>Ga0209382_10001201_pt1 | contig 41365 bp, 36 predicted proteins | sample SoiMetdeltSBSDD5_FD_187599 | JGI IMG/M metagenome (GOLD analysis project Ga0209382, IMG submission 187599) | Bulk soil microbial communities from a Populus tree surrounding site in Tennessee, USA - Soil MetaG P. deltoides SBSDD5 (SPAdes) (version 2) | ecosystem: Environmental > Terrestrial >... | reverse complement strand
GGTCGATTCATTTCTGCCACGTGCTGCTCGGCCGCGTCGACGAACGCGACTACATCATCCGAGCCTAGACGCACACTGTCACCCATGTTCCCGGTTTATTCTGTTACCTATCTTCCCGGTTGCTCACTGCGGCCAGATCTTTCTGCAACGGCCACGCCCCATCAGAATCTGCCGAGCCACATCGTAGGTAACCCCTCCGAAGGTAGTAGTCGAGCGCGTTCTGGCTGGACTCGAGACGCGCAGTCGTGTAGCCGGCGCTCCGTATGGAGGCTTCGGCGAATGTCAGAAGGGCCGAGCCGACCCCGCGGCGGGAGCAAGACGGCGAGACATACAGCGCTGCGACGCGGTCTCGGTCCACTTCTACCCAGCCGATCGCGGCCCCTTCGACGGCCACCCACACGTCATGTTCCCGCGTCGCCCGGGCCACGCGATCTGCTGCCCCTCGCATGGCCCATCTTTCGGCCTCTTCCCTCGACATCGCTGGTACAGCCAGCGCGAGAATTGCACGCCGCCGTATGCTTGCGAGCGCTCCCTCGTCAGCGGCCTCGGCGCGCCGAATATGCATCACGCCACTACCACGTAGCTACCGCGGCCAGTAGCTTCGCGCCACGCCTCCCTCTGCGACTACGACTCACGTTTGCCAACAAGAATGGTCACAGTATGTTTAGGCACCAATGCGCTCCCACGGCTCGACGGAACCCGCACGGCGTTGAAGGAGCGGATGGCACTCTGGTGTGCGAAGGGACCGCCATTGCCGATAGTGCCGTGGGCTCCGACCGGAAAGCTTTTCTAGCAGGTGCTCCCACTCATAGACGAGCTGCCCCTCGGTGACCGATATCAGTTGCACCGAGCGGATGCGCCCGACCTTGCTACGATCGAAGGCGTAGCCGCGGCCCCGTGCCTCCGAGTGAACGGCGCCCAAGTAAGCAGAAATGGCGCTGCGCGGGGTAGCGTGTGATAGGAAGCGCTGTAGCTGGGGATGGTGTCTGTAGCCTCGCGTCCGTCCCGTCAGGACCGCACGCGCCAGAAGAGCCTCACGCCACAAGGCAACCAATCCTTGCGGGTCGAGATACTTGGGATGAATAGACCACAGCCTCATTGGCGTCTAAGGCTCGCGGTCAGCGGCGGCAATGCGAACGCGCCGGCCACTGCACTGCGTTGTAAGACATGAAGGCTGCCGAGCCCTTCAGGCCAGTCGTCATGCCGGCAAAGCGCCGAGTTGCTGGAGGATGCTTAACTCATCAGCGACAGCCCAGTCCTCCACGACCCGACCGTGGGAGAATCGCACGACGCTAATCTGAGTCCAGGTCACTTGCTTGCCCGTAGGAGCAACGCCCCGATACTGGCCCCGATGAGTGGCTCGCCAGGTACGGCGCGTCGACACCTTCTCACCCTCCGCGACTTGGTCATCCACCGTTACGTGGATGTCGGAGAACGCGTTCCGGCGAGCGGCGAGAGCCTGCTTGAGTGCGTCTCGGCCGATCGACTGCCCGTTGAAGACTATGGTCGAGGCGAAGAGTTCGTCGATCACGTTGTCCTTCTGTTGATTCCACACCTCTTCGAAGAAGCGCCGGACGATCGCTTTGTTCTGTTCCTCCGACATACACGCCTCCTCTTGCTGCCCAACGTGGCGTTCAGCGGCGGGCGATGCCCACCCGCTGCAACGCCAGGTTCGACGGCGTCTCCGCTTGCAACCGTACCGCGACATGCCTGGCGTACGCCTCGTATCCAAGCCGCCGGGCAATCTTGATGGACGCCGTGTTGGTTTCAAGTGTCTGATAGAGAAGGACCTTGCCTTCCTGGAGCGCGCGCCCGACCACGGCGCTCGTCGTGGCGGTTGCCCAACCGCGACCGCGGTAGGCTCGATGCGTGAGAATGCAAGGGCCTCCTGCCTCATCACGCCAGACTCGGTTGTAGCCCGCCAACGACACGATCCGATCGCCCTCGTGAATCGCGGCCAAGTAGGATGTGGCCTCGTTGAAGCCGGCGTACTCCCACGCATCTTGGCCGCACTCCACTCGGAAGACTTCGACCAGCGCGGCGTCGTCTGGTGCCAGGAAGCGGACGTGAGGCGCCACGTACGGACGGAAAAGATCTGGCAGGAGGTAGCCTTGATAGGCTGGACCCACAAGGCGATCGAAGTCAGTCCCGAAGACTTCTCGCAGGACGGATTCGTCCATCAGGTGCTCTTGGGCAATCTCGGGGAGTCGGCTCCGCAGATGTGGTATCCAGCCCGGCGGTGCTGATACGACCGTCCGATCGCGTCGGCGGAAACACCAGACGCGGCGGTATCCTCGCAGCCCCACGTGCGCTGCTATCGATAGGCCGGGTTGATTGAGCTCGGCGGGCGTGACGCCGAGATACTCGGCCCAGAACCGGTCGTATCGCTCGGTCACCGTTCCTGCCTTACTCGCGACGTATCGCTGGCTACATGCTTACGCGACAGGAACACAAGCGAAAGCCTTCCTTCGACTCGTCACCAGCGGACATGATCCATTCGACAAGTAGAAGCTTACCGTCGGCTGGGATCGCACTGCGACATTTCTGGAGGGATGTGAGGCCGAACCGAGACTTCGATTGCCTTCGCGCGTCACGGTTTCGTTCCGACAGCGCAATGATGGGGTACGCCAAGGACGAAGGCACCGCCCGTCTCAGCTAAGGCGACCGCAGCGCGCCATTCTTCTGCTTCGTCGGGCGTGACCGCGCTCAGGATGCGGCTTTGGTAGTACTGCGCCATGAGGGTCCGTACGCCATCATAGACGGCGAATTGCGGCAGACTCCGAACCTGAGTCAAGCCGGTGGCGTGAAACCGGCGATACAGGGTGCTGTCGGCACAGCCGCGCGCGGCGACTCCGGCGGCCACGGCGCGGGCCGCCTTCGCGTGCAGTTCTGCGCGAAGCGGCAGGGTGAGCAGCGCCTGGCAATCATCGCCCCGCACGATGGCCGCGACTCGGCCGCCTGGCTTGGTGACGCGTACGAGTTCAGTCAGCATCCTGTCCGCATCACCTTCCTCCATGACGGTCACCGACAGGGTGACGTCGAACCTGTTTTCGGCAAAAGGGAGCGCTTCGGCATTCCCTTCGTGTAGGGCGATGACGTCGTGCAACCCGGCTTTTCGGACGAGACTGGCGGCCTCGCCGAGCAGATAGCGGTTGATATCGACAGCTGTGATGGGATGTGCTCGTCGGGTGTGCTGGGCGAGCCACCGAGCGATTACCGCTGAGCCGCAGCCAACATCGAGCACCTGCTCTTCCGGCCGGAGCGCAACCTCGTGCAACACGCTGCGGATGATCCTCAGGTAGCCAGGGGCCTGGCCCCGGTCTTCCAGAATCGGCATGATGCCGAGGAATGGCCCGCCCAGCGTGATTGTGGAGAAGTGCTCACGGAGGCGAGGAAGTAGTGGGTCCCACTGAGAGGGCGCCAACGAGAGTGGGAACAGCACCAAGGGAGGGCCCGAGCCTTCGATGCGATAAGAGATCCCGGCCACCTCTCCGCTACCACGGCCGACGATCGCCGATGACGCCGCGCGCTTCTCGTCCAGACGCTCTACGAAGGCAAGGAGTCTTGGCCCGATCTCGTCTCCCCGTTCTGCAGCCACGTCGGCGAAGGGCAACCCTGGGTAGTCGACAAGCGTCACCAACTCAGCTTCCGGAACGCGGACAACCCCGGCTCGGACCCGTTCCGCCGTGGGTCCGCGATCGCCATGTATGACCAAAACCCGCGAAGACATTCTTGAGATGGCGCTCGGGTCGAACCCTGTCGGACACACGAGACTGAGGGACGCGAGCCGGTCAGGATGACTGGTCGCGAGCTCTCGCCAGTCGCCCGGCACGGCACCAGCTACATGCGCCCGCTCGATGCCGAGATGCTTCAAGAGGTGCACGAGACGCTCAGCAACCGGAAGAGTGGCGTCGGTCATGGCGACACCTCTCAGCTCAGGAATTGGAAGTCTAACGCGTTGTTAAAGAGCTCGACTGTTCGCCCCGAGCTTGATGGCCTCGGTAATGATTGGCATGGACGAGAAGAAATAGCCGCCCTTCCGCTCGAGTTCCTCGAACTCGTTGAGCCACGCATCCGCCTCCTCCGCCGTGAGCGCTTGCTTGCCAAGGACGAACGGGCGGATCATTCGCGCCAACCAGTAACTGAAGCTGTTCGTGTGGTAGGACGTGTTCAGGACAGGCACGGGAGTTTGGCGGATTGTTGTCAGGCCGAACGGGCGAAGCCGCGCTGGAAGGATCGCCGGCAGATCGGCGTAGGGGGCGTGCGCCGCAAAGGTTGTGAGGACCCGCTTCATCCGTACGGGTTGGTCAGAGTGCCACACAACCGAGCTCCAGTTCGTCGCGAGGATGACCACCCGCCCGCCAGGGCGCACGACGCGCTGGACCTCTCTGAGGGCTTGGTCAAGGTTGGGCACGTATTCGAACACCTGCACCCCGTAGAGTGCGTCAAACTCCACGTCGCCGTAGGGCAGCTTGGCGACATCTCCGACTTGGCACTCCACCCACGGAAGCTCGCCACAGCGGGTCTTTGCGGCAGCGATCTGGTCCGCGCTGAGGTCGACCGCGCATACCCGACCTGTAGCCCCCACGCACTGCGCCGTTTCGTATGCATAGGAGCCACCGCCACAACCGACCTCCAGGACCCGCTCACCCGTGCAAAGCCGCAATGCCTCCAATACCGCACTACGGCGCACCACCATGTCATGGCATTGGGCCAGGGCGCGTTGCATGCGGGCCATGTCGTCACCGAAGGTCAGCGTGCTCATGGCTGAACCCCTGTCTCTCTAACGGAACGCTCAGCGGCGGGGGCGAGCATCGCGAGCCGCGGTCCGTTGGAGCGTGTTGTTGGGTACGCAGGTCTCCCGACTCACTTCACTGGCACCGCCCCGTTGGCGACGATGACCGACGCGCCGGCAGAACTACGCACGAACTCGATAAACTTGGCGACCGTCGGAGGTGGCATCGCCTTCGTCACCAGGAACGAGTCGCGGGTGAGCATGTAGGTCTTGCGTCCTACGTTCTCCACGCTGGGGATGATTCCATTGAGCGACACGACGTTGATCTGCCCCCGACTCTGTTCCACGACAGTAGCTGTCGTCATTCCGACGGCGCCCACGGTAGCGGCGAGTTCCTTCGCCATGTCCCCAGATCTGGGCATCACCTTTACGCCGTCGGGCATCTTCAGGTCTTTCAAGCACGCGATCTTGCCCCTGACGACCTCGGTGTCGACCTCCGAGTCGGGCCGAGTGAGGGGCGCGATAGCGACGTCGGGCCCCCCGAGCGCCTTCCAACTTGTGACCCGGCCCTCGTAGATCTCACAAACCTGGGCGTCGGTGAGGTTCGACACGGGGACGCTCGCGTTCACGCCGAAGACAACGGCGACCTTGGCGATCTCGTGTACCGCCATTCCCCGCCGGCTCAGCTCCTCGACAACCAAGCCATGGCTGGCCAAGGCCATGTCGATCTTTCCTTCCTCCAGGGCCTGCAGCCGCGCCTTCGTTCCTAGGCCCTTGCCAATCTCCACCACGGCGGCTGGATGGCGTTCTTGATACGCCTTGGCGAGCGCCGCCACCAACGGCATCACCCCGGTCGACCCGTCAATGACGATTCTCTCGCTCGTTGACGCGGGGTAGGGAACTGCCAGCGTAAGCGCGAGCATCAGCGCGCTGATACGGCATGCCCATCGGGGTCGCATGGCCCACCCTCCCCCAAGCATCAACGGTCTCATCCGCACCGCATCCAGCTTCAGGTCGGAGTCATCCTGCTGCCCAACCAGAAGTATCTAGGGCTGTCTCAGGCCCGAGAATACTTCATTTGACGGATCGTTGGCCGGTCTGCCGGCGAGGTCAAAGCCCATTCGGGGTGGGGCTCCGGGCGCCCGCCGGGCCGCGATAGGCGCCCCGGAAATCCGCGGCAAGAGTATCCAGGGAGATACGGCGCCGCGACTCCTATAGACGCCAGTCGACCACCGCGAACCGCGCCCCATCCGCCCGCGGCGCCGTGACCTCGCCGATCACGGCCGCGCTCTCTTCGGCGACCAGCCATACGCCTTGGCGCAGGCCCCGCCCATCAGCATGGCGCGCTCACTCTCGCTCAGGCGGTCGGTCCGGCGGAAGGGCTCGACGGCCTGCGCGTAGTTGACGACGGCGAAGGCGCGGGTCCAGTCGGTGCCCCACAGGCAGCGCTCGAATCCCCAGGCGTCGAACACCCGCGCGAGCGGGTCCCAGATGTCGGCGAACGGATAGGGCTCCCGCGACAGCGTGCATGCGCCGCTGACCTTGATCACCGCGTTCGGCCGCCGGGCGAGGTCGAGCACCTTCGGCAGATCGGCCCAGGGCTCCGGCGGGGCGGGCGGGGTGCGCGGCTGCATGATGGCCAGATGGTCGATGATGAACCGCGTGTCCGGGTGACGGTCGATCAGCGCCGCGCCCACGTCCACGTTGCCCCAGCACAGCATGTTGACCGGGAAATCGTGCCGAACGGCGGCGCGGAGGATCCGGGCCAGGCCCGGGTCGCTCGGATCGCGCCCCGCCTCTTTCGTCATCATGATCCGGATGCCGACGGTGCCCGGGGTCTTCTTCCAGTCGGCGATGACGTCGGCCACCGCCGGGTCATCCGGGTCGACCGGCTTGACGAGGGCCAATCGGTCGGGATGCGCGCGTTGCACCTCCACCGCATAGCTGGCGTCGTAGCGGTACATGGAAAAGGCGGAGATGAAGATCGCCCCGTCGACGCCGACCCGGTCCATCGCCGCCACCATCTCGTCACCCGTGACGTGATCGGGCCAGTTCGGGACACTGTGCCAGGGCCGCTTCGCGGTGTTCGCCTCGTAGGCGTGGACCTGAGAATCGATGATCAACATTGGGGGCGCTCCTCCGTGCCAAGCGGGTTCATCGCACACAGCGCATCGGGACGTCGGCTAGGCGGTCACCTCGAACAACGCGCCGTCCGCCCGCGGCGGCGTCACCTCGCCGATCACCGCCGCCCCCGTATCTCCCGCCGCGCGCAGGGCGGCCAGCGTCGCCTCCGCCCGCTCCGCCGGCACGGCGAACAGGAGGCCGCCGGAGGTCTGCGGGTCGAAGAGGGCGTCGAGCGCGGGGTGCCGCTGTGCCGCCTCGGTCACGCGCAAGGCGCGGCGCGCCTTGGCGTTCTCGGGGTGGAAGGTGCTGCGGTGGCCGCGCGCCAGCAGCTCGCCCGCCCCGGGCAGGAGCGGCAGCGCGCTCAGATCGACCACCGCCGCGCACTTGCTCGCGCGCAGCATCTCGCCCAGGTGGCCGGCCAGGCCGAAGCCGCTCACGTCGGTGCACGCGCTCGCGCGCTGCTCGCGCGCCACGCGCCCGGCGGCGGCGTTGGTGCGGATCATCGACGCCTCGGCCGCCTGCATCCACTCGCCCCGCGCCCAGCCGCGCATGTCGGCGTAGAAGAGGACACCGGTGCCCAGCGGCTTGGTGAGGATGAGCCGCTCGCCCGGCGAGACGCCGCCCTTGCGCAGCAGCGCGTCGGCCGACGGCGCGGTGCCGAAAATGGCGAAGCCCACGTGGAGCTCGGCACCCGTCGTGGTGTGCCCGCCCACCACCGTGATGCCCTCCGGATCGAGGGTGGCGCGCGCGCCCGCCATTACCTGGAAGAGCTGCTCCTCGGCCCGCGCGGGATCGGCCTCGGGCACCTCGACCGACGCCAATGCCCACCGTGGGGTCGCCCCCTTGGCCCAGAGATCGCTCGCCGCGTTCACCGCGGCCACGCGGCCCACCAGATAGGGATCGTCGGTGAAGGCGCGGAACCCGTCCACGCTGGAGACGATCACCTCGCCGCGCTCGGTGGCGACGGCGGCCGCATCGTCGGGCACGCTCAGGCCAAGCACGACGCTGGGATCGTTCGTGGCGCCCAATCGCTCCAGCGCGCGAGTCAGGATGGACTCGCCCACCTTGGCCGCGCAGCCGCCACAGACCATGTCGGCACTGCCCATCACCGGCATGCGTGCGAACTCCGGCGCTGGCGCGCCGTCCGCGGCGAGCACCTGGAAGCGGCGCACGAAGCGCCGGTCGATCCAGTCCTTGAGCCGAAACACCCACTCTCCCTCGAAGGACAGCCCCCACTTGCTACCGATGGCACGACCGTCGCCCAGGTTGAGAAGGGAGAGGAAGTCTCGCTGCGGATGATAGGGCTCGAGCGGATGGCCCATGAGTCGCGCACGGAGGTTCGCCACGAGGACGGGCCCCTCGCGCACAGCGTAGACCCCGGCCTTCGACAGGTCGGGGGCGCCGTCCAGGCTGGCGCAGTCGCCCACGGCGAAGATGTCGTCGTGGTCGACGAGCTGCAGCGTGCGCCGCACCCGCACGAAGCCGCGCGCGTCCGTCGCCACCCCGGCGCTCCGGAAGATGTCGAGGCTCGCCGCCCCGGTCACCCACACCGCCGCGTCGCAGGGCAGCGTCTCGCCGCCGGCCAGCCGCACCGCCTCCGCGCTCACCGACGCCACCTGCGCGCCCAGCCGGATCGCGATGCCCCGCCGCTGCGCATTTCCCTCCACGCGGCGCGCGGTGCCCGCGGGATAGCCGGGCAGCACGCGGCCGCCGCTCTCGAGCAGCGTCACCGAGACGTCGCGCACGCCTTCGCGCTCGAGCCGCGCGCGAAAGCCAAAGGCCAGCTCCACACCGCCCGCGCCCGCCCCCACCACGATCAAGTGGCAGCGCCCGCGCGCCCGGGCGGCGGCGGCGAGCGCGTCGACCCTTCCGACGAAGCGGCCGATGGGCCGGGTGGGAAGGGCATGGGCGCGGACCCCGGGGGTGTCGAGCCCGGCCACCGTCGAGCCCACGTCGAAGACGGCGGTGTCGTAGCGGAGGGGCGCTCGGCCCTCGAGGAAGACGAGGCGCTCCCGGGGATCCAAGCCCACCGCGGGCGCGTTGATGCAGCGGGCCCCCGCGCGGAGCGCGAGGGGCCGCACGTCGATCTCGAGCTCGTCGGCGCGATACTGGCCGGCCACGAAGCCGGGCACCATGCCGGAGTAGACGGCGACGGGCCGGTCGAGCACGACGGTGAGCCGCACGCCGGGCTCGGGGCGCATCGCCCAGGCCCGGAGCACCTGGATATTGGCGTGGCCCCCGCCGATCAACACCACGTCGTGGTGAATGCCACCCACTGAGGTAATCATGGGTACGTGATCGAGCGTATCACGGCGTTCCTACGCGCCCGCGCCTGAGCGCGGGCCGCCGCGGCGCTGCGATCAGAGGGTGAGCTTGGTCTTTCCGTCGGTGTCGACCAGCATCGAATCCGGGACGTACCCGACGCTGATCGATCGCATGAAGGCAAGCTGCGAGGCGAAGGCCTCCTTGGCGCTGGGATCCTTCTTGGCCCACTTGAACCACAGGGGAATGGCGTGGCGCCGGAACTTCTGGATGTCGTCCTCCGAGAGCCGGATGATCTGGACCCCCTGAGCTTTGAACTTTTCCCAGGCCGCGATGTTCTCTTTCTGGATGTAGGCGTACTGGTCCCACGAATGCTGGCGCGTCGCGGCGATCACGATCTCCTGCAGGTGCTTCGAGAGCGCCGTCCACTTGGTCATGTTGACCGTGAGGTCCATCAGGTCCACCGGCTGGTGGAGGCAGGGCGTCGACGGCGGGCCCATGATGATGTACTTCGCGACCTCGCCGAAGCCCAGATTGTAGTTCACCGCCGGGCCCGTGTAATCCGAAGCGTCGAGCAGGCCCTTCTCGAGAGCCTGATATACCTCGCCCCCGGGAAGGATCACGGTGGAGACCCCGGCGAGCGCAAAGATCTCGGCGATCATCCCGCCGGGGTAGCGAATCTTCTTCCCCTTGAAGTCCTCGAAGGAGCGGATGGGCACCTTCGCGTGGATCAGGTTCAGGTCGTGCTGGATCGGGCCTACGAAGAACATGCCGTGCTCTCGGTACGCCTTCCGGGCGATCTGCAACCCCCCGAGCTCGTAGTACCACGTCTCCCACTGGTCCGGCCGATCCAGCCCCAGCGGATACGAGGAGAGGAAAGCGGATACCGGCATGAATCCGGCCCAGTAGTTGGAGAAGCAGTGCATGGCATCCAGGACGCCCCCCTTCACAGCATTGAACATCTCGAAGGGTCCGGGGACGATGCCCTTCTCCGGGAAGGGCTGGATCTGCAACTTCCCCTCGGAGAGCTCTTTCACGTTCGCGCAGAACTTCTGGAACATCTTGTAGCCCGCGGTCCCCGGCTGCCAGGCACTCTGGACGCGCCACTTAATCGGGGTCTGGGCACGGGCCACCGCGGGGAACCCCAGTGCGGCACTGCTGCCGGCAAGGGCGGCGGCCTTGAAGAGCGCGCGTCGCGAGGGAGGGGTCTCAACGTTCGAGCCGCCTTTGGTTCTCATGCCTGTTCTATAGGCTCCAGCGGCAAGAGTGTCAAGGACAGTGCGAGCTTGCGGCACATTGACCAGCCCGGGGCACCCCTGGTAGCATCCCGGCGGAGCGCAGGCGCTCCCGAATGTCCCCTCACGACATTGAAGGCCCTATCGATGCGGCCCGGGAAGCCACGCCCGGGATGGGCGAGAGGATCGCGCGCCTCCTCCTGGCCTACTCGCCCCTGGGGCCGCTCGTGCGACGCGTCGCGAGGATCCGCGCGTCGGTCCACGCCAAGCTCCTCGGCGCGTTCCTCCTGATCGCCGTCCTCCTCATCGCGATGGGGGCCATGAGTCTCCGGGCGATCGCGAACGTGGCCCGGCAGAGCCGGCTCCTGGACCAGGCACGCGAACGCGTCGACGCGGCCCGGCAGATCGAGCACGCCCTGGGGCTCCAGATGAGCTTCATGCGAAACGCGCTGCTCGTTCGCGACGACGCGACCATCGAGAGCATGTTCCGCGAGAACAATCGCTTTCACCACACCTTCAATCGCCTCGAGGCGGCCGCCCCGCCCGATCAGCGTGCGACCATCCAGCAGCTGCGCAACACGCAGGACAAGGTCATGGCGACGGTCGTCCGCATCGCGGAGCTCATCCGTGAGGACAAGACCGACGAGGCGATGGCGCTCCACCTGAACGACGGGTATCCTCTCCATCGAGAGATCGCCACCCTCGTCACCCGCGCCGTCCGGAACGAAGAGGCGGGCATGGGCCAGCTCCGGGAGGGCGTCCAGTCCACCTATCGTCGAGCCCTCCTGCTCACGGGCGGCTTCGCGGCCGCGTCGATCATGCTCGCCCTTGGGCTCGGGTTCGTCATCTCCTGGTCCTTCATCCTCCCCGTCCGGGAGGCCGAAACGTTCCTCGGCCAGGTCGCCAAAGGCGACTTCAGCGCCAGCATCGATGTGCCGAACCGCGACGAGTTCGGCGCCCTCGCCCGCCGGATGAACGAGATGAGCCGCGAGCTTCACCAGCTCTACGACGACCAGCGGCGAGCATCGCAGCAGCTCCGCGCCCTCAACACCGAGCTCGAGCGGGCCAGCAAGGCGAAGTCCGACTTTCTTGCCAGCATGAGTCATGAGCTGCGCACGCCTATGAACGCCATCCTCGGCTTCACCGAGATGATCCGGGACGGCGTCTACGGCGAGGTGCCGCCCGAAATCCAGGAGCCGGTGTCCGACATCCACACCTGCGGCAAGCAGCTCCTCGGCCTGATCAACAACGTTCTCGACCTCTCCAAGATCGAGGCCGGGCACATGGAGCTTGCCCTCGGCGAATACGTGGTGGACGACATTGTCAACACGGTCGCGCTCTCCCTGCGCTCCCTGGCGGCGACGAAGGGCCTCGAGCTCGTCGCCACTATCGCCCCCGATCTCCCGCTCTGCGTGGGCGACGGCAAGCGGATCACGCAGTGCTTGACGAACCTGGCCGGCAACGCGCTGAAGTTCACGTCGGAAGGCCGCGTCGAGATCCGGGTGGAGGCGCAGGGGGACGCCGTGCTCTACGCGGTGTCCGATACCGGGATCGGCATCCCCGCCGACCAGGTGGGCAACATCTTCGAAGAGTTCCGCCAGGCCGACGTCACCGTCAGCCGCGACTTCGGGGGCACCGGGCTGGGCCTCTCGATCACCCGGAAGCTGGTCGAGCTTCACGGGGGACGCATCTGGGTGGAGAGCGAGGTCGGGAAGGGCTCCACGTTCTTCTTCTCGATTCCGGCGCGGGTGGGGCGCGAGGCGGCGGCGTGAAGACGATCCTCTACGTCGAGGACAACGAGTTCAACCGGAAGATCGTCCGGCATCTGCTCGCCCGCACCACCTACCGTCTCATCGAGGCCACCGACGGCGAGGCGGGGGTGACCACCGCGCGCGAGGCGCTTCCCGACCTCGTCATCATGGACATACAGCTGCCGAAACAGTCGGGGCTCGAGGCGACTCGCGAGCTGCGCGCCGATCCCGCGACCGCGGACATCCCGATCATCGTCATCACCTCGTTCGCGCTCGCGGGCGACGAGGAGAAGGCGCGGGAAGCGGGCGCCGCCGCCTATCTGGCGAAGCCGTACAGCCCGCGCGAGCTGCTGCAGATGATCCGGAACCTCGTCCCGGAGAGTTGACGCGCGCCTTCAGCCCCTCACGGGGATGGCTCGCCGGGCAGTGCGACGGGGGCCGCCAGATCCTGCTTGGCGCTCGCGCCCGGCGCGCAGGACGCCGGGAGGCGCACCAGATCAGCCGCGCCCGCGGTCAAGTCGCACGAAGCGATCGCCTGCGTGTACACACCGAGGCTCGCGCTCCCCGCGGGACCCGGCGCCAGGGGCGGGGCTAGAGGGGGCACGACGGGCGGGGCCAGCGGGGGCAGCAGAATCCCGTTGAAGAAGATCTGGCCAGGCACCGTGAGAGGGAAATGCAGCGTGTTGTCGCCCGTCGTCCCATTGATCTGGATGGAGTCGCCCGCCTGCACGCCGCCGGCATTGACGTTGGCGAGGCCGGTCACCGCGATGTCGAGCGGGTCGGCGGCGCTCCCGATCACGTTGCCGGACTGGAGCGTTGTGGTCGCGCCGGACACGTTGACCGCGGCGGCGTTCCCATCGAGGATCGAGCCGCCCGTTGACGTCACCGCCACCGCGGCGCCGCTCGTCAGTCCGCCGAGGGTGACGTCGCCGGCACCCTGATAGGTGATGTTCCCGCCCGCCGTGCTCTGCGCGGCACCGGCCATCGTGAGGGGCCCGGCGGTCGCCGTCACCGTGATGGGCCCGCCCGTGGTCAGGTTGGCGTTCTGGCCGACCGTGGGGCCGCTGAGCGAGATCGGCCCGGTGCCGGTGCTGGTCGCGCCCGCAAGCGTGAGCGTCCCGGCGGTGCTCGCGAGGCTGACCGGCCCCGCGCCCGTCGCCGTCGCGGTGAAGCTCGCCCCGTCCGTCTCCGTGACGTAGACGCCTCCGGCGCCGGCGGTAGCGGTGATGGTGTTCGCGGTGGTCCGGATGGGGACACCCGCCCCGCCGATGCCGCTCGCCCCCGCCATCGGCGTCGTCAGGATGACCGAGCCCGTCCCGGTGTCGAGGAGCCCGCCGGCGCTCTGATCGATCGAGCCGCCGGTGACGTTGCCCCCGGTGCTGGTGGCCACGGTGATCCGTCCGCCCGACCCGGTCGTGACGTTGCCGAGCGTCGCCCCGCCCGTTCCGCCCGCGGCCGCGTTCACGTTCACGCGCACCGCATTCACCGAGACGCTAGTCGTGGCGATGCTCGCGACGCCGCTCTGGATGAAGCCCTCCGCGCCCGCCCCGTCGGTGTTCGCGTTGATGGTGATCGTCCCGGAGCCGCCGCCGACGTTCGCGTTCACCGCCACCGCGGCGCCGCTGGCGAGGGTGATCGGGCCGCTGCCGGTGCTGGTCGGCCCCGCGATCGTGAGCGGACCCGCCGTGCTGGCGAGATTGACCTGCCCCGCGCCCGCGGCGGTGGCCTGGAAGCTCGCCCCGTCCGCCTCGGTGATGAAGATGCCGCCGCTGCCCGCGGTGGCGGTCACGGAGCCCGTCCGGGTCTGGATACTGGTGCCCGCCGTGCCGACGCTGCTCGCCCCCGTGGTGGGCGCGGTCAGCACTAGCGAGCCGGCGCCGGTGTCGAGGGTGCCGCCCGTGCGGGTGATCGAGCCGCCGGTCGCGTTCCCCCCCGTGTTCGTCGCCGCCGTGATCGTGCCGCCCGACCCGGCGGTGATGCCGCCGAGCGCCGCCGCACCGGTCCCCCCGGCGGTGGTGTTCACGTTGACCGCCACCGCGCCCGCCGATGCGTCGGTGGTGGTGATGGTGCTCGCCGCCGCCATCGAGAAGCCCTGGTTCCCCGCCCCGTCCGTGTTGGCCTGGATGGTGACCGGCGCGGGCCCGGCATTGACGTTGCCGCTCAGCGTGACGGCGTTCGCGGAGCTCAGGAGTACGCCGCCCGCCAGCGTCGTCGCCGCCACGTTCGAGATCGTCCCGCCCGTCGAGTTGCCGCCGGTGTTCGTCGTCACCGTGATGAGGCCGCCCGGGCCCGTGCTGATGTCGCGCAGGGACGCGGTGCCCGTGCCCCCGGCGGCGGCGTTCACGTTGATCGTCACCGCGTTAGCGGCCGTGCTCGCCGTCACGATGGAGCTGCCCGCGTTCATCAGGAAGCTCTGGTTGGCCAGCCCGTCGGTGTTCGCCCGGATCGTCACCGGGTCCGCCCCGGCGTTCAGCACGCCGTTCAGCGTGACGGCATTCGGCGAGGACAACAGGACCGGCCCAGACGACACCGTGCCGGACGATTGCGTGAGCGAGCCGCCGGTGAGATTTCCGCCGGTGTCGGTCTGCACCGTGACGCTGCCCCCCGGCCCCGTGCTGATGTCCCGGAACGCCGCGGTGCCCGTGCCGCCGGCGGCGGCGTTGACGTTGATCACCACCGCGCCGGCCCCGGTATTCGTCGTGGCGATCGAGCTGCCGGCATTCATGACGAAGCCCTGCGCGCCCGCCCCGTCGGTGTTGGCGTTGAGGGTAACGGCGGCTGGGCCGGCATTGATGGCCCCGTTCAGGGTGATGGTGCTCGGGGTGCTCATCAGGACGCCGCCGGCGAGCGCGGTCGCGGCCACCTGGGTGATGGCGCCCCCCGTGACGTTGCCGCCCGTGTCCGTCGCCACGGCGATGACGCCGCCCGGGCCCGTGCTGATGTCCCGGACGGTGGCGGCGCCGGTGCCGCCGACGGCGCCATTGACATTGATCGCCACCGCGTTCGCCGCCGTGCTCGTCGTCGTGATCGAGCTGCCGACGGCCATGTTGAAGGCCTGACCGCCCGCCCCATCCGTGTTGGCCTGGATGGCGACGGTGGCCGGGCCGGCATTGATTGCCCCGTTCAGGGACACCGCGTTGGCCGAGCTCAGCACGGCCCCGCCGGTGAGCGCCGTCCCCGCCGCCTGGGTGAGCGTCCCGCCCGTGGTGTTGCCGCCGGTATCCGTCGTCACCGTCACGATGCCGCCGGCCCCCGCGCTGATGTCGCGGAAGGTGGCGGTCCCGGTGCCGCCGGCGGTGGCGTTGACGTTGATCACCACCGCGTTCGCCGCCGCGCCCGTCGTCGTGATCGAGCTGCCCGCATTCATGAGAAAGCTCTGGTTGCCCACTCCGTCGGTGTTCGCCAGCACGGTGACCGGGCCGGCGCCCGAATTCACCACCCCGTTCAGGGTGACGGCGTTCGGCGTGCTCAGCGTGATCCCGCCGGCGCTGCTCGTGAGGTTCACGGCCGTGATGCTCCCGGGGTTGCCTCCCACGAGCCCGCCGACGGTCAGGGTGATCGGCTGGTTTCCGGCATTCAAGGTGGTGCCCGCGCCCATGGTGATGCTGCCCGCGCCCGCCGCGCGGTCGCCGATGACGGCGCCGGGGGCATTCGAGATGAGCGTGATGGGTCCGTCGTTCGTGGCCACGCTGGCGTTGACGAGAATGCTCCGCCCCGCCTCCATGGTGACCCCGACGCCCGCGTTCGTCATCGCGATCGGATCGGTCACCGTGATGTCGCTATTGGCCTGGAGGACGACGTTCGCCGCCGCCGCGTTGATGCTCGCGGGCGTGATGATGTTGGTGGCGCCGACATTGTTCGCGAAGAGATTGTTCACGCCGGGGTTATAGAGCACGCCGCCCGCCGTCCGCACGATGATGTTCCGCGGATCCAGGAGAAGGGTGCCGGCGGCGCCTGCCGGCGCCCGGGCGTCCACCGCCGCGTCGAAGCTCAGGCTTTCGCCGGCGGAGACTTCCACGAACCCGCCGTGGCCGCCCCGCTCCCCGCCGCGCGCCACGAGGGCGGAGCCGGTGGCGGCGTTGGTATCCCGATCCGCCCAGACCGTCACTCGGCCCGCGCTCGCGTGGCCCACGCCGCTGACGTCGATCGTGCTGCCCGGCAGCAGGACGCTGCGCTCGGTGGCGGCGATCGCCACCTCGCCGCCGCGGCCGCCGTCCGCGCCGCGGGCGTCGATCGTGCCCCCGTGGCCGACGCGCTCGCCCAGCAGCAGCACGCGGCCCGGCGCCGCCCCGGCCTCCTTGGCCGAGACGTCGATGATGCCCGTGTTGCTGACGACGCCGCGCACCACGCCGGCCGGCCGGAGGGCGCCGCTCGCCGTCGCCGTCGCGACGCCGTCGTCGCCGCCGATCAGCCGCACCACGCCGCCCTCCTTCACCAGCGAGCGAGCCTGGATGAGGCCGCTGTTGTTGACGACACCCGTCAGCACGTCGCCCGCGGTCTTCGTCGTGAGCTCGACGCGGCCGCCATCGGCCAGGATGCGTCCCTCGTTCCGGACTCCGGGCGAGACCGTCCCCGCCTCCGTCCCCGCGGCGTGCTCGAGCGCGCCCTCAACCGCGAAGCGGACCAGGGCGTCGCCCGCGAAGTCCACCACGAGCCGCCGGCCGGACGCGAGCTGGACGCTGCCGAGCTCCGCGGTGATCGTGCCCTGGTTGATGACGCCGGGCGCCACCAGCACCACGGCGCCGCCTGGCGCCACCGCGATGGTGCCCTGGTTCAGTATCGTCGCGAGCCCGCCCGGCCCCTGTTCGAGGTGCAGACGCCCGGCGCGGAGATCGGCATCGCGAAGCTCGAGCGTCGTCGCCACCAGCCCCGCGACCTTGATGAGCCCGCCCACGCCCACGGTGACCCCCGCGGGGTTGATGAGCACGATCCGCCCGTTGGCGAGGAGCTGGCCGAGAATGACCGACGAGCTGCCGCCGGCGACGCGATTCACCGCGAGCGAGGCCGGCCCCGGCTGGAGGAAGCGCACGAGCTCGCCGCTGGCGATGCTGAAGCTGCGCCACTGGATCACGACGGGGCCGCCCAGCTGGACGATCTGCAGGGAGCGCGGCCCGGTCTGGGAGACCTGCGCGTTTCCCGAGATCACGACCGCGCCGCGCGGGAGGCCCCACGCGGGTCCCGCGGTAAAGAGGACGGCGAGCACGGTCGCGATCCACCGCTGGACGCGTCGAGGTCGGCGCATGTGCCGACCGCGATCTTACCCTAGAAGAGGCTGAAGTACTTGACGGCTCTAAAGTAGACCACATTGTCGCGGCCGTCCGAGGACCGCGGACCCACCGGTCGCGCGTACTCCACATTGACGAAGAAGTTCTGGGCGACGCTCAGGCTCACGCCCGCGCCGACGCCGGTGAGGAACTGATCCTGCCGCTCGCCGGGCTGCGGCTGCTTGAGCCAGGCCCCGCCGTGATCGATGAACGCGTAGAGCTGGAGGATCTCGCCCCATGTCTTGCCGAGGAACGCCGGCACGTCGCCGAAGCCCGGCGCGGCGAGTCGCACCTCGCCGGTGAGGGCGTAGCCGTTGTCCCCCGCGAACTGCGCGAGCGCGTAGCCGCGCACGGTGCCGGCGCCCCCGATGAAGAACTGCTCGGCGGCGACGAGGTCGGTGCTCGCGATCTGCCCGACGGCCTTGGCGTAGACGGAGACGGGCCCCCACACCTGTTGGAGGCGGGACACCTGGCCGACCATCTTGAAGAAGCTTCCGCCGGCGCCGGGACGGCTGGCCTCGGGGTCGTTGTCGTTGTCGAGCCCGCCGAGAAAGCCCCCGAGTCCCCGATAGAAGGTGACGGCCAGCGCGGACGCGCCCCGCCAGCCGTCCACCCCGGTGACGGTGGCTCCCGCGCTCAGAACGCGGAGGCGGTCGCGCGTGGTCGCGGTGCTGCCGGCGGCTTCGCTGTCGTTCTCGAGGTTCGAGATGTCGAAGCCGCCGTGGACGTAGAGGCTCCAGGCGCGGCTCCGCCAGAGCGGGTGGATAACGGCTACGCTCCCGATATCGCCGCTGCCGGTGACACCGATCGGCCCAATGACCTCGACCACGTCGGCGGCCGCGTTGATGTGCGTGTAGGCGAGGGAAAGCCGGGTGCCCCAGTGGCCGAGCGCCACGCCGTAGGTGCCGCGGGCGTACCAGAGCGCATCGCCCTCCCGGGAGACGAGCCCGCGGATCCCGAATGTATCGTTCCAACCGAATGGGTTGTTGACGTTCAGGGCCAGGCCGAATCGCTCGTAGCCCGTTTCTTTCGACCCGTAGTTGTTCGCCTCGACCTCCCCGGTGAGGAGCCGCTCGTTCTCTACGTCGAGGACGACGTCGGTGGTGCCGGGGACGGCGCCCGGCTTCAGCGTGCTCTTCACCTCGAGCCCGGGGAGGTCGTTGAGGAGGAGCAGGCTGCGCTCGAAGTCCTGCGCCTGGAAGGGCGGCCGATCGCGGTCGAGCCGCACGTGAGCCTGAAGGAATCCAGGATCGTACCGGCGCGCTCCCCTGACCTCCACGGCGCCGATGCGGCCTTCGGCCACGGCGATCTCCACCACGCCGCCCGCGACGTCCTGCGGGGGCACGTACGCGCGGGCCAGGAGATAGCCGTCCCGCCGATAGCGCGCGGTGACGCGCGCGGCGAGCGCCTCGATCTGCGCGAGCGTCAGCTCGCGGCCCACTCCGTCCGCGACGAGGGCCTGCAGCTCCTCCGCGCCCACCAGCATGTTGCCGGTGAAGCGAAAGGCGGTGACCCGCACCGTGTCCGCCTGGGCGGACGCGTTCGCCGGCGCCAGCAGCGGCGTCATCAGCAGCACTGTAAAGAACACATAAGTTAGATACATAAGGACAGTCGACGGCCAGCGTACGGAAAGTGGAAGGTAACACGCGCGGTCCGGAGTCCCGGCAATCGGGGATCGCCCGGCGCCACCCGCGCCGGGTAGTGTTACCGCTCGGCGGCGGGGCCCTTCCTGGGGTAGCCGAGCGCCTGAAGGCGCTCGGCGATCTCGTCGAGGATGGCGGGATCGTCGATGGTCGCGGGGGCGGCGAACTCCGCGCCGTCCGCGATGCGCTTCATGGTCCCGCGCAGGATCTTGCCCGAGCGGGTCTTGGGCAGGCGCTTCACCAGCGTCACCACCTTGAACGAGGCCACGGGGCCGATGCGCTCGCGCACCATCTCGACCAGCTCGCGCGTGATCTCGGCCTCGCCGCGCGTCACCCCGGCCTTGGTGACGGCGAAGCCCACCGGGATCTCGCCCTTGATCTCGTCCACCACGCCCACCACCGCGCACTCCGCGATATCGGGATGGGCGGCGAGCACCTCTTCCATGGCGCCGGTGGACAGGCGATGGCCCGCCACGTTGATGATGTCGTCCACGCGGCTCATGATGTAGAGGTAGCCGTCCTCGTCCTGAAAGCCCGCGTCGCCGGTCAGATAGAAGCCCGGATGCCGCTCGAGGTACGACTTCTCGTAGCCCGCGTCGTTCTGCCAGAGGGTGGGCAGGCAGCCGGGCGGCATGGGGAGGCGGATGGCGATGCTCCCGATCTGGCCACGCGGCATCTCCTTGTTGTCCTCGGACAGCACGCGCACGTCGTAGCCCGGCACCGCCTTTGTGGGCGAGCCCGGCTTCACCGGCAGCATGCCCATCCCCACGCAGTTGGCGGCGATGGGCCAGCCCGTCTCCGTCTGCCACCAGTGGTCGATCACCGGCACGCCCAGGCGCTCGCGCGCCCAGTGGAGCGTGTCGGGATCGCAGCGCTCGCCGGCGAGGAACAGCGTGCGGAAGCGCGAGAGGTCGTAGCGGCCGATGTGCTCGCCACGCGGGTCTTCCTTCTTGATGGCGCGGAACGCGGTGGGGGCGGTGAAGAGCGCGTTCACCCCGTGCTGCGAGGCCACGCGCCAAAAGGCGCCCGGATCGGGCGTGCCCACCGGCTTGCCTTCATAGAGGATGGTCGTGCAGCCCTTGAGGAGCGGCGCGTACACGATGTAGGAGTGGCCGACCACCCAGCCGATGTCGGAGGCCGCCCAGTACACCTCGCCGGCGCCCATCCCGTAGACGTTGCCCATGCTCCACTTCAGCGCGACGGCGTGCCCGCCGTTGTCGCGCACCACGCCCTTGGGGATGCCGGTGGTGCCGGAGGTGTAGAGGATGTAGAGCGGGTCGGTCGCCTCCACCGGCACGCACTCCACCGCGGGCGCGCCCGCGAGGGCCTCGCCCCAGTCCACGTCGCGCCCCGCCACCATCGTCGCGCGCTCCTGCGGCCGCTGAAGGATCACGCAGCGCTCGGGCTTCGCGCGCGCGAGCTCGATGGCGCCGTCGAGCAGCGGCTTGTAGGCGATGACGCGGTTCACCTCGATGCCGCACGAGGCGGAGAGGATCACCTTCGGCTTGGCGTCGTCGATGCGCGCGGCCAGCTCCTTGGGCGCGAAGCCGCCGAAGACAACGGAGTGGATGGCGCCGATGCGCGCGCAGGCGAGCATCGCGATCACCGCCTCCGGCACCATCGGCATGTAGATGATGACGCGGTCACCCTGGGCCACGCCCTGCCGGCGGAGCGCGCCGGCGAAGCGAGCGACCTCGTCCTGGAGGGCGGCGTAGGTGAAGGCCTTCACGGTTTCCGTCACCGGGCTGTCGTAGATCAGCGCGACCTGCTTGCCGCGCCCGCGGTCCACGTGGAGGTCGATGGCGTTGTAGCAGGTGTTGAGCTGGCCCCCCACGAACCAGCGGTAGTACGGCGGCCGGCTGCCGTCGAACGCGCGGTCCCAGCGCCGGTCCCAGTAGAGATCCTCGGCCGCCGCCGCCCAGAAGCCTTCCGGATCGCGCGCCGCCCGCGCGTACTGCTCGTCGTAGACACTGCGCATGGCCCTCACCCTACCCGGCGCCCCCCGCGGCGCGCAAGCCCACCCGGCGGCGCGTGCTAGCCTGGGCCATGACGCTGGCGCCGGCGAGCATCACGTTCGAGCCGATCGCACGGCCCGATGGCTGGTCCGGCACCGAGGATGTCGGCGCCATGACCGCCGAGGGCCGCCTCATCATCCTGGTGGCGGCGCGCGGGGTGATCGGCGCTGACGAGATCCAGGCGCTCGCGCGCCGCACCATGCCGCCCTGGCTGCAGCCGGCGGTGGTGGCGGTGCGCGCGGCCATTCCCGCGCTCGTCACCGGCAAGCACGACCGCGAGGCGTGCATCCGCCTCCTGGAAACCGAGCTGGGCGCAGCGCCGGACGCTCCGTGAACGCGCCGCGCCCGCTGATCGACGACTACCTGCCGGAATGCGACGTGGTGGAGCGCCACGCCGTTGTGGTCCGGGCGGCGCCGGCGCGCGTGTGGGCCGTGCTTCGCAGCACCGACTTCAGCCGCTCATGGCTGATCGGCGGTCTTCTCGCGCTGCGCGGCCTGGGGCGCCGCCGGCGCGCCGTGATGACGCTCGACGCCATGCGCGCGACCGGCTTCACCGTGCTCGACGAGCGCCCGGAGCGCGAGCTGCTGATCGGCATCGAGGGGCGCTTCTGGCGGCCGCGCCCGGATGTCCGCCCGACGGACGCGCGGCGCTTCCGCGAGCCGCTGGCCCCCGGCCTGGCCCGCGCGGCCTGGGACTTCCGCCTGGATCCCCTGGGGGACGGCCGCACGCGGCTCAGCACGGAGACCCGGGTGCGCTGCGCGGACGCGGCGGCCCGGCGGTGCTTCCTCCCCTACTGGTTGCTGGTGCGACCGGGGAGTGGCCTCATCCGTAGGGCCATGCTGGCGGCGATGCGACGGGCGGCCGAGACGGGACCGTAGGCCCAAGGTCGCACCGCCGCCCTGTGGGACCGTGATAAACTTCAGCAAAGGCGTAGACGCCGCCATCTCGATGCGAACTCCCTACCGCGCGACGACGGTTCGCAATATCCTCTGCGTCTTTCCGCGCTACACGCCGTCGTTCGGCACCTTCCATCACTCCTACGCGCTGCTGGGCGGGGTGCGCGCGTTCATGCCCCCGCAGGGGCTGCTCCTCATCGCCAACTACCTGCCTGAGACCTGGCGCGTGCGCTTCGTGGACGAGAACCGCCAGCCCGCCACCACCGAGGACTTCCGCTGGGCCGACGCGGTGCTCGTGTCGGGCATGCACGTGCAGCGGCCGCACATCGAGGACATCTTCGCGCGCGCCCATCGCTGGGACCGGCCGGTCGCCATAGGCGGGCCGTCGGCGTCGGGCTGCCCGGAGATGTACGCGGACGCGGACTACGTGCACGTGGGCGAGATGGGCGACGCCACCGATCGGCTGATCGAGCTGCTCGACACCACCGAGGGCCGGCCCGAGAAACAGGTGCTGCTCACCACCGACGAGCGGCTGCCGCTGTCCTCCTTCCCGATGCCCGCCTACGACCTCATCTCGCTGCCGGAATACTTCCTCGCCAGCGTCCAGTTCTCCAGCGGCTGCCCGTTCACGTGCGAGTTCTGCGACATCCCCGCCCTCTACGGACGCAACCCGCGGCTCAAGACGCCGGAGCAGGTGATCGGCGAGCTGGACCGGCTGCGCGAGGGCGGCGCCCAGTCCGTCTACTTCGTCGACGACAACTTCATCGCGAACCCGAAGGCGGCCCAGGACCTGCTGCCGCACGTGATCGCCTGGCAGAAGCGGCACCGCTATCCCCTCCGCATCGCCTGCGAGGCCACGCTCAACATCGCCAAGAGCGAGCAGATCCTGGCCCTCATGCGCGAGGCCGGCTTCGTCACCATCTTCTGCGGCATCGAGACGCCCGAACCGGAGGCGCTGCAGGCGATGTCGAAGGCGCAGAACCTGCGTCTGCCCATCCTGGACGCGGTGGAGAAGATCAACGCCTACGGCATGGAGGTCGTCTCCGGCATCATCATCGGGCTCGACACCGACACGCCGGACTCGGCCGACCGCATCATCCAGTTCATCCGCGAGTCGAAGATCCCGATCCTCACCATCAACGTGCTCTACGCGCTCCCGAAGACGCCCCTGTGGACACGGCTCGAGCGCGCCGGCCGCATCCGCAACGAGGCGGGCCGCGAATCCAACGTGGACTTCCTCATGCCGTACGAGAGCGTGCTCGGCATGTGGCGCCACTGCATCGGGGCCGCCTACGAGCCGGGGTTCCTCTACGCCCGCTACAGCCATCAGCAGGAGCACACCTTCCGCCATCGGCTCCCCTACCCGATCGACTTCCGCCGCCTCTCCCCCGCCAATGTCCGGCGCGGCCTCGGGATCTTCGCGCGCCTGTTCTGGCGTCTCGGCGTGCGCGGCCACTACCGGCGCCAGTTCTGGCGCATGACGCTCCGGATGCTCGGCACCGGGCGCTTCGAGCAGTACGTGCACAGCACGGTGGTGAGCTATCACCTCATCGAGTTCGCGCGGCAGTCCCTCGCCGGGCTGACCGAGTCGTCGTTCTACGCCCCCGCTCCGACCAGGACGCTCGCTCCCGCACTGGACGCCGACGGGTAGTGCTCGCCGCGTGGGGACGCTTCGTCCATGAGCATCGCTGGGCCGTCCTCTTCCTCTCCGCGCTGACGCTGATCCCCTCCGTCTGGCTGGTGCTCCGCGGGGGCACCTTCGACAACAACCCGGTGCCGCGCTTCACCGAGTCGGGACGCGCCATCGGGCTCATCGAGCGGGAGCTCCCCAAGCGCCCGCCCTCCTTCGGCCTCATCCTGAGCAGCTCCGAGCACAAGGCCAAGTCGCCCGCCTTCGAGACCGCGGTGCGGCAGGCGCTGGAGCCCCTGCGTGCCGACGCCCGGGTGGAGCGGGTGGTGACGCCCTACGACGATCCCATGCCGGACTCCGGACGCATCTCGCGGGACGAGCATCGCGTCCTCGTCACCGTCGAGCTGAAGGGCGGGCCCTCTGAGCTTTCCGCGATGAGCCTAGGGCAGAGCGAGAGCGGCATCTATCCCGAGCTTCGGGCGAAGGTGCGCTCGGACACGCTCGAGATCGTCCCCGTGGGCACGATGGCGCTCAACCACGACTTCACCGAGACGGCCACCCGGGCCATTCGCCGCGCCGAGCGCGTCATCTGGCCGGTGGTGCCGCTCCTGCTCCTGCTCGTCTTCGGATCGGTGGTGGGCGCCGCCCTTCCGCTCGGCGTGGGCATCCTCGGTGTCACCGCCGGCATGGCGGCGGCGATCGCGCTCTCGTACGTCATGCCGGTGTCGGTGTACGCGGTCAACGTGGTCTCGATGGTCGGCTTCAGCGTGGCGGTGGATTACTCCCTCTTCGTCATCAGCCGCTACCGCGACGAGCTGCGCAACGGGCGCGGGGCGGCCGCCCTCGCGCGCACCCTCGCCACCGCCGGCCGCGCCGTGCTCTTCTCCGGTCTCACCGTGGCCATCGGGCTCCTCGGCATGCTCTGCCTCCAGATGCGCAGCATGGTCTCGATGGGCCTGGCCGGCACCGCGGTGGTGCTGCTCGCGGTGGCGTTCTCGCTGACCTTCCTGCCTGCCCTCCTCGCCATCCTCGGCCGGCGCGTGGACGCCCTCCGCCTGCCCTACCTGCATCCCGACCAGTCCGCCTTGAGCCAGCGCGCCTGGCAATGGCTCGCCGCGGTAGTGATGGCGCATCCGTGGCGCGTGCTCGTCCCCGTGGTGATCGGGCTCGTTCTCGTGGGCTCGCCCTTCCTGCGGCTCCGCCTCGCCGGCAGCGACGCCAGCATCCTGCCGCCCACCGCGGAATCCCGGCGCGGCGAGGAATTGCATCGCTCCGAGTTCGCGGCCGGCGAGTCGAGCCATGTCGTGGTGGTCCTGCACGATGCCCAGGGCCGCCTGCGCTCTGCGGAGTCGGTAGGTCGCGCCTACGACTACGCCCAGTGGCTGAGCAAGCTCCCCCACGTGAGCCGCGTCCAGGGACCGGTCGCCCTGCATCCGCAGATCACCCGCGCGCACTACCTCCAGATCTTCGCGGCGAACCCCGAGATGCTGCCCGTGTTCATCCGCGAGGCGGTGGCGCAGACCGCCAGCGCCCGGCTCATGGTCCTGGCCGTCTCCACCCCCTTGCGCGCGGGCTCGAAGGAGGCGCACGACCTCGTGCGCGCCATCCGGGCCGCCCGGCCTCCGCTGGACGCCGAGGTTCTCGTCACCGGCCAGAGCGCGGTGGACATGGACATCGCCGGCGTCATCGGCCGGAACGCGCCACTCACGGTGGCGGTCATCGTGATCGCGACCTATGTGGTGCTCTTCCTCCTGCTGGGCTCGGTGCTGCTGCCGCTGCAAGCGGTGGTGATGAACGTACTGTCCATCAGCGCCTCCTACGGAGCCCTGGTGTGGATCTTCCAGGACGGCCATCTCCAGCGCTGGCTCGGATTCACCCCCGGTCCCATCGAGACCTCAACGCCGATCATCATGTTCTGCGTGATGTTCGGGCTCTCGATGGACTACGAGGTCTTCCTCCTGAGCCGGGTCCGCGAGGAGTACGATCGCACCGGCGACAATGCCCGCGCGGTGGCGACCGCGCTCGAGCGCACCGGCCGCCTCATCACGGGGGCCGCCGCCATCATGGCCGCGGTGTTCTTCGCCTTCGGCGCGGCCGACATGGTCCCCATCCAGGCCATCGGGATCGGCATGGGCATCGCGGTGGTGGTGGACGCCACCATCGTGCGCGCGCTGCTCGTGCCCGCCACCATGCGCATCATGGGCCGCTGGAACTGGTGGGCGCCCGCGCTGTTGCTGCGCTTGCACCGGCGCATCGGGCTCGGCGAGGCGCACTGAGGTGGCGGGCGCGTACGACGTCGTCGTCATCGGCGGGGGCGCCGCCGGCTACACTGCGGCGATGTTCGCCGCGCGCGACCGCTTCCGCACGCTGGTGCTCGAGCGCTTCGCCTCCGGCGGCCAGGTGCTCAACTGCGAGCACATCGAGAACTATCCGGGCTTCCCCGACGGGGTAGCCGGATACACGCTGGGCCCGGCGCTCCAGCAGCAGGCGAACAACGCGGGCGCCGAGCTCCAGATGAGCGAGGTGACGGCGGTGCGGCGCGAGGGCGACGGCGTGCTGGTGGAAACCGACGGCGAGCCGGTTGCCGCCCGCGCCCTCATCGTCGCCTCCGGCTCCCGCTTCACGGCCCTCGGCATCCCGGGCGAGGCCGAATTCCTGGGCAAGGGGATCTCCCACTGCGCCTCCTGCGACGGCTCCTTCTTCACGAGCCAGCCGGTGGCGGTGGTGGGCGGCGGCGACGCCGCCGTGGACGAGGCCGCGCATCTCACCCAGTACGCCTCGCAGGTAACGGTGATTCACCGGCGCGATGCCCTGCGCGCGGCGGCGGCCCTTCAGGAACGCGCCCGCGCCAACTCGAAGATTCGCTTCCGGTGGAATGCCGCGGTGCGCGCCATCGAGGGCGCCGAAGGGGTGCAGCGCGTCATGGTGGAGGACCTCGCCACCGGCACGCACGAGCCCCTGGCGGTGAGCGGCGTCTTCATCTATGCCGGCCTCACCCCCAACACCGAGTTCCTCGCCGGCCTCGTTCCGCTGAGCGCGGCAGGGCAGATCGTCACCGACATCGAGATGCGCACCGGGGTGCCCGGCATCCTCGCCGCCGGCGACGTCCGCGCCCAGTCCGCCCGCCTGCTGGCCGCGTCCGCGGGCGACGGCGCCACCGCGGCGATGGCCGCCGTGCGCTACCTCCGCACCGGCGTCTGGCCGCGCTGATCTAGACGCCCCGGCAAGAATGCCGCGGTGACCGCGCTCCAGCAGTTCCTCGCGCAGAGCCGTGCCGTTCAGGTTCTCCTCGTCAACGAGCTCACGATCTTCCTTTCCTTCTACATGCTGTATCCCTACCTGGCCGTGTACTTCCGCGAGACGCTCGGCTTTTCGGCGTGGACGGTGGGGCTCGTCCTCGGCATACGCGTGCTGAGCCAGCAGGGGCTCAACGTGATCGGCGGCACCCTCGCCGATCGCCTCGGCTACAAGCCGCTGATCATCGCCGGGCTCGCCCTGCGCGCGGCGGGGTTCGCCCTATTCGGCCTCGTGGACTCGCTCGCGGGCACGCTCGTCGCCGCCATCCTGAGCGGACTCGCGGGCGCGCTGTTCGGCCCGGCGCTGCGCGCCTATCTCGCCGCGGAGTCGCCCGGGCGCCGCGCCGAGGTCTTCGCTCTGGCCAATCTCGCCGGGCAGATCGGCACGCTCCTGGGCCCGCCCGTCGGCGTGGCCCTGCTGGGACTCTCGTTCCGGCTGGTCTGCCTCGTCGCCGGCGCCATCTTCCTGGGTCTCATGCTCCTGCAGTTCCGCTACCTGCCCCGCCGCGTGGACCTCGGCGCGGAGGGCGCCCGCCCGGTCCTGAGGGACTGGGCGGAGGTGCTCGCCAACCGCGGCTTCGTCGCCTTCTCCGCCGTGATGCTGGCCGCCTCCGTGCTGCTCAGCCAGATGTACCTCACCCTCCCGCTGGAGGCGCGCCGCGCGACCGGCAGCGACGTGGCGGTGGGCGCGCTCTTCGTCCTCTCGTCTATCCTCGCCATCGTGGGCCAGACGCGCGTCACCGCGTGGTGCCAGGCGCGCTACCGGCCACCGGAAGCGGTGATGCTTGGGCTTGCGCTGATGACCGTGGGCTTCTCGGCGCCCCTCGCCGCCGCCCTCGTGGGCCACGCGAGCCCGGTGGCCGGCGCCGCCGGCGTGAGCGCCGCGAGCCTGGGCCCCACGCTCGTGGCCATGACCTTCCTCACCGTGGGCGCCATGGTGGGGAGCCCTTTCGCGCTCGCCATGGTGCCGCGCTTCGGCCGCGACCGGCTCATCGCGACGTACTTTGGCTTCTACGCGATGGCGGGCGGCCTCGGCAGCACGGTGGGGAATGCCCTGGTGGGCGCGGCGCTGGACGCGCAGAGCCGCCCCGTACTGGTGGGGCTGCCCTGGGGGCTGATGCTCGCGCTCGGCGCCGCCGCGGTGGTGGCGCTACGACACCTCGACCGCCGCGGGCTCCTCGCCTGACGCCGCGCTTGCGCGCCACGGGCGCGCGGTCTACCATCACGCTCACGCTCGGCGGAGCCCGCTGTCCGCCGCCTCGGAGACCACGGCCATCATTCGAAAGCGCCGCCCGCCCATCGTCACGCGCGTGCTGCTCGTCCGGCACGGGCGGACACCCACGACCGGCGCCGTCCTGCCCGGCCGTGCCCCCGGCCTGCACCTCTCGGAGGACGGAAAGAAGGAAGCCGCCGCGACGGCCGAGCGCATCGCCGCGCTCAAGGCGGTGGCCGCCGTGTACGCTTCCCCGCTCGAGCGGGCGCACGAGACGGCCGAGATCATCGCGGCGCGGCGCGGCCTCGCCGTGGGCACCGAGGCCGGCCTGCTCGAGTGCGACATCGGGGACTGGACGGGCTGGGAGATCACCAAGGCCGCCAAGACGCCGGAGTGGACGGTGGTGCAGCGTCACCCGAGCGCGTTCCGCTTTCCCGGCGGCGAGTCCTTCGTGGAGATACAGGCGCGCATGACGGCCACCATCGCTACGCTCGTGACGCGGCATCCGGGCGAGACGGTGGTGGCGGTGTCCCACGCCGATCCCATCAAGACCGCGCTCGCGCATGCCCTCGGCACGCCGCTGGACCTCTTCCAGCGCATCATGATCGGCACCGCCTCGATCAGCGCGGTGGCCTACGGCCGCACCGGTCTCGTCGTGCTCACCGTGAACTCCACCGGCGGCGATCTCGCCGCGCTGGTCGGCTGATGGCGGACTCCTACGACTTCGAGTCGCCCGACTTCTTCACCACCGGCACGGTGGGGACGCCTGGGCGCCGCGTCTTCTACCTTCAGGCCCGGCAGGGTGGCCGCGTCGTCTCCCTCAAGCTCGAGAAGGAGCAGGTGGGCGCACTCGCCGAGTATCTGGCCAAGCTCCTCGCCGACCTGCCCGCACCGGGTCCGCTCCCCCAGGACATGGCGCTCCTCGAGCCGGTGGCGGAGGCGTGGGTGGTGGGCTCGCTCGGCGTCGCCTACGACGAGACGGCCGACCGCATCCTGATCGTGGCCGAGGAGTTGACGGAAGAAGCGGAGGACGACGCGGACGAAGAAGAAGGCGAAGAGGAAGAGGAGCGCGCGGAGACGGAGCCGCCGGAGCGCACGGCGTCGACCGAGGCGGAGGAATCGCCCGACACCGCCAAGGCCCGCTTCCGCCTCACGCGCCCGCAGGCCGCCGCCTTCGTCGAGCGGGGGCGCGCGCTGGTGCAGTCGGGCCGGCCCATCTGCCGCACCTGCGGCCTGCCCATCGATCCCGACGGTCATCCCTGCCCGGGCACCAACGGGCACGTCCGGCACTGAGCCCCCGACCCGCGCGCAAGATGCCCAAAGGGCCCACGGCCCTCGACCTCCTGAGCCGCGGTGAGATCGAGGTCAAGGGGCGCATGCCCGCCTCGTCGAACGTCACCCTGCTCGTGGAGTGCGCGCTCAAGGGCGCCACCGCGCTCGCGGTCTACAAGCCGCGCAAGGGCGAGCGCCGCCTCTGGGATTTCGCGCCGGGGCTGTGGAAGCGCGAGGTGGCCGCCTATCTCCTCTCCGAGACGCTGGGCTGGGGACTGGTGCCTCTGACCGTGCCGCGCGAGGGCCCGCACGGCGAAGGGTCGCTGCAGCTCTTCATCCACGCCGACTTCGAGCAGCACTACTTCAGCCTGCTCGAGGACGCCACGCACCACGACACGCTCCGCCGCATCTGCCTGTTCGACCTGCTCGCCAACAACGCCGACCGCAAGAGCGGGCACTGCCTGCTGGGGCCGGACGGGCGCGTCTACGCAATCGACAACGGCCTCGTGCTGCACGTGGATCCGAAGCTCCGCACGGTGATCTGGGACTTCGCGGGCGAGCCCATCGCCCCACCGATGCTCGCGGATCTGCGGCGGCTCTTGGACGCGGGCGTGCCCGAGCCGCTCGCCGCGATGGTGGCGCCGAAGGAGTGCGATGCCCTCCGGGCCCGCGCAGCAGCGCTGCTGGAGGCGGGCGCGTTTCCCACCGACCCGTCCGGCATGCGCTATCCCTGGCCGCTCGTCTAGTGCCCGCCCGCTCCGACGGCACCGACGCCGTCACACGCCTCACCCTTCCGCTGCTGCTGATCGCCGACAGCCTCTACTTCGTGTTCGCGCGGCTGCTGCTCCCCCACTTCCCGCCCGCCGCCGGGGCCTTCTACATGATGGCGGCCGGCGCCGTCCTCGTCTGGGCGTTCATGCGCGGCCGGATCGGCCTGGGCGCGCTGCGACGGCACCCGTGGTTCTTCCTGTCCATCGGCCTCCTGGTCGGCGTCAACACCAACATGGGCTTCGTGGCCGTGCGCTACGTGGATCCCGGCACCGCCTCGCTGCTCTCGCGCACGTCCATCCTGTTCAGCCTGGCGCTGGGGATCCTGTGGCTGCGCGAGCGGCTGACGCGCGTGGAAGTAGCCGGCACCGCGCTGGCGCTGGCGGGCGTGGCGGTGATCAGCTTCCAGCCCGGCGACTATCTCCGCGTGGGCGCGCTGATCGTGATCGCGTCCACGCTGCTCTACGCGCTCCACTCCGCGGTGGTGAAGCGCTTCGGCGGCGACATCCCGTTCGGCGAGTTCCTCTTCTACCGCGTGGCTGCGGTGGCCGCGGTCCTCTTCGTGCTTGCAGTGGCCCAGGGCGCGCTGGTCTGGCCGTCGGCGGTGGGCTGGGGCTGGCTACTCCTGGCGGGCCTCGTCAACGTGGTGATCAGCCGCGGGCTCTACTACCTCGTGCTGCGCCGGATGGACATGAGCGTGCTGACGATCATCCTCACGCTCACGCCGGTCGTGACCTGGCTCTGGTCGATCGCGCTGTTCGGCGGGCGCCCGACGGCGGCGGAGATCGGGGGCGGCGTGGCCACGCTCGCTGGCGTGCTCATCGTGACGGCGAGCCGGGCGGGCTTGCTGGGGGCCTACACCCTGGGGAGGAGCAAAGGCAGGAACCAGACGACGCAGCCGTAGGCGCTCACCACGACCTCCAAAATGGCGGTCGCGAGGAGCGCCAAGCGCGGGACGCGGTATGGCGCGAGAAGAGTGCACACCAGCGAGGCGAGCGCGAGAAGGGGCGCGACGAGGATCCGGAGCACGGAGAGCCCGGCCCATGTGGCGAGGGGCGAGGGCGCAAGGGCATGGCGGCCGATGGCGAAGAGGGCCACCGCCGCAAGCCCGGTGATCGCGACCACCAGGCCGAGGGCCGAGAGCACCGCCCAGAAACGACGGTAGGGTCGGAGGAAGACGAGGGCCGCGCCGGTGGGCACGAGCGCCGCGATCCCGAACACGGCCACGAAGAGCATGAGATCGCCGAACGCGTACATGCCGCTTTCGGCCTGTGCGTCGGGGCCGTTCGTGTTCGCCAGGCGAATAGCGACGACGGCCGATGCGATGAGAAACGCGGCGATGTATCCGGCCGCGACGATGCCGAATTTGAGGAGGGGCCTCATGTCGTCACGACGCGATCGTCAACTAGTGGACGACGTCGAGGAACGGCGCGCCCGGGTCGCTCACATAGAAGATCACGACCCGCACGCTCTCGGTGCTTCCGCGGTTGTAGCCTGTCATCTTCACGTGGGGCGGCTCCACCATCGCCTGACCGGCCTTCAGGACGACCGGCGCGTGGCCCTCCATCTCCAGGGTAAAGGCGCCTTCCAAAACGAAGACCGTCACCGGGAAGCGGTGTGAATGGAACGGAGTCTTGTCGCCGGGCTTGACGGTGGCGACGAACACGCGCACCTCTTGGCGCTCGCCCCTGGGCATGCCTTGGACGACTTCCCTCAGGAGCGGCGGGGGTGGCGCGGAGGGGCTCTGCGCTTGCGTGATCGACGCGCCGCCGATGACTAGGACCACGAGGGTGACAACGACACTCAGCGACTTGGACACTGGCACTCTCCCTTTGTTTGAACCGACCATGCACTCTCGCCCGAGTATTGCACGGGCGATCCGAATTCCACCCACGGCGGCCATCCGCCGCGTATACCTCTCGCATGAAGCGCATGACCGCGGCGGAGTGGGGTCTCCTGCTCACCCTGGCCGTTCTCTGGGGCGGGACCTTCCTCTTTCAGAAGGTGGCGCTGGCTGAGCTGCCACCGTTCACCATCCTCCTGGTGCGGGTGGCCCTGGCCGCCGTGGCGCTCGGTGCGGCGCTGGGCGTGGCCGGCCACCGCCTGCCCGCGCCCGGGCGAGCGTGGCTGGCCTTCGCCGTCATGGCCGCGCTCAACAACGTCATCCCCTTCAGCCTGATCCTCTATGGCCAGACGCGCATCGCCAGCGGGCTCGCCGCCATCCTCAATGCCTGCGTGCCGCTCTTCACCGCGGTGCTGGCCCACTTCCTGACGGGCGACGAGCGGCTGACCCAGCGGCGCGTGGCGGGCGTCCTGGTAGGGCTGGGCGGGGTCGTGCTCATGATCGGCCCGGACTCGCTCGGCGGGCTGGGGGCCGACGTGCTCGCCCAGATCGCGGTACTCGGCGCCGGGGTGTCCTATGCGTTCGCCGGAATCTTCGGGCGCCGCTTCGCGGACACGCCGCCGCTCGTGACCGCGACCGGCCAGGTCACGATGTCGAGCGTGCTCATCTTGCCGCTGGCGCTCGTGGTCGACCGGCCGTGGACGCTCCCGCCTCCCGGCCCACGTGCCTGGCTGGCCCTTCTCGGGCTCGCGATCATCAGCACCGCGCTCGGCTACGTGGTGTACTTCCGCATCCTCGCCACCGCGGGGGCGACCAACCTCCTCCTGGTCACGCTGCTGATGCCGGTGATCGCGCTGCTGCTGGGCACCTACGTGCTCGGCGAGCGACTCGAGACGCGGCACCTGGGCGGCATGGCCCTGATCGCGGCGGGGCTGGCCGTCATCGACGGCCGCGCCCTCGCCGTCTGGGGTTACCGCCCGCGCCCGAAGCCGCCCCAGCGCCGCGAGTCGCCGTAGAGCTCGCGATCGGCGTCCCCCGCGCCCTCGCCGTCGATGGCGGCGGGGGCAAGGAGGCGCACCTCGCGAAGGCTGGGGAGGCCGGCCAGCGTCTGCTCCACCGCCCGGCGCACCGACCATTCCTCCGCGCGTCCGCCGATCGAGAGCACACCGTCAGCGCAGGTCACAGTGAGCGCCCGCTCGCGCGTGACAGGATCAGCCATGAGCAGCGCCTCCGCCTGCGCGACCAGGCTCTGATCGGTCATGGCGCGGCGGGACGCCTCGGTGGACTGGAACCGAGCGTGCTGGAGCGCGCCCTCGATCAACGGCGCCGCGCCGTCGACCTCGGTTCGATCGGTGTTGATGACGAGGTCGTGTGCCAGCGGATCGTCCCAGTCCACGTGATAGAGGAAGCGTACCCGGCCCGCGCGCTCGCGATCCGACTCGTGCACGCGGGCGAGGGCGGCGCCGGGCGTGAGCCCGAGCTCCCGGGCCACGCGCGCGGCGCGCACCGGCTCCGGCGCGGTGATCCGGACGCGGAGCGTGTGCGGGGCGTCCGCGAGGATCAGCGTGGACGAGAGCCCGATCAGCACGACGTTGTCGCGGGCGGCCATCTCGCGCACGGTGGCCTCCACGTAGCGCGCGAACCGCTGCTGCTCGGTGGTGAAGCGCTCGCGGAGGGTGGGCTTCTCCTCGGCGGCGTGGCTCAGGCGCGAGACGTCCGCGCCGAAGCGGTCAGCCGCCTTGCCGATGATCTCCCGCTCGGCGACCTCGTAGCCGAGCCGGGCCGCGACGGCGCGGCCGATCTCGATCCCCAGACTGCCCAGGCTTTCGGAAATGGCGACGACGCTCATGGCGCACCTCCTGGAGAGAGCAAAGAGGCCACGATCGGGGACGGTACGGGGAGTCTATGCCCGCGCGCGGGGGTCCGCAACGGGCCGCCCGGCGCCGGCGCGGGGCGGTCTCCTAGGCGCGGAAGCGCGCCAGAGCCTTGGGATCCAGCTCGACGCCGATACCCGGGCGCTCGGGCACGAGCACCTCGCCGTTCTCCACGCGGAGCGGCTCGGTGAAGAGCGTCTGCCACCAGTCCATGTGCTCGAGGATGAGCGCGTTGGGCGCGGCCGCCAGCACGTGGCAGGAGGCCTCCATGAAGAGGTGGGACGACACGGGCTGACCGTAGGCGCGGCAGAGCTCGCCGGCGCGGCGATACTCGGTGACACCGCCCATGCGCTGGAGATCGGGCATGAGCACATCCGCGGCGCGAACGTCGAGATGCCGTTTCATGCCGAGGCTCCCATAGTCGGACTCGCCGGTGGCGATGCGCATGTTGAGCGCGGCAGCGATGCGCGCGCAGCCCTCGAGATCCTCATACGGCAGCGGCTCCTCCAGCCAGTAGAGGTCGGCGGCGGCCTCCAGCTCACGGCCCCAGCGGATGGCGGTAGGCTCGTCCCAGCCCTGGTTCACGTCGGCCAGTAGCTTCACATCGGGACCGATGGCCTCGCGCAGGAGCCGCGCGCGCTCCATGTCCACGCGCGGGTCGGGCCCGCCCACGCGCATCTTCATGGCGCGGTGGCCCTGAGCCTGAAACTTCTCCGCCTCGGCGAGGAGCTGGCCGACGGAGTAGTCGATCCAGAGGCCGGACGAGGCATAGGTGGGCACTCGCGTCCGCTCGCCGCCGAGATAGCGGAAGAGCGGCAGGTTCGCCGCCCGCGCGGCGAGGTCCCAGCACGCGGTGTCGAGCGCGGAGAGTGCGAGCATCGAGAGCCCCGAGTGGCCGATGAAGTTGATGGAGCGCCACGCCGCCTCGAAGTGCGCGACCACGCCCGACGGGTCCTTACCCTCGTAGAAGGGCGCCAGGTCCTCCACCAGCGCGGCCAGCGCGGCGGCGCGCTTGGCGCCAAAGGCGAAGCAGTAGCCCGAGCCAACGGCACCGGCATCGCTTCGCAGCTCGACCGCGACGGTGTCGGCGTGCGCGTGGTTGTGGATGGCCGTGCGCACGGGGCGCGGCAGCGGGACGGAGAGGCGATGGATGGCGACCGAGGCGATCTTCATGGCGGAGGGAACGATGCCACAGGCAGCGCGGGCGGACAAGGGCGGGGAGCGCGCGGGTTGCCACGGCGCGCGCGCCCGACGATAATGCGCGCCGGAGGTGCGCTCCGTGAAGATCGCCCGCGTCGAGTCCACGATTGTGAAACTGCCCTTCTCCCAGCCCGGCCCGCCCACCGGCTTCTTCGGCCGGGTGTTCAACACCGTGGACATCCTGCTCGTCCGCGTGGACACCGACGCGGGTCTCACCGGCTGGGGCGAGGCCTTCGGCTACGCGGTGAACGAGTCCACCAAGACCGCACTGGACTCTTACATCGGGCCCGCCTGCGTGGGCCGCGACGCGACGCAGATCGGCGCGCTGCGGGCGGAGATGCAGAAGCGCTTCCACAATCTCGGGCGGGGCGGGCCGTCGATCTTCGGCCTCTCCGGAATCGACATCGCGCTCTGGGATATTGCCGGGAAGGCGGCGGGGCTGCCGCTCCATCGCCTGCTCGGCGGCGGCAACCGCGCCGAGGTGACGGCCTATGCGAGCTTCTTCCGCTACGGCGACGCCGCGGTGGTGGCGCGCATTGCCGAGGGCGCGGTGAAGGAGGGTTACCGCTACCTGAAGCTCCACGAGATCACCGAGCCGGCGGTGCGCGCGGCGCGCCAGGGCGGCGGGCCGGAGATGAAGCTCACGGTGGACACCAACTGCCCGTGGACGCCGGTCGAGGCCCTCGAGATGGCGCGGCGCTTCCGCCCGCACGATCTTCTGTGGCTGGAGGAGCCGGTGTGGCCGCCGGAGGACTGGGCCGGTCTCGCGCGCGTACGGCAGGAGGGCGGCATCGCGCTCGCCGCCGGCGAGAACACGAGCAACCCCATCGACTTCAAGCACATGTTCGACGCGGGTGCCGTGACCTACGCGCAGCCGAGCGTGACCAAGATCGGCGGCGTCACGGCGCTGCGCGAGGTGGCCGTGCTCGCGGAGGCCGCCGGCGTCACGCTGGTGCCGCACTCGCCCTACTTCGGCCCCGGTCTCCTCGCCACGCTCCACTTCCTGGCCGCACAGCCGCGCGAGCCGCTGGTCGAGCGCATCTACGCCACACTAGAGCCGGATCTCTTCGGCGGCGCGACGAACGCGAAGAACGGGATGATGGCGGTGCCGCAGGGCCCCGGCCTCGGCGTCGATCCCGATCCCGCGGTGATCGCCCGCTACAAGACGACGTAGCGCGGTGGCAACTCCGCGCATCGGTGTCGCGGTCAGCGGCGGGCTCTCCGCACCCGACATCGTGGCCTGCGTGAAGCTCGCCGAGGAGCTCGGCTACGAATCCGCCTGGGTGGCCGAGGGCCACGGCGGTGATCAGTTCGCCATCCTCGCCGCCTGCGCCACGGCGACGACGCGCATCCGCCTCGGCACCAGCATCAGCAGTGTGTTCGTGCGCAGCGTGCCGACCATCGCCATGGCCGCGGCCACGGTGGACGCGCTCTCCGGCGGCCGCTTCGTGCTGGGCCTCGGCTCGAGCCACCGCGTGCAAGTTGAGGGCGAGCACGGCCTGCCCTACGCCAAGCCCATCCCCCGCGTACGCGAGAGCGTGGAGGCCATCCGGGCGCTGCTGCGCGACGGCGAAGTGTCCTATCGCGGGGAAACCATCGCCATCGACCGCTTCGACCTCTGGTTCACGCCGCTGCGCCGGCGCATCCCCATCTATCTCTCCGCCCTCTTCGCGCCCATGCTGGAGGTGGTCGGCGAGCTGGGCGACGGCCTCATCCTCACCTGGGCCACGCGCGAGGCTCCGGCTCGCGCCGCCGCCCACGTGGCGACGGGCGCCCGTCGCGCCGGCCGTCGCCCGGAGGACGTGGAGATCGCCTCGCTGCTCCCCTGCGTGATCGCGCCCACCCGCGCCGAGGCCGTCGAGCGCATGCGCCCCGCGGTGGCGATGTACGCGGGCTTCTTCCCCCGCTACAACCGCCTGCTCGCGGAGGCGGGCTTCCCCGACGCCGCACGCGCCATCCAGCAGGCGTGGCAGGCGGGCGATCGCACCGGGGCCGCGCGCGCCGTCCCCGACGCCATGGCCGCCGCGGTGGGCGTGGTGGGCACCGCCGCAGAGTGCCGCGCCCACATCGAGAAGTACCGCGCGGCGGGGCTCGCCCTGCCTATCATCAGCCCGCGGGCTCGGGGCGACGGGGCGCGGCGGGCGTTCGAGGACGCGATTCGGGCGTGCGCGCCGGCGCACTAACGGCCACCGATCAGGCGCTTGCGGTAACGATGTGGCTGATCGCCGGAATCGCCCAACCCTCGTCGTCCACGTAGGTTCGAGTTGCTTCGTCGACCTCGGCTGCGATGGCGGCAAGGACCCCTGCACCCTGCTCAGCAAGTGCTCCCAGCATGGTCGGAGCGCCACCGACCACGGCGCGAACCATATGCTCGGCGGATTGGAAGCGGATCATCTTGGCATCGACACGAAGTCTTACCTCGCGGAAGCCGGCGCCGGTCACGAGAGACCTGATTGTCGTGGCATCGCCGAGCGTGAATGGTGGGAGAACGGCCTTCTCGGGACCTATGCGCTTTGCCAGAGCTTGCTCGAGCGCTAGATAGCCCGGCATGTGCTCGACCGAGCGCCAGCAGGCAAGCGCAAGTCGCCCGCTCGGCTTGAGTACGCGCCGCATCTCCGACAGCGCTGCCGGCTTGTCCGGAAAGAACTGAAGCCCTTGTTGACAGACGACGTTGTCGAAGGTGCTGTCCGGCAGGGCCATGCTGACGGCACTACCTTCCAGCCACTCGACATTGGGGCGCGGAACAGCTACCCGGGCGACCGCGAGCATACCCGGGTTGATATCTAGGCCTACCACCGTTCCCTCTGGGCCCACGCGCTCGGACAGAATCCTCGTGACCGACCCCGTACCGCACGCCACGTCGAGAACACGAGCCTTCGAGCGAACCCCAGCCGCCTCGACGAGATCCGGCGCCCAACGGGCAAAGATCGCCGGCACCATATGCTGCTCATAGATCTCCGCGGGCGTTCCAGCGATCTGCACCGTGGTGCCCATTGAACCCTCCTGATTCTAGTCGATTACCCGGTTCGTCCTTCCACGTACCCACGCTCGCGAAGGCCCTGGGTGAACGACTCGTTGAATTGTGCGGCCGCGGTCGGCGTGCCCGCAAAGAGGATGCCGACGCGGGGAACCTTGGCCGGCTGTTGCCCTCCGGCACCACAGGGTGCCAGCATGCCGGCGATGATCGCGACGAGGATGACGAGGGCGAGCGCCTCATGGGCGAGGTTCGAGTGACAACGAACTTACGTTCTCGGCTCATACCGCATCGCCACCGCCCCCGAGCCGAACTCCAGCCGGCTCACGAGCTGCAAGTCGAGAGGCTTCGATAGCCCGGCGAACAACGTCGGCCCATGGCCCGCTAACCTGGGATGTACCACGAACTCGTACTCGTCGATCAATCCCATCTCCACCAGCGCCAGCGGGAGCTTCACGCCTCCCAGCAACAGTCCCTTACCGGACTCCTGCTTGAGCTCCCGAACGGCCTTCCCCAGATCCCCGCGCACGAGCTCCGCGTTCCAATCGACCCGCTTCAAGGTGCTCGACACGACGTACTTCATTGCCGCGTCGATCGTCCGGGCGAAGGGTTCCATCCAATCGGGCCTCGCTCCCGTCCGCGCCGGCGACCGAAACGCTGCCTCCATCATTTCATAAGTCACGCGGCCGAAAAGGAGCGCATCGGCCCGGTTGAGGTTCTCGACCGCGTGGCGATGCAAGTCTTCGTCCACGACGCCGGCACGGTGATCGCAGCACCCGTCCAATGTGACGTTGATGGAATACCGAAGGGGTCGCATTACGCAAGCGGCTGAGCCAGAGCAATGAGAACGCCTTCAGGACCACGAACGTAACAGAGTAGGTATTTCTCTTCGTATTGAACTATCTCTCCAACGAGTTCAGCACCATGGGCCTGCAGGCGGGTAAGGACTTCTTTGATGTCCTCAACGGCGAACATGATGCGACCTATACCCAACGTGTTCACCGGAGCATTCGGCCCGACGCTGGTCGCCGTTGGCCTTTGGAACTTCGTCAGCTCAAGTCGGCTGTGGCCGTCGGGAGTCCGCATCATTGCGATATCGCTTCGGACATCCTTGAGTCCGACGATGCGGTCCACCCATTGCCCCTCGACTGTCGTTTCCCCCTCTAGTTCCAGACCGAGCTCGGCAAAGAACGCAATGGCGGCCTTGAGATCGTCGACCACAATGCCAACGTTGTCCATTCGGAGTAATTTAGTTTTTCTCATGATCCACGTTCCTTGTCTGCCCCACGCTGAAGTTCAGCCGCGGCTGGAACGCCCTGTTGGACGGTCACTACCGAATGCCTAGTGCAGCCAAGGCGCTCGGAGGTTCTCGCAACGAGCCAATGCACTGACAATGAAGGCACGCAGGTCCATCATGGGAGGCAGAGGGTACACTCTTTCCAGCCGACGCGTGTGCCCGTGCCCGCTACTCCGGTCCGCCAGTGCGGCGAACGCCCGGGTGAGCGGCCGGCGAAGCCGGTCCGCTCAAGCCTGTTGTTCGACGGGCGGCCTGTGCAGCCGTCGATCACGATCGCGGCGACGGCACGGCGCCGAGCTGCCTCAGCGCCGACAGATTGTCAACGATCCCGCGCTGCCTGAGCACCTTGCCGTCCCGGATCTGAAGAATCACGATCTCGTCGAACTGGGCGGGCTTCCCGGTGGCCGGCAGAGGCCCCCATTGGCCTTGTTGTGTTCCCGAGATGGTCAAATGAAGCACGACGCGATCGCCTTCGGCGATGACTTCGTGAACCTCCTCGTGGTAGTCGGGAAAGGCTGTCCAGGCGCCTTCGACCATGGCGCGGACGCCCTCGTGTCCTTCGCGAAAGGCGTACGGGCGATAGTCCCCCACGAAATCCGGAGCGTAGAACTCCGGGATCCGGTCAAGGCCGCGCCTGTTCCAGATGACGTCGGTCATCTCGCGGACCAACCTCTTATTCTGCTCGCTCACTAGCTCCTCCGGTCAGCGCGCCGGCGAACGTCTCGGTGAGCAGCCGCGAGCGAGCGAATGCGAGCCCGCGGCCTGCTCGACTGCAAAGTTGGGCAGCGACCAGCATGCACTGCCCGGTGCTCGACCGCGATCAGTCAATGATCTGATCCGCGCGCTGCAGGAGCGGCTGCGGGATGGTGAGGCCGATCGCCTTCGCCGTCTTCATGTTGATCACCAGCTCGAACTTCGTCGGCTGCGCGACGGGTAGGTCGGCGGGGTTGGCGCCCTTCAGGATCTTGTCCACGAAGGTGGCGGCGCGCCGCTCCACATCAACGTAGCTTGGGCCATAGCTCATGAGACCGCCGGCCTCCGGGTAGCCCTCCCCCATGCGTATGGATGGCAGGCGCCTCTTCACCGCGAGCTCGGCGATCTGTCTTCGCAGATTCCAGAAGAGGGCGTCCGGGATGACCAGGAGCGCGCCCGCCCGCTCCTTCGTCATCGCCGCAAAGGCGCCGTCGATCTCCTCGGGGCTCCGTGCCGCTAGGGTTTGAAGCCGCACCCCCAAGGCTTGAGCTGCCGCCTCTGCCTCTCGCAACTGAGCCGCGCTCGCGGGATTGTCCGGATGCCGAAGGAGGGCTACCAGAGAGACCCTTGGAACCACCTCCTTGAGCAGTTCTAACTGCTTGCCGACCAGGTCGGGGGACATGATCGTCAACCCCGTGACGTTCCCTCCGGGACGCGCAAGGCTGGCGACGAGTCCACTGCCTACGGGATCATTAACGAGCGACATGATGATCGGGATCGTTCTGGTCGCTTGCTGGGCGGCCCGGGTCGCTGCTCCAGTCTCCGCCACGATGACGTCCACCTTCGAACGGACCAGGTCGGCCGCGAGGGCGGGAAGCCGATCATCCTTGCCCTCGGTCCATCGGGACTCGATGGCAATGTTCTGGCCTTCCACGTAGCCGAACTCCCGCAGGCCTTGGCGGAAGGCCTCGAGCCAGCGCTGTCTCATGGGGTCAGAAGGGGAGCCCCCCTTTAGATACCCTACCCGGGGCATTTTCTGCGGGGCCTGGGCAGTAGCCATCCCGAGCGGTGCGGCAAGGAGCAAAAGGAGCAGAGCGGTGACGGGGCGGGTCACCGCAAGCTTCACAACCGTCCGTCCCAGGGAAGGAATCCACCACCGGGATCGAAAATGACCGCTCGACTCGTCATGGTCGGGCCGCCCCCGACTGGTCCGCCCAACGTCGAGGCTGAGCGGCCGGCTTCTCGGACCGCTCAAGCCTCTGGTTAGGTTGCCCATCGGTACAAACCGGGTACATAGGTAACACATCAAACCGGGAACATGGGTGACACGCCGCTAAGGTCGTTGGCCAACAGGAGGTTGGCCAATGCCCTGGCAGGAG
>Ga0209382_10001198_pt1 | contig 41425 bp, 41 predicted proteins | sample SoiMetdeltSBSDD5_FD_187599 | JGI IMG/M metagenome (GOLD analysis project Ga0209382, IMG submission 187599) | Bulk soil microbial communities from a Populus tree surrounding site in Tennessee, USA - Soil MetaG P. deltoides SBSDD5 (SPAdes) (version 2) | ecosystem: Environmental > Terrestrial >... | reverse complement strand
ATGGATCTCTCCCCCACCATCCTGAAGCTGCTCGAGGTGCCGCTGCCGGCGGACGTGGACGGCAAGCCGCTGCTATAGGACCCGCGGCGACCGAGGCCAGTGATCCCATGGCCCGAATGGGCCCATCAGGCGGCTGTCCCACCCTGCCCCGACGGCCGCCTCGCGCCATCCTGGCCATCCTGATCTTCGCGGTCGCCGCCTACGCACAGAGCCCGCCTGTCTCTTCTCCATCACCGCCTTCGCCCGCGGGCCCGGCCGACCGTGCGTCGACCACCGACGAGCGCCTCCGCCGCGTCCGCGAGCGCCGCCAATCGATCGAGCGGGACGTGGCCCGCCTGCGCGGCCAGGAGAAGAGCCTGCTCGCGGACGTGGAGCGCCTCGAGCTGGAGGTCCGCCTGCGCAGCGAGCAGCTGCGCGAGACGCAGCTCGTCCTCCATCGCGCGAACGAGCAGATGGAAGCCACGGGGCGGCGCGTGCGCGAGCTGGACGCCGCCGTGGCCCAGGCCCGCCCGCAGCTGGCGGCCCGGGCGCGCGCCCTCTACAAGATGGGCGACCTCTCCTACGTGCGCATGCTGCTCTCCGTGGAGCAGCCCGCGGACATGCTGCGCGGCTATCGCTTCGTGAGCGCCCTCGCCCGCCGCGATCGCGAGAAGATGGCGGCCCTGCGCGCGAACCTCGCCTCCCTGGCCGCCACGCGCGACGACCTGCAACGGAAGACGCGCGAAGCGCTCGCCCTCCGCGCCGACCTCGATCGCGCCCGGCGCGCCCTGGAAGTCGACCGCCAGCGGAAGTCGGAGCTGCTCACGTCCATCGTGGAGAAGAAGGAGACCCACGCCGCCTACCTGCAGGAGCTGGAGGAGGCGGAGGGCAAGCTCTCCCAGCTCTTGTCCGGGCTCGGGGCCGCCGACATCACCGTCCCCATCACCGTCTTCAAGGGGGCCCTGCCCTGGCCGTCCCGCGGCCGGGTGCGCATCGCGTTCGGCCGCCACAAGCACCCGCGCTTCGAGACCTACACCCTGCACAACGGGATCGAGATCGATGCGCCGGTGGACGCGCCGGTCACGGCCGTGCACGACGGCACGGTGGCCTTCGCCGATCAGTTCCTCGGCTACGGCCTCATGGTGATCATCGACCACGGCGGCAAGAACCACACCCTGTACGCGCACCTCGCGGAGACGCGCGTCCGGCCCGGGCAGCACGTGTCCGCGGGGGACGTGGTGGGGACGGTGGGGGCCTCCGGCGTGGACGGTCCCGGCCTGTACTTCGAGCTGCGCTCGCAGGGAAAGCCCCAGGATCCGCAGGATTGGCTGACCCGGGACGGGACGCGCCCCGAGCCCGCGGCCGCGCGCTCCCCGCGCTAGGAAGTGGGCGGCGCCGCGGGCGGGACCTCGATCCCGCAGAGGGAGAGGAGGTCGGTCAGGACGTTCGCCTCCGAGAGGTCGCCGAGGATCCACATCTTGGGCGCGGGCCAGACCTTGACCAGGGTCGGGGAGAACAGCACGTTGTCGATCTCGGCCCGCTCCGGCTCGCGGGCCAGGTCGCACACGGCCAGGCGCACGTGGCCCTCGGGCACGCGCGCGAGGACGCGCGAGAGGTTCGCCTTGGCGCGCAGCGAAGAGGGCCACGGCATCGTCACGTAGAGCGCGAGCTCGAGCTTGGCGCCGTGGCGGGCGCGGGCGGCCCGCGCTTCCGCGGTCTTTCGTCGCCGATCCGTGCCCGCCGAGGGGGGCGGCCCTGGCCCCTCCGGCGCCCCCACGATCGAGTGCACTTGGCGCACCAGGTCCTGGAGGTCGATCGGCTTGCGCAGCACGGTCGTCATGTCCGAGGAGGGCAGGGACGCCTTGCCCGTGAAGAGCATCTGGGCCGCGCCCGCGAGCACGCCCTCCCCGCGCGCCTCCTCCAGGAGGGCGACGCCGTTGCGGTCGGGCAGACCGTAATGGACCATGACCAGCTCGTACTTCGCCTCGCGCAGGGCCTCGAGGCCCGCTTGCGCGGAGCGGGCGATGTCGACCCGGTAGCCCTGGGCCTGGAGCACCGTGGCCAGCATGTGCGCGTGGTCCTCGTCCCCGTCCACGACGAGGATGCGGCCCGCCGATTCCCAGCTGACGCGCTTCAACTCGGCTCGATCCCGCACATGTGGAGGAGGTCGGTGACCACCGCCGGATCGCTGAGGTCGCCCAGGATCCAGGCACGCGGCTCGGGCCGGCGCTTCACGAGCGTGGGCGTGAAGACGACGTTGTCCTTCTCCGCGCGCTCCGGCTCCTGCGCGACGTCGAGCACCTCGAACGCGATGTCGGCGGCGCGGAAGCCCTTCAGCAGCCTTTCCATGTTCCGCTGCGCCTTGAGCGAGGGCGGCGAGTCGGGGCTGATGTAGAGGACCATCTCGACGCCGTCCGCGGAGACGCGGAGCGGGGGCGCCGCGGCCACGCGCGGCGCCGGCTTTCGCGGCCGCGCGGGCATGGACTCGAAGATGCGGCGCACCTGCAGGAGGAACTTCTCGAGGTCGAGCGGCTTGCGGACGAGCGTCGTTTCGACGACGTCCTCCGGATCGGGGTGGGCGGTGACGACGAGGGTGGCCGCCTCGTGTACGAGGCGCTGCCCGCTGGCCTCGCGCAGCATGGCCGCGCCCGTCTTTCCGGGCAGGTCGTAGTCCGTGAGGATCATGTCGAAGTGGCCGCGGCGCAGCGCGGCCAGCCCCTGCTCGGCGTCGCCGGCCTGGGCGACCTCGTAGTCCTGCGCCTCCAGGGCCACGGCCAGGAGCTGACGGGTGTCCTCGTCATCCTCGACGAGGAGGATGCGGCGGCGCGGATTGCCGGTCGTCATTCTGGTCGTCCCGCCGGCATCGACCGGCGGGAACGTGCGGCAACGACCGTCATGAAGGCCGCCATGCCACTGGAATAGCAATCAATATGCCAGCACCTTGCCTTGTGGACAACAAGAGGGAGGCTCCGCCCTTTCCCGCTATAATGCGGAAGGAGCACGGGTCCGGTCTCGCCGTGCAGAAGGTGCCACTGATGAGCCCGCGCGGTCGCCTCGTCGTCGCTCTCGTCTCCACCCTCCTCGTCGCCTACGTGGCCGTGGGATCGCTCCTCGGACGTGTGTTCGGGGACACGACCTACGGACAGCTCGCCGTCTTCAACGAGGTGGTGCGGCTGGTGCTCGACGCCTACGTCGAGCCCGTCAACATCGACCGGGCGATGATGGGCGCGCGCATGGGCCTGACGGACGCGCTCGACGGCGACAGCGCCTACCTCGACGCCGACGAGCTACGCGCCTACCAGCAGCCGCCGCGGGAGGGCGAGGCCGAGATCGGCGTCGTGCTCACGCGCCGCTTCTCGTTCCTGATGGTCGCGGCCACGCGCGGGGGATCGCCGGCCGCGAAGTCGGGGGTCAAGCCGGGAGACATCGTCAAGACGATCGACGGCCGCCACTCGCGGTCCCTCTCCCCGCCCGCCGGGCAGCGCCTCCTGCGCGGCGAGCCCGGCTCGATCGTGAAGCTGACGCTGCTGCGCGCGGGCAGCGATCCCATCGACCTCTCCGTGGTGCGCGAACGGCTGGTGGCGGTCGCGCCGGAGCGGCGCATGCTGGCCGACGCGACCGGCTACATCAAGGTGGCGGAGTTCACGCCGCGGGCCGCGGACGACGTCAAGAGCGAGATCGACGCCCTGCGGCGGGCGGGCGCGCATGCGCTCATCCTCGATCTCCGTGGATCGGGGGCGGGCGCGCCCGCGGAGGGCGTGAAGGTCGCGGAGCTGTTCCTCAAGGGCGGCCCCGTCGGCAAGCTGACGGGGACGCGTGAGGTCGAGCAGGTCTTCAGCGCCGACCCCGCGCGCTCCGCCTGGGATCGCCCGCTGGCCGTCCTCGTGGACACGGGCACCGGCGGGGCGGCGGAGGTCGTGACCTCCGCCCTGCTCGACGCCGGGCGCGGTCCGATCGTCGGCGAGCATACGTTCGGCCGGGCGGGCGTGCAGAAGGTGGTCCCCCTGGCCGAGGGCGGGCTCCTCCTCACCGTGGCCAAATACGTCTCCCCCAAGGGCACGGCCGTTCACGGGAAGGGCATCGAGCCCACCGTCGTGGTGGACGTCCCGGACCGCGAGGACGACGAGGCCGCGCCCGCCGGCGACCCCATCCTCGACAAGGCGCTCGAGGTCCTGAAGAACCCGCCGGCGGCGAAGAAGGCGGCCTAGCCTCCTACTTCACCTCGAACTGCGCGTCCTTCGTGTAGTCCTTCTTGGCCACGTTGTCGCGCACGCGCAGCTGCACGACGTATTTGCCCGGGGCGAAGTTTCCGAGGGGCACGGGACCGATCGAGGGGCTGGCGATGTCGGCCTCCACCACCTGATCGTCGGTCTTGGCGACGGGCTTGCCGTCCTTCAGGATCGAGAAGCTCCAATTCAGCGACGCCTTGCCCGTGGCCGGGTCCTTGGTCGCGTTGTAGACGGCGCCGATGACGCTCATCGAGCCCGTCTTGGCAAACGCGTTGTCGAATGACGGGGTCAGGCGGTTGGTGCCGAGGACGAAGTCGGACATCGGGTCCTTGGGGTCCGGCGTCGCCCCGCCCTCCTGGATGTTCTGGAGGAGCACCAGCGGCATGATCTCGAGCTCGCCCTCGCTGAGGTCGGGGACCTCCACGGGGATGGCGGCGACCGAGCCCTTGCCCGACTTGGGATCCAGCACGGCGACATTGAGCGTGTACTTGCCGGGCCGCAGCGTCAGTCCGTAGGACGCCATCACCGACCCGTCGTCCGCGAACTCGCCGTTCACGAGGCGGTCCTTCTGGGCCGCGGTCTTGCCCTGGGCGTCCAGGGCCTGGACCACGACGTTGACGGGCTGGACCTTGGCCCCCGCCTCACGCGGCACTCCCGAGGCGCGCACGAGGCCCGCCACGTAGGTGGCGCCCTCCGGGCTGCGCAGCATCATGGCGTTCTGGGTGGTGACGGGGAAGTCCTGACGCGGCGTCTTGAGCAGCGCCTGGGCCGCGCTCGGCTTGGGAAGCTGGTCCGCGAGCTTGACGATCTTCCCGTCCGGGCCCTTCTTGTAGGCGAGGTTCGGGTGGGCGATCTTGCTCTCGGCCACGCGATTGAGCTGCTCGCTCAGGCGGGCGCCCTGCGGGAGCTGGCAGTCCTTCTCGAAGGCGATCTGGACCTGGCCGCCCGCGAAGGTCTGGCCGGGTCGGTCGCGATACGTCCACACCTCCGGCGGACGGAGCGAGGGCGCGTCGCCCGACTGCTTGTCCTGCTTCATCTCGTCCGGCTTGCCGAGCAGGAGGTACACGCGGCCGCAGTCGGTGAGGGAGCCGCTCTGCCCCGCCACCCGGAACTGGCGGTCCACCTCCGCGCGCTCGCTGTTGTAGGTGGCCTGGTACTCGTTGTCCGGCGTGTCGAGGTCGGGGTCGCGCCGGGCCCAGAAGATCTTCTGGAACTCCGCGCGCTCGGCCTTGTCCTTGAGGTCGCGGAACGTCTTCTCCTCGTCCGGCAGCATGAGGGGCCGCACCTCGTCGAGCCACTTCTTCTCTTCCTTGTCGAGCTTGTCGGCGCGCGCGGCCGCCGGCGCCAGCGAAAGGACGGCCACGGCGAGCGCCAGCTTCAGCCTCAGGGACATGTCGCTTCTCCTTGATCAGCCTGCAACCGATTCTATCCGGATGAGCCGGGCGCGGCGGGCGGGCCCGGGGCCGCCGGCGTCGGCGAGGGCGCGGGCAGGGCCACGCGTCCGACGACCTTGACCACGCGCGCCCGCCGCCGGCCACCCTCGTCGCTGACGAGGAGGACGACGCGATCGCCCGGACGAAGGTCCTCGAGCCGCACCACCCGTCCCCGCGAGACGAAGCGGGTGTCGGGGCCCGTCGCCGTTTCCAGCTCTCGCGCCTCCCGGCCCTCCGTCCGGCCCGCGTCGCGACTCTCGGTCTTGACGGAGACGGAGCGCCGTCCGAGGTCCACGCGCGTGAGCTCGCCGACGATGAGGCGCGCCGCCACCGCACCTGGCGGCGGCGCCGGACTCGCCGGCGGCTCCGCCCACGCCGCGCCCGCGGCCGCGCACAGCGCGAGCATCACCGAGGGCGCGGAGGCGGGGACTTTCCTCACCCGCCCAGTCTAGCCCAAGGACGTGATCTCGATCACGTCCCGGCGTCTTCGTGTTACCTTCTCGCGGTGACGCGTCTTCGGGTGCCGGTCCTGCTGTGCCTGGTCCTCGCGGCCGGGCTGGCCGGGGACACCCTGGCGGACGCGCCCCGGTCCACCGCTCGCCGGCGCCGGACGTCGACGGCGCGGCCCCGGCCGCCGGCGTTGCCCGCCCTCGTCGTTCCCGCCTCCGCCTCCGCCCGCGACCTCGAGGTCGGCGAGGCCTGCCGCCGCGGGCTGGAGGGCACGTCCGGCGCGGTGGTCGCGATGGACCCGTACACCGGGCGCGTGATCGCGCTCGTCAACCCCCAGCGCGCGATGGCCACCGCCTACCAGCCCTGCTCCGTCTTCAAGATCGTGGTGGCGGTCGCGGGACTCACCGAAGGCGTGATCACCCCGGAGTCCACGTACAACTGCACGGGCGGGTGCTGGATCTGGCCCGGCCACGGCGTCGTGAACCTGCGCAAGGCCCTGGCCCAGTCCTGCAACCCGTATTTCGAATGGGTGGGCGAGCGCCTCGGCTACGAGCGCGTCCACCACTACGCGGAGCTGCTGGGCCTGGGCACTCCTTCCGGCATCAACCTCGCCGGCGAGGCCGCGGGAACGATCCCGGTCGCGGTGCGCCCGAGCCAGGTCGGCCATCTTTCGAGCCATGCCGCGGGCATCGCCACGTCCGCCGTCCAGCTCGGCGTCCTCCTCTCCGCGACCGTGAACGGCGGGATCGTCTACCAGCCCCAGGTGAGCGGGCCCGACGGCTTCGTCCCGCACGAGCGTTGGCGGCTGCCCGCGGGCACGGTGCTCGAAGGACTCTCCGACGGGTTCTTGAGCGCGGTGAACGAAGGCAGCGCCGCCAGCGCCTTCGATCCGGACGTGATCGTGGCGGGCAAGACGGGGACCTGCTCCGGGGTCGGCTGGTTCGCTTCCTACGCCCCCGCCGACCGGCCCGAGGTCGTGGTGGTGGTGTTCGTGCGGCCGGGCAGCGGCCACGTCGCCTCCGCCGTGGCCGGCCGCATCTACCAGTACCTCTACAAGCCGCCCGCCCCGCCGCTGACCATCGGCGGCGGGAAGTAGCCGACTCTTACCTTCCCAGCTCGATCTCCACGCGGCTCGTCTCGCCGGCCCGCACCTCGATCTCGCGCTCCACCGTCCGGTAGCCCGGCCGCACCACCTCGATGCGGTGACGGCCCGGAGCGAGCCGCAGGCTCTCGACGCGCCGGCCCGACCCGCGGAATTCGCCGTCGACGTAGACGGAGGCGTCGGACGGCTTGAGGTCGAGGCGGAGCGTGGCCGCCTCCGCGTCGTCCCGCTCGTCCTCCTCGAGATCGTCCTCGTCGCGGTCGCGCCGGCCCTCGTAGCGGCGGTCGTCGCGCCCGTAGTTGCGGTCGTCGCGATCGTCGTCGCGGCGATAGCTGCCGGGCTCTCCGATCACCTCGTCCGTGTCCTCGCCCGTGCCGCGCTCCATGACGTGATGGATCTTCAGGGTCTGGTCGACGGGGACGTACACGCGGAACTTGTGCGTGCGATAGCCGTCGAGCTTGAGGCTGATCTCGTGGCGGCCCGGCGGCAGGTACAGGCGCTGGAAGATGCCGTCGAAGTCGTCGGCGATCCCCGCGTAGTAGTTGTCCACGTAGACCCGCGTCTGCTCGGGGTCCACGATCACGCGGAGCGATCCGCCGTCACGATAGCGGCCGCGGTAGTAGTACGGCGCGTAGCCATAGGAGCCGCTGTAGTAGAACGGCGAGTAGCCGTAGGCCCCGTAGTAGAAGGGATCGAAGGTGTCGTAGTAGTAGCGCCGGCTGTAGTAGTACGGCGAGCCGTAGTAGTAGCTGTCGCGGCCGGAGTAGCGGTCGCCCGTGCCCGTGCCCGGGCGCGGATGGCGCCGCTGGGCGTCGGTCTGGGGCGTCGAGGAGTCGCTGCTCCCGCCGGACGAGGAGGATGACGAGGACCCGCTCGACGAGCTCGACGACCCTCCGGAGTGGTGCTCGCCGGCGCTGGAGGAGCCGCCCCCTCCCCCGCCCCGTGGTACGGCCCGGTCCTGGGCGGACACGAGCGCGGGCACCGCAGTCAGGCCCATGGTGAGTGCGAACGCCGTCCAACGTCCCCTCATCGCGACCTCCAGATCAGATCCGCTGCCGACGGCCCGTGCAAGCCACGTACCGTCAGAGTGTGCTCCCATAAACCGGCCCAGATCAAGGGGTTCATCCTGGCGCCCCCGGCTTCGGATGTCCGGAGGGAGGGACAGTGCGCCCCTTCCCTGCGGCGCCCGGATGACACGGCTCGACGCGGCTATACTGGCGCTTCTGCCGATGCCCCGCCTGCTGATCTCGTGCGGCGAAGCGTCGGGCGATCTCTACGGCGCCGAGCTCGTCCGCCACCTTCGCGAGCGCGTGGCCGGCCTCGAAGTTCTCGGCCTGGGCGGCGACCGGCTGCAGGCCGAAGGGGCGTCGCTCTTTGCGCACGTCCGCGACCTCGCGGTGGTCGGCCTGCTCGAAGTCGTTTCCCATTTGCGCGACCTGCGGGCCGTCTTCCGGCGCGTCGTCGACGAGGCGGACCGGCGCCCGCCGGACGCCGCCGTGCTGGTCGACTACCCGGATTTCAACCTCCGGCTGGCCCGGGCCCTCCATCGCCGGGGGATCCCCGTCATCTATTACGTCTCGCCCCAGCTCTGGGCCTGGCGGCGGGGCCGGATCGACGACATCCGCCGCTCCGTCGCGCGCATGCTCGTCATCTTCCCCTTCGAGGAGCACCTCTATCGCGACGCGGGCGTGCCCGTGACGTTCGTGGGCCATCCCCTCGTCAGCCTCGTGCATCCCGCGGCCGATCCCTTGGCGCTGCGGCGCGAGCTCGGCCTCGATCCCGGGCGGCCCGTGGTCGCGCTCCTGCCGGGCAGCCGCCCCAAGGAGGTCGCGCACAACCTGCCGCCCATCGCCGCCTCCGTCGAGGCGCTCGCCGCCGCCCGTCCCGACCTGCAGTTCGTGGCGGCGGTGGCGGCGTCGCTCGACCCTTCGCTCGTCCGCCGCGGCCTGTCCGAGCGCGTCGCCATCGTGCACGACCGTACGCACGCGGCCCTGTCCGCGGCCACGGCGGCCATCGTCGCCTCCGGCACCGCGACCGTCGAGGCGGCGCTGCTGGGCGCGCCGATGGTCGTCGTCTATCGGCTCTCGCCCTGGACCTACCACCTGGGAAGACGATTCGTCCGCGTCCCGTATTACGCGATGGTGAACCTCATCGGCGGCCGGCGCATCGTTCCAGAGCTGATCCAATCCGACTTCACGGCCCAGCGCGTCCTGGCGGAGATCCTGCCGCTGCTGGAGGACACGCCCGCGCGGCGGCAGATGCAAGGCGACCTCGCCGAAGTTCGGGAGAAGCTGGGAGCCCCGGGAGCCTCGGCCCGTGCGGCCGACGCCGTGGCGCCCTATTTGAGCGGAAAAAGCCTTGACACATCGCTGGTTCCGTGAGAGTGTCTCAGGGAATTTCTAGCTCGCAGGGGGTGCGTATGCAGCGCACGACGGTGCTCGCGGTCCTGGCGGTGGCGGGCGCGGCTCTGATGGCTTGCCACACGATCACCGAAGACCTGCCCAGCCGGCCGTCACCGATCCAGGGGAACGTTCCGATTCCCGTGATCGTCGTTCCCGTGCCCGCGGCGACGCCGCCCCCTTCTCCGTCTTCGCCGATCGTGCCCTCGCCGACGCCACGACCGGCCCCGACGCCCGTCGGGGGCGGCGACGGCGGCGATGGCGGTGGCGGAGAGCCGCCGGTCACGAACCGGTCGCCCGTGGTCAAGCTCAACGCGCACGTCTACTTCATCGAGTGCGACGGCGCGCCCGTGCCCGGCAGCGGCGGCGGCAACAGCGCCCCCGTGGGTTGCCGGATCCACTTCGACTGCACGGCCCGCGATTCCTCGAACGCACCCACCGTGCCTCGCGGCAATCCGGTCTGGACCTACACCAACCCGGGCCTCGTGAACGGCGGGAACACCGGGTTCAACCCCGTCGTCATCGCCAAGGCGCCCGGCTGTTTCGACTATTGGGCCGAGGTCGACGGCGTGAGGTCGAACACCTCCGGGCTCTGCATCCACTAGGCGGCTCCCGCCGGGCCTGATCGCGCCGCGCCCGCTCATTGAACCCAATCCGCGCGCTTGCTATGATCCGCTTCCTGCCCCGAGCCGGCTCCGCGGAGGTACCTCGATGGCGAAGCGGATCCTTGTGGTCGACGACGACGAGAACATCCTGAACCTCGAGAAGACCATCCTGGAGCAGAAGGGCTTCGACGTGACGGGGGCGGGAGGAGGGGCGGAAGCCCTCAAGGTCCTCGAGGACCGCGTGTTCGACCTCGTCCTGCTCGACGTGATGATGCCGGAGGTCGACGGCTTCGCGGTCTGCCGCAAGATCAAGGAAGATCCCCGCCTCAAGGACATCCCGGTCATCTTCCTGACCGCGAAAGGCGGCGGGGATGCGCTGGCCGAAGGGTTCGAGTCCGGCGCCGTCATGTACATCAACAAGCCCTTCACCGCGAACAAGCTCCTGACCATCGTGAACACGATGTTGGAATCCGGCAGCAATCTCTCTTGAGGGTGCGGCCGCTCTAATTAGGAGTGCCCCCGGCTAGCCGAGGGTCATTCCTGAAGGGACTCCTGATGGATCCCATCCTCGACAAGGCGCGGGCCGCGCAGAACGCGCTGGAGCGCCTGATGAACTCGGTGCCCGGCTTCAAGGGCTATCGCGAGCGCGACCTGCGGCGCGATGCCGACCGCCTGCAGCGGGAGCACATCTCGAAGCGCCTGGAGGACGGCAAGAAGGCCCTCAACCAGGTGGCGGCCGCCCTCACCCGCGGCGGCGACCTCGACGTCATCAACGACGTGGAGACGGCGCGCAAGCGCATCGACAAGGTCGCCAATCGGATCCGCTACGCGGAGCGCGGCTACAGCGGGTTTTTCGACGCGGTCAAGGTCGACGAGACCGTCCTGGCCAAGGTGTACGCGTTCGACATGGGTCTCGTCGAGGACGTGGACGGCGTGCGCGCGGCCGCGGCCGCCGCCGCCCCGCCCGCCGACCCGCGGGCCGCGGTGCAGGACCTCATCGGCCGGATCGACGCCCTGGACGCGCGCCTCTCCGAGCGGGAGAACGTGCTGCGCGGCATCAAGTAGGGGGAGAGATGGCGGCGCTTCTCGAGGTCATCCAGTACTTCGACGACTCCGGGGAGGAGATCGTCCACCGCGAGCCGCCCAGCGGCTCCGCCGACATCAAGCTCGGCGCGCAGCTCATCGTGCAGGACAACCAGTGGGCCGTCTTCTATCGCGACGGCAAGGCCCTGGACACGTTCACGGCCGGGCGGCACACCCTCACCACCCTGAACCTGCCCCTGCTCTCGAAGCTCATCGGCCTGCCCTTCGGCGGCAAGTCGCCCTTCCAGGCCCAGGTCTACTTCATCAGCCGCCAGACCTTCACCGAGCTGAAGTGGGGCACCAAGGAGCCCATCACCTTCCGCGACAGCGAGCTCACGATGGTTCGCCTGCGCGCCTTCGGCCGCTTCTCGATGCGCGTGGCCGATCCCCAGATCTTCATCGGCCAGCTCGTGGGCACGAAGGGGCAGTACACGACGCAGGCCATCGAGGACTTCCTGCGCGACCTGTGCGTGGCCCGCCTCAACGACCTCCTCGGCGAGACCCTGAAGACGATCCTGGACCTCCCGCGCTACTACGACGAGCTGGCGGGCGGGCTCAAGGGACGCGTGGCCGACGACTTCGGCAAGTACGGCCTCGAGCTGGTGGACTTCCTCATCGGCGCCATCACGCCGCCGGAGGAAGTGCAGAAGATGATCGACGAGCGCGCGGGCATGGGCGCGATCGGCGACATGCAGCGGTACATGGCCTTCAAGGCCGCGCGGGGCATCGAGGCCGCGGCCAACAACCCCGGCGAGGCGGGCAACGCGGCCGGCCTGGGCCTGGGCGCGGGCATCGGCATGATGATGCCCGGCATGATCGCGGGGGCCATGGGAGCACAGGGCCGTGGCGCGGGCGGCGGGCCGATGCCGGGGCCCGCGACCGGAGGCGGCACGCCGGGCACGACGCCGTGCCCGAAGTGCCAATCGCCGGTGCCCGCGGGCATGAAGTTCTGCGGGACGTGCGGATCGGTCGTGGCGGCGCCGGCCGTCTGCGCGAAGTGCCAGACGCCGCTCACGCCCGGCTCGAAGTTCTGCGGCAACTGCGGACAGGCGGTCGGCGCTTCCGCGGCGGTCTGCCCCAAATGCAGCACGCCCGCGGCGCCGGGCGCGAAGTTCTGCGGCAACTGCGGGCAGAGCCTGGGCTAGCCCGGAAGAACCCCTCTCAGCACCCGCCCCCACGTCGGCGCGAGCAACGCCTTCAGCATCACGTCCGCGAGCAGCAGGGCGGCGGCGGCGAGAAGGAGAGGCCTCGAGGCGCGCAGGGGGGCGATACCGGGCGTCACCCGCCTCAGCAGGGGCTGCGCGAGGACCACGCCCAGGGTGCTAAACGCAGCCACGCGCGCGATCGCCCAGGGCTGCCAGCCGAGCAGCACGACCGCCCACAGCGGCGCCCCCGCGCGGGCGAGGGACGCGACGTAGAAGTCCATGTAGTTCATCAGCACCGCGCCCATCGTGATCGAGAGCGCGCTCGCCGTGACGAGGCTCAAGACCACGAAGGCGGCCAGATGGAGGGCGTGCTGGGGAATGAACAACCGCGGCGATCCTTCAGTTCCGGCGCCCGTCCGGATCCACGCGAACATCTCGTCGCGGTACTCGGGACCGTGCACGATCAGCGGGCCCGGCGGCTGTGGCCAGAGGGCGAAGGTGGACGTCCCGGCCACGGCGAGAGCGGCCGCCCACACGAGCATGACGAGGACCGCGCGCCGGAGCTCCCCGCGGCGCAGCAGGACGACCATGGCGGCATAGGCAGGCGCCGCGTTGAGCAACGGCAACAGCCAGGGCACACCCAGGGCCAGCCCCACCGGATAGGAAAGGACGGCGGCGAGGACGACGGTCAGGGCCAATCGCACGGCCCAGTGTACCCGTGTGACAATCCGTCCCCATCGTGAGGCGGGCCGCCCTCGTCACCTTCGCCCTTTCCGGCTGCGCCGCCTCCTGGGCGCTCGCGGAGCCGCCCGCTCCCGGTGCCTATCGCGGGACCATGGGAAGTGAGCCCATCAGCGTCTGCCTGGGGGGCGATCGCCCGCAGTTCTACCGCGAGACGGTCGGCAAGACGGTGGACCTCGAGGAGCTGCCGCGTCCCGGCGCCTTCCTGGAGTCGGATCCATCGCATCCGAGCTTCGCGCAGGACTTCGACGCGTCGTCGGATACGTGGTGGGAGCTGCGAGGGGGCGAGGGCACATCGCTCGCCGGCCTTCGCCACGTGGGGGAGGACCCGGCGCAGCCGATCACGCTCGGCCGCCTGGCGGAGGACTGTACGGCCGCCTACGAAGAGCACCGGCTGGCCCTTCCCCTGACGGCGGGCGAGCGGACGAGCGTGAACGGCGTCGTGCTGGAGAAAGCCGTGCAGCCGCGGACCGGCGTCGGCACCTTGCGGGTGGTCTCGGGGATTCCGGAGGCGGCGGCCGCCGCCATCAACACCTGGCTCGACAAGGCGCGACGCGAGCTCGACTCCCAATGGGTCGACTGTTCCGACTGGGAAGGATCGATCTCCGTCGCCTTCGTCACCCGGGTCTGGCTCGTGTTCGACCTCAACAGCTCCGGCTTCTGCGGCGGCATCCACCCCAACGAGGACTCGGCGCCGAGAGCGTTCGACGCACGGGACGGCTTGCCCATCGATTTCTCGCAGTGGATCGACGGCCGTTACTGGTCGTATTCGGAGGGCGTGCAGGGCAAGCTGCGCGACCTGCTGGTGAAGACGATGAGAGTCGACGCGCCCGAATGCGCCGAGCACCGGCTGGAGGCGGGTTTCGGCGCCTTCACCCCGTGGCTGGGCCCGGACGGCTTCGCCTTTCGTCTCGACGAGACCGCGCGCGCCCATGCCGCCTGCGACGGCGACTACGTCATCGCCCCGGCCACGATGCGGCCCTTCATCGATCCGTCCAGACTCGCCGACTACGACCGGTTGGTCCTGGCGGCGAAAAAGGTCGCGGGCCGGAGCACACCTCCCGCACCGTCGCCGCGCTGACCCGGCCTACTTCCAGTCGTTCATCCGCCGCAGGAGCTGGTCGATGCTGAGCAGCCGCCGCTTCCCGTCCGAGTCGCGGCGGAACACGGCCTGATCCCAGCCGATCATCCCGACGGGGGTGTAGGTCTCGGCGCCGATCTTCAGGCGTCCCCCGGAGACGAGCTTGAGGAAGACCTTCTCGTACGCGGACCGGGTCAGGCGCCGATCCGGGAAGGGGACCGGCATCTGCTTCCCGCGCCGGTCGGTGCGGCGCCGGTCCACGGCGCGCACGCGCCGGTGTCCGCGCACCGCCCCCGCGGCCGGGGGAAGAGGGACGTCGGAGCGGCGGCGTGGCCGTGGCTTCACCGGCTCGCCCCCGTTCGCGGGAGCGGCCGCCACCTTGCGCGCGGCAGGCGAGCCCGCGGCGCGGGCGCGCCCGTTGCCGGGGCGGCGCAAGGGGGCCACCAGCGGCATGGGCGGCGGCTCGCGGAGGGAATCCTCGGCCTTCGGAGCCTCGAGCGGCGCCGGCACGTCGCCCGCCAGGTAGCTCGCGCGGTCGCGCTCGCGCTGGGCCACGAACGCGGCGTAGGCGACGTCGTGGCCGCGGTGGGCCGACGGCGAGGGCAGCGTTCCCCGCGCCAGCTCCTCGAGGCCCGGAAGGACCGTGCCCCACGCGCACAGGCGGCCCACGTCCTCGTAGGCGGCGGGCCGGTCGGGCAGCTCCAGCATGCTCGGGGCGCGGCCGCTCAGGATCGCGAAGAGGTGGCGGACGGTGAACGGATCGGAAAAGCGGCGGATCCCGCGGCGGAAGTACCACGCGACCTTCCGGGCCATGGCGCGCAGGGACATCCGGCTGCCGTCCCGCGCCTTCCAGATCCGCGCGTCGATGTCGCAGGTGTACGGGCTCTGCGGGTACTGGAAATCCTTCGTGAGCCATCCCTTCCGGGTGGTGTGCTTGCCGGGCACGACTCCGTCCACGACGGGGATGGGACGGCGGTCCAGCTCCTCCAGCTCGTAGGAGGGCCAGGCCATCACGTCGCGGACGACGCCCACGATCAGGGCCGCGTTGGCCATCATGAGGCCCGGATCGGGTGTGAAGTCCGCGGTCACCTCGATGCGCTCCTCGCGGGGCCGCACGCCGACCCCGGTGGAGCGGCGGTTCGTCCCCACCACCGCCACCGGGATGGGAAGGATGTAGGTGAGGAGCAGCGCGAGCTTCTGGATGTTGCGGTGCGAGTCCTGCTCGCGCCGCTTGAGCTCGAACGAGATGTTGTAGTGGGCGCTGTAGGCCTTCAGCCGCACGTGGTGGCCGGTCCGCTGCTCCCAGCGCGTGAGCTGGTCGCGCACGAACTGGATCTGCTCCCAGAGGTTGCGCACCATGCGCGCGGTCGATCCCGGCGCCAGCTCGATGACGGGAGTGACGACCTCGATCACGCCGCGATCGAAGTAGACGGCGCCGCCGGTGGGGAGCTGGAGCGAGCTGCGCGTCCGCCGCAGGAGCGGGACGTCGATGAACGCGGTCGGATCCTTCCAGTAGGCCCGGGGGTCGATCTCGACGCCGTCCAGGAGGACGTTGAACTCGGCCTCCATGCCGGTGACCGGCATGTCCAGGCGTCCGGATTCACGAAGGCGACGCCGCCCCCGCCTCCATCGGCCCCGCGTCGGCTCGGACTTCCAGTTCATCTGCAAGGTTTACAAGCCGGGTGAAAAGCCGACGCCGGACACGTCGAGGTCCGGAGTCAGGCAACTGTGTGATCCGAAAGCGGCGGTCCCATCGCCGCGGCGCCGCCTAGGCCACCGATCGACCGTTGGCGTCCCGTAAGAAAGCAGGAATCGGGCCAGCATCCGCGGCGGTGAGGAAGGCGGAAGGACGGATCGATCAGGATTCGGAATGCGGTACGTCTGCATCGACACGCTCGGCTTCGCGTAGGTCCGTGTCCGTGGGCCAGCCCCGCCGGTCGCCCCGCCGTCTTTCTTCGAAGGCGAAACGCGGCACCTGCTGGGGCGCCTCCAGGCGGTCCTCGTTGATCTCACGCGGGACGACGGTGACGAACCCGAGATCGAGGTGCATGTGGTCGTCCGCCTTCCCGATCTCGTGCCCGTAGGGCATCACCCACCAGTCGTCGGACAGCTCTTCCGCCACGCGGTTGTAGGTCTCGATGGCGTTCTGGTCGCGGAGCACCACCGATCCCACGCGGTAGAGGTCCACGGCCGTTCCCCACATGTGGGGAGTGGCGCCGATCGACAGCTTGTGCGCGGGCGAACGGTAGCCGCCGTTGACCGCGATGTGCAGCGGAGTGCCCACGGCCTCCCGCAGCCGCTGCAGGTAGAAGGCGAGCAGGCGCACGGCGCAGGGAACGTAGCGCGGATAGTTGCGCAGGCGCTGGGCCTCCTTGAGGTCCACGAGCAGGAACTCGTTGAGGCCGAACTGCGAGGTCAAGCGGATGTCCCGGGCCGCTTCGTGCGACGGCACCTCGTAGAAGTAGCGCGGCAGGCGGTGCTGCCGCCCCTGCTTGTCCTCCGCCATCTCGTGCGGGCGCAGGAGGGACCGGACCTCGGCATCGAGGTCGAAGGCGTCCACGACCTTCAGCCCGAACTCTCGTTCCATAGACAATTCAGGGGGGTAGTGATGACGTATGTTCCGAGTCATACGTACGCACCCCCCTGAGCCTTCGGCTACCCCCCGCCGCTCGCTGCTTGCCTTGGGGTCCTTCGATCCTACATCGGCGGCCGGGGGTGCGGGAGGAAAGTTTCAGGGGTTCATGGCGGCCAGGCACTCGTAGATGTCGCGGGAGATGTCCGCCACCGCCGTGCCGCGCGGGGTCTCGCTGTGGAACTGGGTGAGGATGACCAGCGCGTAGGGCTTGCGGTTCTCCAGGTACACGATCCCCGCGTCGTGATGCACGGTCGCGATGTTGCCGGTCTTGTGGGCCACGCGCGCGGCCTCGGGCAGACCGGCGGGGATCCCTCCCTTGAAGCGCTGATCGTGGAGGATCTTCAGCATCTCGGCCGAGGCCTCCTCGCCGTAGGCCTTGCCCTCCGCGAGCACGCGCAGCAGCTTGAGCAGCCCCGCGGCCGTGACCTCGTTGTTGATGCCGGCGTCGAAGGCGGCCTGGTCCTCCACCCCGCGCACCACCTTCACCCCGTCGATGCCCAGCTCGGTCAGGGCGGTCTGGATGGTCGAGACGCCCACCACGTCCACGAGCAGGTTCGTCGCGAAGTTGCTCGAGGTCGTGATCATCGCGTAGGCGAGCTCCTGGACGGTCATGGTGCGGCCGAGGTTGCGGTAGAGGTCGGGATCGGCGTCGCGGTCGAAGTCGAGCATGTAGAGCTGGTCGTTCACCACGCTGCGGAACTTGTTGCGCACGTGCACGGGGGCGTCCAGGGTGAGCTCGCCCCGGCCTACCTGGCGATAGACGCCGAGGAGCACGGCCAGCTTCATGGTCGACGCGGCATGGAAGTACTCGTCCGCGTTGTAGGCCCACTGGAGCGTGGTCTCGGAGTCCCAGAAGGCGATGCCCAGGCGCTCCAGGCCGTGGCGCTCGCGGATGGCCAGGACGCTCGCGTAGAGGGAGATCTCGGCGCGGGCGATGGACTGGGCGTTGCCTTCGCGGTCGCTCACACTTCCTCGAAGTGCGTGAGGCGCTTGAAGAGGCGATAGCGGGCGTCGATCTCGGCCCGGGAGAGGGTGAGCAGCCGGTCGAGGCTGAAGGCTTCGACGCAGAACGAGGCGAGCGTGCTCCCCATGATGATGGCGCGGCGCAAGGCCGCCTCGTCCATCTTCGGCGAGCCGGCCAGGTATCCGAGGAAGCCGCCCGCGAACGTGTCCCCGGCTCCGGTGGGGTCGAACACCTCCTCGAGCGGATAGGCGGGGGCGGCGAACGAGCCCTCCGCGCTGAACATGAGCACGCCGTGCTCGCCCTTCTTGATCACGAGGGTCTGCGGGCCCATGGCCCGAATGGCGCGCGCGGCTTTGACCACGTTCCATTCCCCCGAGAGCTGACGGGCCTCCGCGTCGTTGATGAGCAGGATGTCCACCTTGGCCAGCGTCCGGCGCAGCTCCTCCGGCTTGCCCGAGATCCAGAAGTTCATCGTGTCGCAGGCGACGAGCCGCGGGCGCTCGACCTGGTCCAGCACCTGCCGCTGCAGGACGGGGTCGATGTTGCCCAGGAAGACGTGCTCGGAGCGGCGGTAGCGGTCGGGGATGCGCGGCTTGAAGAACTCGAACACGTTCAGGTCCGTGCACACCGTCTCCCGCGCGTTCAGGTCGTAGGAGTACTTTCCCTGCCAGTGGAAGGTCTTCCCCGCCGTCCGTTCCAGGCCTTCGAGGTCGATGGGCCGGTCCCGGAAGGCGGCCATCGCCTTCTCGCTGAAGTCGTCCCCCACCACTGCCACCAGGTTCACGGGCGCGAAGAAGGCGGCGGCCACCGAGAAGAACGACGCGCTGCCCCCCAGGACCTTCTCCGCCCGGCCGAACGGGGTCTCGACGGTGTCGTACGCCACGCTGCCCACGACCAGGATCGACATGGCACCTCGCTCGCTACTTGATGTACTTCCCGATGATCGGGGCCAGCTCGTGCTTGACCTGCGGCGGCACCACCTCCGGCGCGGTGATCAGCGCGTGGGAGAGGGCGCTCGCGCATTCGCAGCCCCGCGCGCCGGCGGGCAGGCCCTTCACGGCCACGCGCAACACGCTCCGGGCCGCGGCCGCGTTGGCCACCAGGTTCTGGATGATCTGCTCCACGGTCACGGCATCGTGGTCGGGATGCCAGCAGTCGTAGTCGGTCACCATGGCCAGCGTCGAGTAGCAGATCTCCGCCTCGCGCGCGAGCCGCGCCTCCTGCAGGTTGGTCATGCCGATGATGTCCATCCCCCACGACCGGTAGAGCTCGGATTCCGCGCGGGTGGAGAACTGGGGGCCCTCGATGCAGATGTAGGTGCCGCCTTCGTGGACGGTCGCGCCCGCGGTGCGGGCGGCCGCCGCCAGCACCCGGCCCAGGTCCGCGCAGAAGGGGTGCGCGAAGGCCACGTGCGCCACCAGCCCGCCGCCGAAGAACGTCGACGGCCGGTGGGTGGTGCGGTCCACGAGCTGATCGGGGATCACCATGTGCAGCGGCGCGTACTTCTCCTTGAGAGAGCCGACGGCGGAGACGGAGAAGATCCGCTCGACGCCGAGCGTCTTCAGGGCGTAGACGTTGGCCCGGAAGTTGATCTCGCTGGGCGAGATGCGATGCCCGCGTCCGTGGCGGGGCAGGAACGCGACCTTGCGCCCCTCGAGCGTGCCCAGGACCAGGCGATCGGAAGGTGGACCGAAGGGAGTCTCCACCGCGATCTCGTGCGCACCCGTCACGCCCTCCATCTCGTACAGGCCGCTACCGCCGATGATCCCGACCTCGGCCGCCGCTTCGCTCAAGGACCGACCTCCAGGCTGTACCCGTCACCCGCCCGCTTGACGCGCCCGACGGGCGTGCGGGGGTCATGGTAGAAGAGGACGCGCCAGCCGCCCTCCACCGCCGCGTCGAGAAGCTTGCGCTTGGCTTCCAGGGTGGCCACCGGGAAGAGGTCGTAGCCCATTACGAAGGGCAAGGGCAGGTGGCTCGCGGTGGGCAGCAGGTCGGTCGGCACGACCAGGGTCTCCCCGCCGCCCTGCACGACGACCATCTGATGGTGGGTGGTGTGGCCGCCGACGGGAACGGCGCGCACGCCGGGCGCGACCTCCGCCTCGCCGTCGATCAGGTCGAGCTGCCCCGCCTCCGCCACGGGCACCAGGTCGTCCTCGCGGTAGGAGGCCCGGCTCCGCTCGTGGGGATGTCTCGCGTCCTCCCACTCGCCGCGCTGGACGACGTAGCGGGCGCGCGGGAAAGTGGGCACCACGCGGTCGCCTTCGCGCCGCGTGTTGCCGCCCGCGTGGTCGAAGTGCAGGTGCGTGTTCACGACGACGTCGATGTCCTCCGGCCCCAGGCCGTGCGCCCGCAGCCCGCCCAGGAGGGTGGTGGAGCGGTCGATCCGGTACATCCGGACCTCCTTCTCGCTCCAGCGGTCGCCCATCCCGGTGTCGACGAGCACCCGCTTCCCGCCGGACTCGACGAGCGCGACGTTGAGGCCGAGGGTCACCCGGTTGCGGTCGTCGGGCGGGTCCCTCTTCTCCCAGACGACCCGCGGCACCACCCCGAACATCGCGCCCCCGTCGAGGGCGATGGTGCCGTCGTGGAGGACGGTCACCCGCGCCTCGCCGATGGTGAAGGACCCGGCGGCTTCGCTCATCGCGCGTCCTCCTTCAGCTCGAGGAGGACGCCGGCGGCGCCCTTCGGATGCACGAACGCGACCCGGCACCCGCCCGCGCCCACGCGCGGGGTCTCGTCGAGGACGGGAACGCCCCGGCCCTTCAGCTCGGCCAGGGCGGCGTCGATGTCCTCCACGAGCACGCAGACGTGGTGCAGGCCGGAGCGCTTCTCCAGGAAGCGCGCAATGACAGAGGACGGGTCCGTGGGCTCGAGAAGCTCCACATGCGACTCCCCCACGGGTAGGAAGGCAGTCCTCACGCGCTCGGTTGGGACGTCGTGGCGCGCTTCTACGGTGAATCCGAGGGCCTCGTAGGCCTGGACCGCTTCGGCCAGATCCTTGACCGCAATGCCGAGATGGTCGATCTTTTTTATCCTCAAATTTTCAAGTCAGGGGGGGCACTCACACCTGATCCCGATGGGTGTTCGCGACCCCCCCTGAAACCCCCCTCGCACGTCGCCGCCGCTGCGCGGCGCCGCCGTGCTCTACGTGCCACCTTGCCATCACAGGCCCACCTTCTTCAGCACTTCGTCGGTTGCCGTGAAAGGATCCGTCTCGCGGGCGGCCAGGCGATCCAGGATCCGCTCGCGCTCCGCGTCGCCCAGGGCGCGCTGGTCGAGGCGGGCAAGGACGCGCTCGCGCAGCGTCTCCTCGAACTGCTGGCGGAGGTGGGCGCGTTGCTTGCGCGCCAGGAGGCCGGACTTCTCGGCGCGGCCCCGGAAGGCCTCGATGGCCGCGAGCACCTCGTCGATCCCCTGGTCGTCCGTGGCCACCGTCTTCACGATCTCGGGCGTCTCCGCTTCCGGCCCCGCCATCGAGAGCATGGAGTGCAGCTCCGTGATCAGGCGGTCCACGCCCTCGCGATCGGCCTTGTTCACGACGAAGACGTCCGCGATCTCCATGATCCCGGCCTTGAGGGCCTGGACCTCGTCCCCGAGGCCGGGCACGAGCACGACCAGGCTCACGTCCACCGTCCCCACGATCTCCACCTCGCCCTGTCCCACGCCCACCGTCTCCACCAGCACCACGTCCTTGCCGGACGCGCTCAGGACCGTGATGGCGTGGGCGGTGGCGGCGGCCAGGCCGCCCAGGTGCCCGCGCGTCGCCATCGAGCGGATGAAGACGCCGCCGTCCACGGCGTGGGACTGCATCCGGATGCGGTCGCCCAGTATCGCTCCACCCGTGTAGGGCGAGGTGGGATCGACCGCGATCACCCCCACCGTTCGCCCCTGCGCGCGGAGGTGCGCGGTCAGCCGATCGACGAGCGTCGACTTGCCCGCGCCTGGCGGCCCCGTCACGCCCACGACCAGCGCCCGGCCGGCCCGGGGGAACAGGGCGGAGAGCAGTGGCGCCGCGGCCGGGGCGCCGTCCTCGATGAGGCTGATGGCCCGCGCCATCGCCCGCACGTCCCCCGCGAGCACGCCCTTCGGCAGCTCGGCGAGATCCCTCAGCGGACCATCCCTTTGAGATGGAGGAGCTCGCGCGCGATGACGAGGCGCTGCACCTCGCTCGTGCCCTCGCCGATGGTGCCGAGCTTGCTGTCGCGCAGGTAGCGCTCCACCGGGTATTCCTTGAGGTAGCCGTAGCCGCCGTGGATCTGCACCGCGTCGAGCGCGATCTCCACCGCGGCCTCGCTGGCGAAGAGCTTGGCCATGGAGGACTCGAGCTTGTGCTCCTTCCCCGCGTCGCGCAGGGAGGCGGCGTGCCAGGCGAGGAGGCGCGCCGCCCTCACTTTCGTCGCCATGTCCGCGATCTTGAACTGGATGGCCTGGAAGTCCGCGATCGGATGGCCGAATTGGCGCCGCCCCTGCGCGTAAGTCATGGAGGCCTCCAGGGAGGCCTGGGCAATCCCGATGGAGAAGGCGGCAATCCCGATCCGCCCGCGGTCGAGGATCTTCAGCGTGTCCACGAAGCCGAAGCCCTCCTGGCCCAGGAGGTTCTCGGCGGGCACGCGGCAGTCCTCGAAGATCAGCTCGGAGGTGTCGGAGGAGCGCACCCCGAGCTTGTCCTCCTTCTTGCCCGAGCGGAAGCCCTTCATCCCCCGCTCCAGGATGAAGGCGGAGATGCCCTTGTTGCCCTTGGCCCGGTCCGTCACCGCCATCACCACCGCGGTATCGGCCACCCGTCCGTTCGTTATGAACGTCTTGGAGCCGTTGAGGACCCAGTGCCCGCCGTCGCGCACCGCCGTCGTCTTCGTGCCTCCCGCGTCCGACCCCGCGCTGTTCTCGGTGAGTCCCCAGCAGCCGACCTTCTCGCCGCGGGCCAGGGGCGTGAGGTATTTCTTCTTCTGCTCCTCGCTGCCGGCCAGGAAGATGTGTCCCGAGGACAGGCTGTTGTGGGCGGCCACGGAGAGGGCCACCCCCGCGTCGACGCGCGCGAGCTCCTCCATCACGATCGCGTAGTCCAGGGTGGACATCCCGGAGCCGCCGTACTCGGCCGGCCAGACCACGCCCATGAGGCCGAGGGCGCCGAGCTTGGTGAAGACCTCGCGCGGGAACTCCTGCTTCTCGTCCCATTCGCGTGCGTGGGGACCGATCTCCGCCTCCGCGAACTCCCGGACGGTCTTCCTGAGGAGCTCCTGCTCCTCGCTCAGGCTGAAATCCAAAGGGCCCTCCCTGCGGCTAATCTAACATCTTGAAGCTGCTGCGCCGCCTCCTCCTGGCCGGCCTGCTGGGCGGGTTCGCCCTGGCCGCCTACGTCTGGCTGGGCCTCCCCGGCCGGGGTGAGGTGCGGGCGCTGGCCGCGACGAATCCCGGCACCACGGGCGTCATGCGCCAGCGGGAGAAGGAGGCCCAGGCGGCCGGGCGCACGCCACGGCGCCAGCAGACCTGGGTCCCCCTCTCGCGCGTCTCGCGTCATCTCGTCCATGCCGTGCTCTCCTCGGAGGACCAGAAGTTCTTCGGGCACGAGGGCGTCGACTGGGACGCCATCGAGAAGGCGGTGCAGGAGGACCGCAAGCAGGGGCGGCTGGCCCGCGGCGGCAGCACGATCACGCAGCAGCTGGCCAAGAACCTCTTCTTCACCACGCACAAGAACCCCGTGCGGAAGGTGCGCGAGCTGTTTGTCGCGCGTTGGCTGGAGGAGGACCTGACCAAGCGGCGCATCCTGGAGCTCTACCTGAACGTCATCGAGTGGGGCGACGGCGTGTACGGCGCGGAGGCGGCCGCCCAGCGCTACTACGGCAAGCCCGCGTCCGCCCTCGACGCGGACGAGGCGGCGGGCCTGGCCGCGATGATCCCGAACCCCCGCCGCATCAACCCGCGCGTGGACGCGCGCCGGTTCGCACGGGCGCAGCGGCGCGTCATCTGGCTCATGGCGCACGCCGGCTACCTGAGCCGCTCCGGCCTCGGCGCCGAGCCACCTCCCGAGCCGGTGGAGGAGGACGACGAGCCGGCCCCGCCGGAACCGGAGGCGACGCCGCCCCCCGCGGCCCCGAGCGAGGCGGCGCCGGCGGCCCCCGCCGCCTCCGTCCCCGCCCCGCCGGTGGCCTCTCCCTCCGCCGAGCCGCCCTCTCCCGCGCCGGAAGCCACGCCGTCGCCGGTGTAGCATAGGCCCCACGCGAGGAGCTATGGAGAAACGCTGTCCCGACTGCGGCGCCGCGCTTCCCCAGGGCGTGCCGGTCTGGGTCCGCCACCTGAAGGTGGCGGACGCCATGACCGTCGATCCGGTGACCATGGGCCCCGAGGACAGCCTGATGCGGGCCGTGGAGCTGATGCAGAAGAAGGGGATCCGTCGCATTCCCATCGTGGTGGCGAACACCCTGGTCGGGATCCTCGCCCAGGGCGACCTCAACCGTGCCCAGCCCTCCGCGCTCACGGACTCGCAGGAGGAGTTCGCGCGCGTGATGGAGGAGACGCCCGTCTCGCGTCTCATGATCCAGAACCCGGTGACGGTATCGGAGGAGACCTCGTTGTCCGACGCGGCCCAGACGCTCCATACGATGAAGTTCGGCGCGTTGCCGGTCACGCGCGACGGCCGCCTGGTGGGGATCCTCACCGACAGCGACCTCACCCGGTGCCTCATCGACCTGCTCGCCCACGGCGGATGAGCCGCAGCCTGACCGCCTCCGGCGCCACGGGCGCGCCGGAAGCGGCGCAGGAGCCCGGCCCCGACGTCGAGACGTCGTCCGAGGACTACGCACGCCGTTTCGCGGGAGGGGTCGGGGCCTGGTTCCTCGAAGCGCAGGCCCGGATCACCCTGGAGCTCCTCGCCCCCTGGCCGCGCGCGCGCGTGCTCGACGTCGGAGGCGGCCACGCCCAGCTCACGGGTCCGCTGGTGGAGGCGGGGTTCGACGTCACCGTGTACGGGAGCACCGACGCCTGCGCCGCCCGCCTGCGGCCCTGGACCGCGCCCGGCCGCGCACGGTTCCGGTCGGGCAGCCTCGAGCGCCTGGCCGCGGACGATCGCGAGTTCGACGTCGTCCTCTCCTATCGCCTTCTCCCCCACCTCGCGCGCTGGCGTGAGCTGGTGAGCGAGCTCTGCCGCGCGGCCGCGCGCGCGGTGCTCGTGGACTACCCGACCCGCCGCAGCCTGAACGCCGTGGCCTCGCCCCTCTTCGAGATGAAGCGCGGCGTGGAAGGGAACACGCGGCCGTTCCTGGTGTTCGCGGACGCGGACGTGCGCGCGGCCTTCGTCGCGTCCGGCTTCGAGCCGACGGCGCGCGAGCCGGAGTTCGTGCTGCCCATGGCCCTCCATCGCGCGATCGGGGTCGCGTCCTTGTCGCGGCTCGCGGAAGCGGCGTCGTCCGGGCTCGGACTGCGCAAGGCGGTGGGATCGCCGGTCATCCTGCGGGCGGAGCGGCGTGGCTGAAGCGCTGGCCGCCGGCGCGTCCGCCGCGGAGCCGTGGGCCCTGGCCCTGTTCCGGCGCTCGGTCCTCAAGCAACGCAAGCACGCGGAGATCGCGGCCGCCCTGGGCCCGACGGACGGCCTGCGTTGCCTCGATCTCGGGTCGGACAACGGCGTGGTCAGCCTCCTGCTCCGGCGCGCGGGCGGGCGCTGGGCCTCCGCGGACCTGACCGCGGAAGCGGTGGCCTCCATCCGCGCCCTCGTGGGGACGGACGTGCACCAGACGGACGGGGCGCACCTGCCCTTCGCCGACGCGGAATTCGACCGCGTGGTCGTGGTCGACATGCTCGAGCACGTCGTGGACGAGGGGAGGTTCGTGTCCGAGATCTCCCGCGTCACCCGCCCCGGCGGCCTCCTCGTGGTCAACACGCCCCATCTCAAGAGGAGCGCCCTGCGGCGCCTGCGGCATGCCCTCGGCCAGACGGACGAGAAGCACGGGCACCGGCGTCCCGGGTATACGGCCGAGGGCCTGGGCGCCCTGCTCGCCCCCGCCTTCACGCTGGAGTCGCACCACACCTACTCGCGGTTCTTCTCCGAGGTGGTGGACACGGCCATCAACGCGGGACTGGGCGCGCTCGGCAAGCGCTCGTCGGCCAAGGGCATGGTGGTGACGGGCGACGACGTGGGCCGCCACCGCAAGCTGTTCCGGGCCTATGGGGCGATCTACCCCGCGGTGTGGCTCGTCTCGCGCCTCGACGCCCTCGTACCGGCTTCGGGCTACATGCTCATCGCGACGGCCCGGCGGCGGCAAGGCTGAGATGGCGCCCCGCAGGTTCGGACGCTACGAGGTCCAGCGCGAGATCGGCGAGGGCGCCATGGGGCGCGTGTACCGCTGCTTCGACCCGCTGATGAAGCGCATCGTCGCGGTGAAGACGGTCAAGAAGGAGTTCCTCACCCGCGAGACGCGCGAGGAGTACCTGCGCCGGTTCCGCCGGGAGGCGCAAGCGGCGGGGCGCCTCTCCCATCCGAGCATCGTGAGCGTCTTCGACGTGGGCGAGGACTACTTCGTCATGGAGTACCTGGAGGGATCCTCCCTGCAGGTCATCCTGCGCGACCGGGGACAAATCCCGGTGGACGAGGCGGTCCGCCTCCTGACCCCCCTCGCGGACGCGCTCGATTACGCGCACCGCTCGGGGATCGTCCACCGCGACATCAAGCCGGGCAACGTGTTCGTCCTCGCGGACGGAAGGCCGAAGCTCATGGACTTCGGGGTCGCGCACCTCGAATCGTCCTCGATGACCGCGCAGGGCCACTTCTTCGGCTCCCCCTCCTACATGGCCCCGGAGCAGGTATCGGGAGGGCAGGTGGCGGCCGCGGCCGACCTGTTCTCGCTCGGGGTCGTGGCCTACGAGATGCTGACGGGCCACCGGCCCTTCGAGGGCGCGAGCATCACCGCGATCATGTACCGCGTCGTCAACGAGGACGCGCCCGCGCCCCGGCAATGGGACTTCGACCTGCCGCCGGTCTACGACGACATCTTCAAGCGCGCGCTGGCCAAGAACCCCGCCGAGCGGTATCCCGACGCCGCCGCCCTGGTGCGGGCGCTCGAGAAGCGCGAGTTCGTGCCCGCGCCCGACGAGATGCTGGCCCACCTCGAGGAGACCCTCAGCCCGAGCGAGGCGCGGGCGCTGGCCGCGGCCACGACCGGCGGCACCCTCACTCCGGTCCCCCCGGAGCTGCTGGGGGCGGTGGAGACGACCGACCTCCAGTCGGCGCTCGGTCACGCCGGCGCGCGCACGCGGACGCCGCGTCGCCGCCGGCTGGCCCTGGCCGCCGCCGGCCTGGCCGCGGGTCTCGTCGCGATCTACATCGCGCGCGGCTCCGAGCCGGCGGCGCCTCTCACCCCGATGCCGTCGCGCCCCGGCGGCCTGCGCATCGAGACGGACCCGCCCGGCGCCGCCGTCTCTCTGGACGGCAGCAGCGCCGGGCAGTCTCCGGTCGCCCTCCTCCGCGTCCGCCCCGGCGTCCACATGGTCCGCGTCTCCCGCGAGGGCTACGCGCCCGCGGGACTCACCCTCGAGGTCCGCAACGGCGAGCCGCTCCTGCCCCTGCGCTTCGTGATGGAGCCGCTCAGCGCCAAGCTGCGCGTCCTCTCCGAGCCCGCGAGCGCGGTCGTGCGCGTCGACGGCAAGCGCGTGGGGACGACTCCCCTGGACGCGTTCGACCTCGCGCCCGGGCGCCATGAGGTCCGCCTGGAGCGCCGAGGCTACGTCGCGGCCAGCCGGGACGTGGAGGGACAGGCCGGCCAGACCATCGAGGTGTCGTTGCGGCTCGAGCGCGATCAGTCCGAGCGGCCCGGCCCGGCCCTCATCCCGCTGCCCATCCGGCAAGGAGACCTCGTGGTGGTGGACGCGACGGTCACGCCGCCCAAGCGCATCAAGGGTGAAGCCGCCACCTACCCCAAGATGGCGGAGAAGTTCCATTTCCTCGGCAAGGTCACCGTCGAGTTCCTGGTGGACGAGAAGGGCCGGCCGCAGGACCTGAAGGTCGTCGAGTCCGCGGGAGACGTCCTGAACAACGCCGTGCTCGAGGCCGTCCGCGGATGGCAGTTCACGCCCGCCCGCAAGAACGGCGTGCCCGTCAAGGTCAAATGGCAGTGGACGCAGGAATTCCGCGATAAGTAGCGGGGCGCCGGCCTCAGCCCCCCGCGGTGAGCAGCGTGTCCAGCGAGGCGCCGGGCGCGAGCTCTTCGGGCGCCCGCCCGCGCCGGAAGACGCGCGCCGCCGCCGCACCGCCGACCTGCCCCCGCTCCCCCTCGATGCGCAGCCAGGCCCCCTCGCGCAAACCGACGACGGCCACGTCGTTCTCCTCGAGGAACTCGCGGATGCGATCCTCGCGCGTCTCTCCCATGTGGCGCGACCCCGGATCCGGGTCGAGGTAGTGGGGGTTGATCTGGAAGGGCACCAGGGACAGCGCGTCGAAGCGCGCCGGCTGCACGATGGGCATGTCGTTCGTGGTCTTGATGGTCGGGCAGACGATGTTGATGCCGGCGCTGGCCCCGAGGTACGGCAGGCCGGATCGCACGCGGCGGCGGAATGGCTCGAGCAGCTCGGCGTCCTGCAGCGTCTTCAGGAGGCGGAAGGTGTTGCCGCCGCCGACGAACACCGCTTCCGAAGAGGCCAGGCGCAGGCGGCCCGCTCCGTCCGCGGTGAGCGCGTCCACGTGGATCCCCTCCGCCGCGAAGCGGGCGCGCGCCTTTTCCGTGTAGGCGGCGCGGTCGTGCAGCGCGAAGGGCACGAAGAGGAGCCGCTTCGCTCCGCCCAGGAGGGCGCGGATCTCCGGCATGGCGTGGTCGAGGTAACCCTGTCCGTGGTTGGTCGAGTTGCTCAGCAGGAGCAGGTTTCGCATGTCTATCCCAGGCGGCGCTCGGCGTAGAAGCTCGCCAGGGCCGCGCGCTCGTTCGCGATGCGGGCCAGGTCCCACCCGAACTCGTGGGCCATGACGGAGGCGACGACACCGACGTCTTCCGCCGGCGGCTCACCCGCGCTCCCGAGGTCCAGCCGGCGCAGCACGGCATCCGCGAGCGAGAACGCCATCTCCTTCTGCACGGCCGTGCGCGCGCGATCCCGCAAGGGACCTTCGAGGAGCCGGGCCTGGGGCAGCGGGGTGACGGAAGTGCGGCTGGGCACGTGCGGACGCTCCAGCCGTTCTTCGATCACGTTCACCGCACGCTCCGCGATCGCGCGCGCGGTGGTGTACTTCGCGGCCACGACGGTCAGGAGGCCGGGCACGCCGTCCGCGTGATCGTGATCGATGAGGCGCGATCGCGTGAGGAGGCCGTTGCCCTTCCCGACGGCCGGCACGATGCCCTGGTGAACGAGCGCGACGTCCGCCGCCTCCAGCCCCGCCCAGGAGAAGGCCCGCGCCGCCTCGGACAGCAGCTCGGCGGCCAGCACCGGCACCGGCGTCGTGGCCGGCGCGTACGCCGTACCGAGGATGCTGCGGTCGCGCCAGGGCACGGCGAAGAGGTAGCGTCCGCCGCTGCGGACACCCACCGCCACGTCGCGGGTGATGGCCCGCCGCAGGACGAGGTTGACCGCGCGCAGCGGGGTCAACCTGGGCGTGTGCACTCCGGCCCCGAGCGTGAGCGCGTCGACGAAAAGCCCGGCCGTGTTGAGGACGGCCTCACCCTGGACCTCGATCGTGGCCCCGGTCAGCGCATCCTGGGCGACGACGCCGACGATCGTCTCCTCGTGGCGAAGAACGCAGAGGACGGCGAGCCGGTTCGCCACCACCGCTCCCGCATCGGCCGCCGCGTGGAGCAGCGCGAGCACGAGCCGCTCGCTGCTGTCGACCTGGGCGTCCCACCAGAGCGCGCCCCCTTCGCAGCCATTGGCCAGGCCGGGGACGAGGGGCAGGACCTCGGCCGAGGTCAGCGCGCCCGCCCTTCGTGCCCCCGGCGGAATTTCCGGGTGAAGGTCGCGCGTCAGGAGGCGGGCCGCGGCCACCCCCGCGGCCAGCGCCGCCCGCCGGTGTGTACCGCGGCCGGAGGCCAGGGCGAGGAAGCCCAGGGGCCGCACGAGGGCGGGGGCGATGGTCATGAACGCCCGTCGCTCGCGTGCGGACTCGCGCAGGCCCGCGACGTCGAGCCGCTGGAGATGGCGCAGGCCTCCGTGGATCGTCTTCAGGCTGTTCCAGGAAGCGCCGCCGCCGAAGTCGTCCGCCTCCAGGAGGGCGACGGTCAGCCCGCGCGAGGCCGCCTCCCAGGCCGCGGCCGCGCCGTGGATGCCGCCCCCGACGATGACCACGTCGTGGACGCGTCGGGTCAGGGTGTCGAGATCGCGGCGGAGCACGGCGGGACGATAGCACTCGGCCCGCCGTGGTGGTGAGAGGGGCCTCCTAGCGGTGCCGCGCGGCCGCGGCCCGCGCCGTCGCGGGGGCCGCCTCCTCCGCCGGGACCGCGGGCGGCGTGAACGCGCTGCGGAAGACCTCGTTCGCGAAGAAATTCCGGCCGTCCATCGGGACCATCATGATCTGCATCTTGTCCGAGAGCCTCTCGGCCACGATCTTCTGGATGAGGAGCGGATTCTCCTTGAGCACCTCGGACTCGAGCTTCATCCGCTCCGACTCCGCCTGCCCCATCACGCGCACGCGGTGCGCGTCCGCGCCCGCGATCAGGGTCAGCTTCTGCACCTCCGCCTTGCTGTCGATGACCTTGGCCTCCGCCGCCGCCTCCGCGTTCTTGAGCGTCGCCTCCTTGCGCGCCTCCGCCTCCAGCCGGCTCTGCTGGATCTGCTTCTCCTTGAGGGGCAGGGTGTGCTGCATGGCGTCCGCCTCCGCCTTGGCCTGGAGCACGCGGACCTGGCCCAGGGCCTCCGCCGCCTTCACCTGGCGGATCCGCTCCGCCTCCGCCTCCAGCTCCGCCGTCCGGACCTCCTTCTGCTTGATCTCGACGTCGAAGACCATCCGCTCCGCCTGCTGCTGCTTCGTGAGCAGCGCCTCCAGGCCCTTCGCGTACTCGGCGGGCAGGACGATGTCGCGCAGCATGACGTCCTTCACCACGATGCCGTCCTCGCCGAGCTTGGCCGTGATGATGTCGGCCGCGCGCTGGCGGACCTCCTCCCGCCGGGTGGCGAAGACCTCGCGCACCATGTAGTTGGGCACCACCTCGCGGAAGGCGCTGGCCACGACCACGGGGACGAGGTCCCCGTCGACGTCGGGCGGCAGGTCGGCGTGGATGTGAGGGAGCCGCTGGGGGTCGAGGCGGTAGCGCACGCCCACGGCGAGACCGACGGCCAGGCCCTCCTTGGACTGGACGGAGAGCGGCTCCGGCGCCGTCTTCCCCACCGGGGCGGGCCAGAGGTGGTCGCGAACGTCATAGAGAACGACGTCCTCCAGCAGGGGCTTGACGACGTGGACCCCCGGATAGAGGGGACCGGGCCGGGTGCCCCAGAGCTGGCTGACGCGCACGCCGGCGCGTCCGCTGGGGACGACCACGATGCTGAGGCCATAGAGAAGGAAGAGGACGCTCACCGCCGCCTCCCGCCGCGCGCGCCGCCAGCGGACGGGCGGCAGCGGCTCGGGGAGGCTGCCCGCGGCGGGAGGAGCGGCGGCGAGCCGCCGCCGCGCCTCCTCCCGGCGCCGCAGGTCGAGAAGGACGAGAGCGGCGCTCCAGGCGAAGCCGATGAGGCCGGCGGCGAGCAGGACGTACTTGACGAGCAGCATCGAGAACCTCCGCTCGCCTGCTCAGCACGCCGCTTGCCAATCGCTCGATGGAGCACTGGCGCGGAGTTGCATCGCCAGCGTGCGTGTCTCCGTGTGCATGGAGACACGCAATCAAACCACGCTACCGGGCCCTCAACACGTCCAGCAGCACCGCCGCCGCACGCGCGCAGGCCTCCCCGTCCGCGTCGCGATGCGTGACGAGGCGGATGGTGCGCGCGTCCATCACGGAAATGAGAACGCCGCGACCGGCAAGGTCGGCCACCAGGTCAGGGGCGGACCGTTCCGCCAGCTCCGCCACCACGATGTTCGTCCGCGCCGGCCGCACCCGTACTCCCGCGCAGCCGGAGAGCGCACCCGCGAGGAGGGCGGCGTGGACGTGGTCCTCGGCCAGCCGGTCGATCATGGTCTCCACTCCGACCAGCCCCGCCGCGGCCAGGATCCCGACCTGGCGCATGCCGCCTCCAAGCTGTTTGCGGACCCGCCGCGCCTCCTCGATACGCGCCCGGGACGACACGAGGACGGATCCCGCGGGCGCGCACAGGCCCTTGGAGAGGGTCACCATCGCGCTGTCCGCCCCCGCGACCAGGGAGGCGAGGGGCGCGCCGAGGGCCACCGAGGCGTTCCACAGGCGGGCGCCGTCGACGTGCACCGGGACCCCCGCGTCGTGGGCGGCGGCGATCGCCCCCCGCATGAGGCCGGCGTCGGCCACGGTGCCCCCGGCGAAGTTGTGCGTGTTCTCCAGCACCACGAGACCGAGGTCCGAGCGCATGTAGGAGGCGGGACGGCGGGCGGCGCGCACATCGTCGGCGGTGATGTGCCCGTCCTCGGTCCGCACGAGGCGCGGCATCACCCCCGACAGCGCGGCCATCCCCGCCAGCTCGAACTGCACGACGTGGCTGCGCTCCTCGGCCAGGACCTCCTGGCCGGGCCGGGTGAGGATGCGGATGGCGATCTCGTTCGCCATCACGCCCGTGGGCACCCAGAGGGCGGCCTCGAAGCCCAGACGCGCGGCCACCACCTCCTGGAGCCGCGCGACGGTGGGATCCTCGCCGTACACGTCGTCCCCGACCTCCGCCTCCGCCATGGCACGTCGCATGGCCGGCGTGGGCCGGGTGACGGTGTCGGAGCGGAGGTCGACGAGCGCGGGGGGAGGCACGCCGAAGGCTACGGGACGCGCGCGGAGAGTGTCAACGCGCAACCCTCCAGCGCCAGGCCCGTCAGCGCGCGGGCCGTCCGTCGACCGCGATCGGCAAGGCCAGGCCGCGAAAGCGTGCGAACAGCGCGAGGTCGTAGACGATCTTGAGCCCGCCCGCGAGCAGGAAGGGCAGGCCGAAGGCGGCATGGGCGAGGGCGATCCCGGTCAGGACCGGCGACACGGACTGGGCCAGGCCGCGCACGGCGGTGGTGAGGCCGGCGGCGGGCGCCCGCTCGTCCGGCGCCACCAGGGCCATGGTGTACGACTGCCGCGTGGGCACGTCCATCTGCGAGAACAGGTGACGGCAGAGGAGGGTGGCGGCGGCCAGACGCAGCGTCGGCATCACCGCCACCGCGGCCAGGAGCAGGTTCGAAAGGATGTGCGTGAAGACCATGGTGTGCAGCAGGCCCACGCGCTCGGCCAGGCGCGCGGCGGCCAGGAACGAGAGCGCGGACAGCACCTGCGTGCCGAAGAACAGGCGGCCGAGCACGTCCGGCCCCGCTTCGAAGCGCTGGTCGAACCAGTAGACGAGCAGGCTCTGGGCCACGAAACCGCCGGCGAGGGCGTCCAGCGCCTGAAGGCCGGCGAGCTGCAGGACGATGCCCCGCGAGCGGTGGAGCCCGAGCCAGGGGCGCGCCAGGCCCGCCGCCGGATCCGCGGCCGGCCTCTCGATTCCGCGGCTCAGGCCGGAGTACACGAAGGCGAGCACGACTCCGCCCACGACGTACGCCCACACCACGCTGCGCAGCGCGTCCTCGACGCCGTGCCCGGACGCCGTGGCCACGCGAATCCAATGGCCGGCGGCCAGCGCGCCCAGCGCGGCGGGCAGGAAGCCGGCCACGTTGAGCCACGCGAAGGCGCGCGTCTGCCGTCGCGCCGGCACCGCGTCGGGCAGGATGGCGACCTCCAGCGGCGAGAAGGGACCAGCGTCCTGGCCGTTCGAGCTCACCACCGCGACCACCACCGCCGCCACCAGCCAGGCCGTGTCCCGCGCCAGGGCGAGGGCGACCCCGCCCGCCACCATCGGGATCGCGGACAGCACGAGCAACCGGCGCCGTCCCCAGCGCGGGGCAAGCGCGGTGACGGCGACGGTGAGGAGGGCATCCTCCACGAGGGTGGCGGTCAGGACTGCGCCCAGTCCGGCCGCGGACAGACCGCGGTGCTTCAGGAGGAGGGGCAGGGCCAGCGACAGGGCGCCGAGGCTGAACGTCCGCACGACGCGGCCGGTGAAGACGAGCGCGCCGTCTCGCGTCACGGGCGCAGGGCGGATGTGGGCACCGGGACGTCATTGTAGGATGGCACTCCCAGGGAGGCGCGATGGTTCGTGTCCCGTTCCGTGTCATGGTCCCCGTCCTCGCGATCGCGGTCTCCGGTCTCGCGCTGGGGGCGGGCGTGGCCGCTGCCGCGGCGGAGCCTCCCACCGGCGTCGTCGTCCTCAGGGCCGCGCGCCTGTTCGACGGACGCGCCGACGCGGCGGTGCGGGACGGCGTGGTCGTGATCGAGGGCGGGACGATCAAGGCCGCGGGCGGCGGACTGGCCGTGCCCGCCGGCGCCCGCGTCATCGACCTCGGCGACGCCACCTTGCTTCCCGGGTTCATCGACGCGCACACCCACGTCACCGGCGAGTCCTCCGACAACTGGCTCTCCGACACGGTGTCCGGGCTGCGGCGCAGCGTGCCCGAGTCCGCGATCCGGGCCACCGAGTTCGCGCGGCGCACGCTCATGGCCGGCTTCACCACGATCCGGGATGTGGGCAGCAGCGACTACGTGGACGTCGCCCTGCGCAACGCCATCCGCGCCGGGACCGTCCCCGGGCCGCGCATGCTCGTGGCCGTGCACGGCCTCGGCGCCCGCGGCGGCCACTGCGACCAGAGCGGCTATCCGTACCAGCTCTTCGGCCCCGAGCCGGGCATCGCGGACGGCATTGCCACCGGACCCGACGCCTTCCGCGACGCCGTCCGCTTCCAGGTCAAGTACGGCGCGGACGTCATCAAGGTGTGCGCGACGGGCGGCGTGCTCTCCCTCGCCGACGAGGTGGACACTCCGCAGATCACGCAAGAGGAGATGAACGCGATCGTGGAGGAGGCGCATCGCCTGCGGAAGAAGACGGCGGCCCACGCGCACGGCGCGGAGGGAGCGAAGGTCGCCATCCGCGCCGGCATCGACTCGATCGAGCACGGCTCGTTCTTGGACGAGGAGGCCCTGCGGCTCATGAAGGAGCGCGGGACCTACCTCGTACCGACCCTGCTCGCCGGCGAATACGTGGCGGGCAAGGCGAGCGAGCGTCACTATCCGCCCGAGATCGCCGCCAAGGCACGGGCGGCGGTGTCCGCGCGGTCCGCCACCTTCCGGCGCGCCCTGGCCCTGGGAGTGAAGGTCGCCTTCGGGACGGATTCCGCGGTGAGCCCCCACGGCCGCAACGCGGAGGAGTTCTCGCTCCTGGTCGCGCACGGGATGACGCCCGCCGCCGCCCTGCGCACCTCGTCGGCCGCGGCGACCCTGCTCGGCCTGGACAAGTCCATCGGCACCCTCGAGGCCGGAAGGGACGCCGACGTGATCGCGGTGGCCGGCGACGCGCTCGCGGACATCAAGGCCACGGAGAAGGTGGTGTTCGTGATGCGCGGCGGCACCGTCCACCGGAATGACGCCGCGGCTGCCTCTCCGAAGCCTTAGCGCGCCGCGGGCGGGGACGGCCGCGGCGGCGGCGGTCCTGGCTCTGCTGGTGGCGCTCGACCTGGCGCGGCCGTACGCCGGGCCCGGCCTTCGCCCCTGGCAATGGGCCGCCGCACTCCTCGCGCTGGCCGTGCTGGCGGCCTTGCTCCGCGGGCGAGAGGGCGGGCTGCGCGCGCGCTGGCCGGTCCTGGCCCTGGCCGCCCTCCTCGTCCCGACCTACGTCGACCACAACCGCCGGATCGAGATCGGCGATCCGGTGCATTACTACTCGTCCCTCCGGTCCGTCCTCTTCGACGCGGACCTCCGGCTCGCGAACGATTACGAGATCCTCGGCTGGGCCGGCCACGAAGGCGAAAACGCGCAACCCATCGGCGCGCCCCTCCTCTGGAGCCCGTTCGTCGTCGTCGTCCACGCCGGCCGCGAGGCGGCGCGCGCGCTGGGTCTCCCCGCGCCGGACGGGACCGAGCCCATCTACGCGGCGACGGTGGCCCTGGCCACGTTCGTCTACGGCGTGGCCGGGCTGTTCGTGCTCCTGGCCGCCCTCCGGCGGTTCGTGTCTCCGGCCGCCGCCTTCTGGACGACCGTCCTCGTCTGGGTGGGCTCGCCGCTGCGCTTCTACCTTTCCGTGATGCCGGCCATGGCCCACGGCCCCGAATTCTTCGCGGCGGCGCTGACCCTGTGGACGTACCTGCGTCTGCGCGAGGCCGGCGAGCCCGCGGCCGCGGTCCGGGCGGCGGCGTGGTGTGGCGTCGCCTGCGGGCTCGCGTTCCTCGCCCGCTCCCAGGACGGCCTCCTCCTGCTGCTGCCCGGCCTGGAGATCGTCCGGCGGCTACGGCCGCCGGCGGCGCGTCGCGAGAGCCTGCGCCTCGTCGCGGCGCTGGGCGGCGCCTTCGCGGTCACCGCCCTGCCTCAGCTGCTGGCCTGGCAGTCCATGTTCGGCCGGCCGCTTCTGGTCCCGCACGAGCGGCTGCACGGCGCCGCGTTCATGAGCCTCGCCCATCCGCGCCTCCTCGACGCCCTTCTCGATGCGCGCGGCGGCCTCTTCGTCACCCATCCCGTGATGCTCGCGGCCCTCGCCGGCCTCGTCCTCCTCCTGAGACGCGATCCGCGGTACGTCGCCGGCGTGGCGCCCATCGTGCTGGCCATGTGGTACGTCAACGCCAGCGTCTTCGACTGGTACCACGTCCGCCGCTACACGGGCATCGTGCCTCTGCTCGCGCCCGGGCTGGCCGTGGTCATCGCCCCGCTGGCGCGCTTGGTGCTGCCCATGGCCGTCATCGCGTTCCTGGCCCTGCGCTACGACCTGGCCGTGGACGCCCTGCGCCCGCTTCCGGGCGTCGCCGTCCCCGTGCGGTCGGCCATGGCCCGCGTCGCGGACGACCTCGCCGCCGGCACCTACCGAGTTCTCGAACCGCGCGCGCCCGGAGCGGCCGTGCGCCTCCTCGCCGCCTACACGGGCGAGAGGCTGCTGGAGGGCAACTCCTCGCACGTGGACCTGGGCGCCGAGCCTGCCCTCATCCGGCTGCCCGAGGCCGCGCGGCACCTCTCCGCGCCCACCTTCGAGGACGGCGAGCCCGCGCGCTGGGTGACGGACCGCAATGCGCGCCTGGCCCTGCCCATCGACGCGCCCTCCGGCCTCGTCCTGCGCGTGCGGGCGCGCGCCCTGGAGACACCGGAACCCCAGGCCATGGAGGTCGTGTGGAACGGCGTCTCCGTCGGCCGTTCCCCGATGGTGCCCGCCTGGTCCGAGTACCGCTTCGACGTGCCTCCCGAAGCCATGCGCCGAGGCACCAACGTGCTCGAGGTCTTCTTCGACCGCGCCCCCATCTACCACCGGGTCCGCGGCCAGGGCCCGCGCGAGGTGCGACCGGCCGCGCTCTCCCTCCTCACCTTGAACCGCCGCTAGTTTCTCACCCGCTCCTGGACGACCGGGGGATGGCCGGGAGCGCCGGCCTCCCCCACGAAGCCCTCCAGGGTCAGGCCCTCGACGTCGCGGAGGACGAGCGCGCTCCGCCAGCCCGGCTCCGGCCGCTCGCGGTCCCAGACGACCTCGACGTCCCTCAGGATCAGGCCGCGGACGCGCTCGAAGAGCAGGGCGTGGGTCGCGCGCTTGTCCGGCACCTCCTCCGGCGCCATGCGCACGCGCACGTTCGAGAGGTGGACGTCTTCCAGCATGCCCCCGGCATCTCCGGACACCAGCGACGTCCCCCGGGCCGTGCCCTGCAATCCGTCCAGCGTGACGTGTTCGATGCGTCCGAGCTTCGAGTCCGCGCTCCGGCGCTTCAGGACGATCTTCGTCACCTCCGCGCTGCCCCACCAGTTCCAGTGCCGGCGCTTCGTCTCGAACGTCACGCCCTGGACGCGCACGTGGCTCACCGTGCCGCCGTCCTGGACGTTGATCCCGAACACCTTGTTGGAGTCCCTGACCACGATGTCCGAGAACACCACGTGCCGGATGTCGGCCTGGGTCTCCGTCCCGATCATCATCGCGGTGGAGGACGAGGTGAGGACGCTGTTCGTGACCAGCACGTTCTCCACCGGACGGACGGGATGGCCGCCGCCACCGTCGAACGAAGTCGTCTTGAGGACGATCGCGTCGTCGGCGGTGGCGATGATCGAATCGGAGATGATCACGTTCGAGGACGACACGATGTCGATGCCGTCGGAGTTGACCGCCCGCTCCAGGTCGGAGAAGACGTGGACGCCCCGGATCCAAACCCGGTCGCAGTCCTGCAGGCGCACGTTCCAGAGCGGCGCGTCGCGGATGGTGACGCCTTCGATGCGGACGTCCTGCGACTGCTGGAGGACGAAGAGGTACTTCTGCACCTCGCCCGTCCGGTAGTAGCGCTTCATCTCCACGCCCGCCCGCCGCGCGGTCTCCTGCTCCACGGTGATCTCGGGGTCGATGCGCTTGACCGGCTCGTAGGCCCATCGGCCGGCGCCGTCGAACGTGCCGCGGCCGGTGATCGCGATCTGGCGGGCCCCCACGGCGTTCACGAGCGCCGGCGCCCCTTCCGGCCAGTCCGCCGCCCGGTGGCTCATCTGCACCACGGCGCCCGCTTCCAGCCGCAGCTCGACGTGGTCCTTCATCCAGATCGGCCCCACCACGTGCCGGCCGGGCGGGACGTAGGCGACTCCGCCCCCCCGGGCCGCGCAGTCGTCGATCGCGGCCTGGATGCCGGCTGCGCCCGGGCCGGTCATGGGACAGACCTGTTGCGCGAAGCCGGCCCGCGCGACGAGGACGATCCCGGCCGCCACGGTGGCGAGCGCGCGCCGCCGTCTGGACATGGGGAAGGCTAAGTCGCGGCGGGGCGCCGATCAAGGGCCATCGCTCGCGGCGGAGTGAGTTCGCCGCTCGCGGCCAGGCTAGCGCGGCGCGGCGTCGCGGATCGCGCGCGCGTGCTCGTCCCGGTCCCACACGATCATGTCCGTGGCCACCGTCCGCGCGCCGAGCTGGCGCAGGAAGATCGTGAGCTGGCCCCGGTGGTAGGTGGAGTGGTTCGCCTGGTGCTGGACGAGCTGCCACAAGGGGTTCTCGAAGGGCACGCCCTCCGTGGTCTTGTAGCGGATGGTGGAGGCGGGACCGTCGTCGCCGAGGCCTCCGAGCCAGGCCAGGCGGTGCTCCTCGATCACCGTCCAGCGGTCGCGCAGGGCGACGATGTCGGCGAACTCGGACTCGTCGATGCGCGCCGGATTGGGCAGGCCCTTCCAGCGCTCGAGCCACACCAGCTCCGACCACAGCATGTGGGCCAGGGTGCCGCGCACGCCGCCGTGGCTGCCGCCCAGGTCGCGCTTGAAGTCCTCGGCGGAGAGCGTCGCCGCCGCGCGCATGATGCGATGGTTGGCCCACACCGTGTAGCGCAGGAGCCGGGCCAAGTCGTCCTTTGCCAGCATGTCGTCCTCCCGGGCACGGCGGCGGGGTATTTTACAGGGGTCATCTGCCACCGGCGGCCACCAACAGGCTGAGTGGCTGGAGGCCCTATGCCCTTTGTCCGGATCACCCTCGCCGAGGGCCGCTCGCTCGAGGATCGTCGCGCGATGGCGGAGTCGGTCCAGCAGGCCCTGGTCGAGACCGCGGGCGTGCCCGCGAACGACTTCTTCTGCGCGATGCACGAAATCCCGCCCGAGGACTTCCGCTTCGATCCCACCTACCTGGGGATCGCGCGCTCCAAGGAGCTGATCTTCGTCCAGATCGTGCTCAACGCCGGCCGCACCGTCGAGGTCAAGCGCGCGCTCTACGCGCGCATCGCGGAGAAGGTGGGGCAGCGGCCGGGGATCCGGCACGAGGACGTGATGATCAACCTCATCGAGGTGCCGCGCGAGAACTGGTCATTCGGGAACGGGCTCATGAGCTACTCGCCCGCGCCCTGAGGGGGCGGGTCGAGGAGCACCAGCTCGCCGTCGTCCACCTCCGGCCCGTCCACCTGGTAGACGAAGAACCCGGAGGGGGACCGGGCCTGGGGCAGGCGCACCACCGCGGGCGCGGTGTGGTACCGGGTACTCGTGCCGTCGGCGGCGGGCAGCCTCTCCGCCACGTGGGTGTGTCCCTGCAGGGCGAGCGTCCAGCGATACGCCTTCAGCCTGGGGACGAGCGCGTCCGCGTTGCGGACGACGTGCGGGTAGGACGTGCGCCCGCCGATGTTCAGGAGCGAGCGGGCCAGCCCTTCCGCGGCGTAGCTGAGGGCCAGGGATCCCGAGCGCAGCGGGATGTGGCCGACCGTCACCACCGTCGTGCCCGCGGGCACGTGGCTCAGCTCCCGGTCGATCCACTCGAGCTGCGCGTCGTCGAGCAGGCCGTAATAGCGCGTGTCGTTCACGCCGATGGTGTCGAGCACGAGGAAGTGGACCTGGCCTCGGTTGAACGCGAAGTAGCGGGGTCCTTCCTTCTCGACGTAGAGCGCTTTCCCGTAGCCGCGATCGCCGGCGGCCACGCGGCTCCAGCGGCGGTCGATGCCGAAGACGTCGTGGTTCCCGAGGGCGGGACGGACTTCCAGCGGCGAGGCGGCGGCCACCCCGTCGTAGGCGGCATAGCGGGCGAGGGCGGTGCCGGCGTCCGCGCGCAAGGCGTCGAAGACGAGGTCGCCGCTGACGATGGCGAGGACGGCGCCCCCGTCCCGGGCGCGTTCGAGGGCCGACCGGAAGCGCGGGGCGGTCGCGGCCTCCACGTGCGGGTCGGACAGGTGCGCGAACCGCCATCGCGTGGGCAGCGGGGCCGAAGCCAACGGAAAGTCCACGCGGGCGGCGGGCGCCTTGTACCAGCCTCCGACCGCCCGGCGGTCTCCGGGCGTCACCACGAAGACGTGGGGCGCGGCCACCTCCGCGAGCGTGTACTCCCCCGCCCCATCCGTGGTGACCACGCTCGTCCCGTCGGAGACGACCACCCCCGCCAGCCCCGCCTCGCCCGCGTCGCGCCGGCCGTCGGCGTTCGCATCCGCGAACACCACGCCGGAGACGGACGTGCCGGCGGCGAGCAGGGACGCGAGCAGGAGGATCAGCGGGAGGCCTTCACCGGACGAGGAGGGGCGGCGCCGCCGTGACCTTGCGCGACCCCACCGACGAGCCGCAGGCGCCGCACAGGTACTCGTTGAGCTCGCCGTCCGGCAGCACGAGCAGGAGCCGCTCGCGCACCGGACGCGGCGCCCGGCAGCGGTTGCAGAACAGGACCGAGGCCTGAAGGGATTCGAAGTCCCCGGGCGGCCCGCCTCTGGGCGGCCCGGGAGGCCGCGACGTCATGATTCAGGTTAACATCGCGAGTCCATGGCCACCGCGACCCGAGCGTCCGGCGACGTGTCCACACGATACGAGCCGGTCATCGGCCTGGAGGTGCACGCCCAGCTCCGGACCGCCACCAAGATCTTCTGCTCGTGCCGCAACCGCTTCGGCGACGCGCCCAACACCAACGTCTGCCCGGTCTGCCTGGGCCTGCCGGGGGCGCTGCCCGTGCTGACGCGGCCGGCGGTGAGCCTGGCCCTGCGGGCCGCCCTGGCCACGCAGTGCGCGGTCCACGAGACCTCGATCTTCGCGCGCAAGAACTACTTC
>Ga0209382_10001197_pt1 | contig 41437 bp, 47 predicted proteins | sample SoiMetdeltSBSDD5_FD_187599 | JGI IMG/M metagenome (GOLD analysis project Ga0209382, IMG submission 187599) | Bulk soil microbial communities from a Populus tree surrounding site in Tennessee, USA - Soil MetaG P. deltoides SBSDD5 (SPAdes) (version 2) | ecosystem: Environmental > Terrestrial >... | reverse complement strand
TAGCGACGAGTAGTCCGCGCCGTGCGGGATGTGGGGGGCCCCGCTCGCGGTCGCGGGGATCGCGAGCGCGCAGACCCCGAGGACGAGCGCGATCACGCGGCGTCGAGCACTTCGCGCGCGGCGGGTCGTGGTGCTGATGGTGTGTCGCCTCATGTGTCCCCTCATATAGGTGGATTCGGTGGACATGCGACCTCCTCTGTGCGTGTGCAGTTGCTCCCAGAGGCTCGCTCAGGCCGCTTGCAGGTCACTGGAAGACCGCTGGATCCGCGCGGCCGGGAACCCCGGGCTCATGGGGGTTTCATCGCCCGGCCGCCGTGGGCGCCACGAAACGCAAGTCGGGCTCGTTGCCGCCAACGCGTGCCATCGAAACTGAGCAAACAGGCTTCCCCGAGCCGAGTTCGAAGCGGCAAGGCGCGGAGGGTGCAAAGAGCCCGGACTGACAGAAACCTGGCACCCCAACCTCAAAGGCGCTTCTGCTTTCGCGTGAAAACAGGACGCACCGGTCAGCATCGAACGTCCGCGACCCGCTCGGATCGCTTCTAGATGGTCGCGCGTGAGCTCGCGTCGGACCGAGACCAGGGCATGCGCCCTACAGCCCCGTCCGAGCAGCTCCTCAAGATCGCATCATGGCGCAGCCGGATCGTTTGGGGGGTCGCGCTCCATTCCGCGGCGGTGGAAGAAGGCGCCAAACGAGCCGGCCAGTATCGCCACGGCCGATATCGCGTATGCCTGAATGACAACGTCCAGAACCCGTGCCGGCGTAGAGACCGGGTTGGGGAGCTGGGATGAGACGGTCAGGAGCTGGGTGCTGGTCCAGAACACCGAGTCCCCCAGCGTGGTGATCTCCGTTCCAGGCGCGCGCCGCTCGAATAGGAGGATCAGCACGCTCGCAACGGCGTCCAGGACGACCGTGGCAACGAAGAGGAAGGCGAGGCGTGCGCGCAGGTGCTCGTGCGTTGGGGTGGCCCCGCGCGCGACCTTCAGGGCCTCCCTGCCGCCCTCTCGGATGGGTTGCGGCACGCCAAAAGTCTTACGAGCAGGGCGGTCGGATGTTGCCTACGCCGCCGATCTCGCCGTTCAGGTGAATGACGGCATGGGCACTTGACCTTCTCCTTCCTCGGGCTGAACCGGCACTTGCCACGATCGCGACCGACCTTGTTGTGGCGATTGTTGGGATCGAGGCGCAAGAGCTTCGCGCCGCGGCGGAAGCCCACACCGGTCAACGCCCCAATTAGCGGTCATTGCCAAGTGGGACTGTGGGCGACAATGCCCAAACCGCAGCCCGCGTCCGGTACTCTCATTCCACGGAGGGCATTTGCTCCGGGGCCTGGTCTTCTGCACGGACGGCGGACCGAGCAGCGCCGCTTGACTTCCTCAATCGCTAACTCGCGCGAGGAGGTCTCCAATGCCCCACAGTGCCACCGGTCCTCAACGTTGACGTCGAGCACGTTGGCCAGGCCTGCGTGATCCGCACCCAAGGCGAGCTCGATATCGCCACCGCCCCGATGTTGGAGAGTGTCCTGCTCCACGCCATGCACAGCGGGGCGCCATCGATCGTCCTCGACCTCGGACAGGTGAGCTTCATCGACTCGATGGGGCTTCGTGTGTTGGTGTCGGCCGCGAAGGAATCTCGTAACAACGGGGATCGCCTTCACATCGAGTGTGGATCGGGCCGCGTTCGCCAGATGATGGAGATAACGGCCCTGGATCGCTCGCTGCCGCTGGTTGAGCCCACCGTTACCGCAACCGCCGGGAGACCGTCGCCGTAGCCTCCCCCGGCCTAATGAGAGCGGAGCCCGGCCTTGGGGATGAGGCTGGGCTCTGCTCAACCACCCTGAGGGGTCACGCTGGCGCCAGGCGAAACACCTCGACCGCGACCGACTAGCGGGCACGGGGGCGCGACACGGGTTGCGCGACCAGAGCCGTAGACAAGACCAGGGTTTCGCATAAGGCGACGTTGCCGAGCGGACAACCCGGCCGCTCGCGTAGCTCCCAGAACTCCAGATGGCGTCACCCAACCTCGCGTGGTCGGCGCGGCTCCGGGATCACCACGCCATAGATCAGATGATCGGCGGCCAGCGCAAGGACGTCGCTGCTTTCGCGCAAAGCAGAAGCCGGTCGCCTACTCCCGCAGCCCGGCGGCTTCGCCGATCTCAAACCAGACGGTGTTAGTGCCTGGATAGAATCCCCACCGGTCGGCGAGCGCATCCACGATCCGCAGGCCAAGGCCGCCGTCGCGAACCGGCTCGGGCAGCTCGCGGATGACCTGAGGGCCATCCCCCTGATCCTCGACCCGGCCCCCCACGCTGCTATCGCCATCGAGCGTGATCCGGACGTCGATCGTCCTGCCCGACCCATGTACGACCGCGTTGTTGACTAGCTCCGTCATGATCGTCATCAGATCGTCAATCTTTCGATCGACGAGCTGCTCGCCGATGCGTTCGCGGAGAACCTGCCTCGCCCGCTGCCCGGCGTTGAGGCGAGGCTCGAGCTCGAAACTGAGGTCGGTCATCAAACCGCCCCTTTCCTCTCATCCCCTCGAAGCGGTGCCGCCCCTGTTGCTGGAAGGAAGAGAAGGAGAGTGCCTTCGACGGCTGTAAGAACCAACTACCCCGATTCACCACCGGAATGTGCCGGCGTGTCTCGCTCGGCCGCCGGTCAGTGGCACAGTGAGCCTGGAACGGGCCCCAAAAAATCGGGCCGCCTCTACCCCCGGCCCGGCTGCTTCGAGGGAATACCGGACGCCGGCCGCGGTTTGGGCATTGTCGCCCATGGCCCCGCTTGGCGATGACGCTACCCACGGGGGGACGGGCGGGGGTATCGGAATCCGAACGCGCGACTGCAGATACCAGGAGTGCGACCACCGGATCGAGGATTTGGCGCTGTCCGGAACGCGTCGGTTTTGCTTGAGCTGCCCGCCGTACGGGTATCCGGCGGTTGAACGAAGAAACCACGAAGGGAAGACCGATGGGTATCACCGACAAGGTGACCGGTAAGGCCAAGCAGGTTGCAGGCGATGTTTCGGGCGACAGCTCGCTGCGCCGCAAGGGCCGCAACGAAGAGAAGAAGGGCGAGAAGAAGGACGAGCTCCACCGCGCCGACGAGCGCGCGAACGAGAAGGCCGACGAGGTCGCCGACCTCGAGCGCAAGACCTGATCTCCCGCCGAGCGCTGGCTGTGTGAGTCGTCGCTCGGCCAAGGCATGGCCCGGAGCCTCGGTTGGCTCCGGGCTTTTGCTGCTCATTAACGAGACAAACGAGAAAGAGCGAGCGCAACCTGGGGCGTGGTCGAGATTCGCCGCCCACTGCGCCGCTCAGACCCGCTCCTTCCCAGCACGGGAGTCGGCCCTCAAGACTCCGGGACGATCTGTGCGATCAGGCGCTACGGGTAATGAAGGCAGGAGCGCGTCAGTTAGCAGCCCTTTTGCGCGGGCTCAGCCGCCACCCTCACTGCCCTCACCCCGCGTTCGAAACACGGCCGCCGTGGGTAGCGGGGCTATTGATGGGCATCACACTGGAGTTGGAGCCGGGGCCGGAGGCTGCGCACCAAGCGCGCGATGAGGTTCGCTATCACCTCCGCGACCGGGTAGAAAACGGCTTGCTAACCGACTTGCAGCTGATCGTCAGCGAGCTCGTGACGAACTCCGTGCGGTACGGACGGGGCGAGACAATCGAGGTTGAGATCGCCGTGGCTGAGGATGGTTCGATCATCGGCGAGATCGAGGACCACGGCAGGGGCGAAGTCGCGATGCGAGAGATCACTGACCAGGGCGGCGGCTTTGGCCTGCGGATCGTCGACGCCCTGGCGAGCCGCTGGGGCGTCTGTGAAGGCAGCACCCAGGTGTGGTTCGAGCTCAGCTGAGCCCCTGGCCCAGCCCCGCTCTCAGAACCGGACGGGGGTAGCCTCTGCATATGCCCGGAGAGCGCGAGCGGCGGCTAGGGAAGAACGAGACCCTCTTCCGGACTGCCAACGAGCGGATGGCAGGCTGGGAGGAACGAGACCGCCTCGAAGCGGTCGAGCTCTACTTCTGTGAGTGCGCCGACCCCACTTGCATGAAGAAGGCCAGGCTATGCGGCTCCGATTACGAGCGGGTGCGCAGTGATCCGACCCACTTCTTCGTCGTCCCCGGGCACGAGGTCGCGGATGTGGAAACGGTGCTCGAGTCGCACCCGGATTGGGTCCTTGTCGAAAAGGCTGAGTCCGAGGCCCGCGACGTAGCCGAGGAAACCGACCCCCGGCAGGACTAGGCCACACCATGTGAGCGGGGTGGCGCCTAGCTTCCGCTGCTCGCGCAACAGAAGCGCGGCCTACTCCCGCAGCCCGGCGGCTTCGAGGGCCGGGTCCCGTTCGTTGTAAATCTCCAGGTGGGCCATCTTCCCGTCGCGGGCCGTGATGACAAACCAAAAGGTCCCCGTGATCGGCTGGTCGCTCCCCACCAAGCGACCCTCTTGCGGGACTTCGACTACCACCTTGTCCCCGGCATCCATGAACTCGCTGGGACGGAACTCGAGTTCCTCATACGGCTCCAGCCACTGGCTCGCGAACTCGATGTACCCCTCCAGCCCGTGGTAGGTCTCGGCATCGATCTGGCCGACCTGACGGCAGGTGACATCCTCATGAATGAGGCTCAGGTGCGTCTCCAGGTCGCCCTGCTCCCACGCCTCGAAGCCGCGCCGCGCAAGCTCCACATTCTCCTGCGACATCGCCTGCGCAGTATCTCGCGCGCGGAGGGAAAGGCAAAGGGGGCCACTGCCGCTTACCGCCAGGAGGACGGTAGAGATGGATGGCAGCGGACCCCCCTTGTCGTCGTATGGCACCACCGATATACCCGAACGGAGCCGGACCATGCCTGGGAGGAGGGTCAGAACCCGGACCCGTGGATCTCGGAGACCGCCCGGGCCGTAAACGGCTCGCGCCGCAAGGAACATGCAATTGAGTAACCCCGACTGTCTACTCCCGCAGCCCGGCGGCTTCGAGGGCTTCGGATCGGTCCAGAACGCGCCCTACTGGCTCTGCTCGTTGATGCCGTAGACGCGGCCGTCAGGGCCTCTGAAGTGGCAGTAGGCGTAGTTCATCTCAGGGATGCGATGAATGTCGCACAAGACCTCGAAGCCTGCCGCTTGGAGTTCGGCGGACGCGGCTTCGATGTCGTCGACACGGAAGCCGAAGACGATGCCGTCGTTCAGGCCGTAGCTCGGAATGCCCTCCGAGTCCGACTCATAGAGGTCGAGGATGGTGCCGTTCGGCATGGGGAAAGCGTCCAGCCCTCCTCCTCGACCATCGGCGTGAGACCGAAAACCTCGCCACAGAGCTTCTTCATCGCGGTGAACTGGTCTGGCTCGAGAGTGACGGCATGCCAGGTGATGCCCTGGACCTGCACGCTTCTACCCCCTGGGTTGGGAAGGTGGGGTCGGAGAGTGTATGGGACCAAGCTGTCGAAACTGAGACTTATTGAGGTGGGTTGAGGCATCCACGTTCTCCTGCGACATCGCCTACTCCGAAAGCCCGGCGGCTTCCAGGTCCGGGTTCCCGTTCACGCGGGAGGGACCCTCTCCCGACGCAAAGGCGACAGGGCGGTCCCTGTTACTTACGGCCCGGTCGCGTACGCCTCTTGCAGAATCCCGATCGCGGTCGCCGGGTCGATCAGGGGCCGGACCTCAATCTCGGCGTACGGCGTGAACGGATTCTCGGCTATCAGGCGCTGGACCAAGCCGACATCGTCGGTGTCGATGATCCCGAAACCGCCTCCGCCGACGAAGAACTCGACGGATTCCAACGCGCCCCCGTGTCGCTGCATCCATTCCCCGGTGCGTTGGGCTATGTCCGAAATCTCTTCCGCGGGTGGCGCAGAAGGACCGGGTCGGTAGATGATCGCGAAGCGCACTACGAGACCTCCCTTTCCGTCGATGGGCGGAGGCCAACTGCGTCGGCGAGTCCGTTCGGGCTGTCGGCGGGTTCGGCGGTCCGCCGGATGTCAGGGCGAGCCTCTCACCCCAGAGCGTGGGGGTCAAGCGATCCAGCCGCTACTCCCGCAGCCCGGCGGCTTCGAGCGCTTCGGCTCGCTTTTGGAACAGCCGAAGGCAAGTGATCTGCCCGTTTTCGACTGTGAACACCCACGTGCTGCTCGCGCTCACTTCGATTCCTTGGCGCCCCCGAAAGTGGCTGGTATTCGAGACCACGACTTCGGAACCCGCGCCAGTGAAGCCGTGCGTCTCAATTTCGGCATTCTCAAACGTGAAGAACCACTCGTTCCACAGGGTCTCGATCTCGCCAGGACCGCGATAGACCCCCTTCAGCGGACCTCGGGCACGCGACCAGTCAATTTCCGCATCGGAGCTAAACAAGGCCAACCACGTCGTCAGATCGCGCCGGTTCCACGTTTCGACCCCGCGCCGCACGAGCTCCACGTTCTCTTGCGACATCTCCTACGCAGTATCTCGCTACTCCCGCAGCCCGGCGGCCTCGACAGATTGCTAGCGCACGAGATCGAAGTGGTACCTGCTGGAGATCTCCGGCTTCGTGCTTTGGTGGATGGTCATCTTGCCCGCGACGCCATCGAACTGGCGGGAGCCGCCGAGCACCACCATGTGACGGTCACCGGGCTCGATATCGCCCCTGACCCGGATGTGGCCGATGCCGCCGATCTTTCCGTTCAGGCGAACGAGCGCGTGGCACTTAAGCCTGTTGTGCGGCTTTTCCCGGCACTTAAAGCGGTCGCGGCCGACCTTGTTGCTGCGGTCCTTCGGGTCAAGGAGCTTGTCCTTGAAGACAAACGCGTTTTGGCCCACCTCGTGAAACGCATGACCCTTCGCGAGCACCCCGAAGTGACGGTCGAACGCGAACGCCGGGGATGCGAGCACGGCGGTGCCGAGCGCGGCTATGCCGATCACAACCGCAAATCGCTTCCTCATGCGCGTCTTCCCCTTCCCCGGGTTCGCGCCCCCCGACGCGAATCCCCAAACTCAGATAACGAGACACCGCGACCCTACACCCGATCCGGGGGCAGTCAAGGATGGTGACTGCTGCTTTCGCGTGAAAGCAGCAGCGCGCGACTTAGCCGCCGCTTTTGGCACCCATTTGCCCCCCGGTAGCGATGTTGCCCGTGAGCACCGCAGGCAAAAAACCGCTTGCTTGCTGGACTTTTGGGAGTGGGCCGGGGTGGATTCGAACCACCGACCGACGGATTATGAGTCCGCTGCTCTGACCACCTGAGCTACCGGCCCGAGTGTCTGTTTACGGCTTGTCCATGCTGGATTCATGCTCCGGCGCCGGCCTCCTCCCGCGCCGGAGTCGAGCGTAGCGCCCGTTCGCTGCCCGTTGTGGCTCAGCCTCTGGGCGCTTGAGCCCGCTTCGGCTCTTTCGGACGCCCCGGTCCGCGAGATACTGGGCGGCGATGTCGCAGGAGAACGTCGAGATCGCGAGGGGTTGGTACGAGGTCGCCACGAGCAAGGCGCAGCTGTTGGCGGGGATGCCCAGAACGATGGCCTTTTGCCATCCCGAGGTCGAATGGAGTGCGCCTGAAGACGGAACGACCTATCGCGGGCGCGAGGGGGTCAGGCGACGGCTCGAGGAGTGGCTCGAGAGCTTCGATGACTACAGATACGAGATCCGTCGGATCGTCGACTGCGGAGGCGACGAGGTGCTCGTGGAGGCGACCGAGGTCGGGCGCGGCGCAATCAGCGGTGCCGAGGTTCGCTCGACCCACTACGAGCTCCTCACGATCCGCGGCGGGCTGATCGTCCGCATACGCGAGTACTACGACGAAGCCAACGCGCTCGAAGCAGCCGGGCTGCGGAAGTAGCCGCTTCGTCGAATTGACCTCCCCTCCGGCCGGGTGAGAGGGTTGAAGCTCATCGGCGGATCGCTCAAGCTCGTCGACCGGCCCAAGGGGACCCGGCCGACGCTTTTGGACTCCGTCCCCATCGAAAAAGGGAGGAATCCCAGATGCGGCACAACCGCGATCCCATCGGACCCGTGCGGCCATCGTCGCGCTCGCCTTGGCGACCGCGCTAGCCGTCGCCGCTGCGCCAGCCAACGCCAGCATCGGCGGCGTCTACTTCGACAACCTCGACAATGCCGCGGCCGGCGATCCCACTCACCTGTTCAACATGACCTTCTCGGGAGGCAGCAACGTGGGCCTGGGCGCTCAGGTGATGCCCTCCCTCACCACGGGCGACGGCAACACCGCCATCGGCCACACCGCTCTGCTCGCTGACACCACGGGCAACGACAACGTGGCCTCTGGGTTCCACGCAATGACGCTCAACACCTCCGGCTCCAGCAACGTCGCCACCGGCTTCCACGCTCTCTTCAACAACAAGACCGGGACCGGCAACGTCGCCGAGGGGAACCAGGCGCTCACCAACGCGACCGGGTCGCGGAACATCGCGATCGGCTCCAACGCCGGCATCAACCTGACCACCGGTTCCCGCAACATCGACGTCGCGAATCCGGGTGTGGCCGGGGAGTCAGGGACGATCCGGATCGGCAGCGCCGCCAACCAGAGTGCTGCCTTCCTCGCCGGGGTTTGGAACAAGACGATCCCAGGGCCGACGAAGGCCGTGGTCGTGGACTCCGCGGGCAGGCTCGGGACGGCGCCGAAACCCGCCGCACCGCTCCGCGGCAAGGGTCGGACGTTCAGCCGGCTACGGGCCGAGAATCGGCGGCAGAGCGATCAGCTCCGTCAGCTCCGTTCCGCGGTTCAGCGGCTTCGCGAGCAGGTGCGAAAGGTCGGCTGACGGAACGGCGGCTACTGGACGACGACTTTGCCGGTCATCCCGAGGCTGCGGTGGAAGCGGCAGAAGTACTTGAACGTGCCCGCTGTATTGAAGGTGCGGCTGCGGGTCCGATGGCTGGTGTTCAGCGACTTGTCGAAGGAGCCCTTGACGAACGTGACCGTGTGTCGGCCGTTGACCCACTTCCAATTGACCGTGCCGCCCTTTTGGATCGTGATCGTCTTCGGCTTGAAGCTGAAGTTGGATGCGCCGACCGTGCCACCCCCTGCTTGTGCGACGCCGACGCCGAGCGTCAGCGCGGCAACCGCTGTGACGGCCACGAGACTTCGGATGCGACTTCCACGATCCATCTGACCTCCTCCCGCTCGCTGATCCTCTAACGAATACCGGTGAAGGACCCGCAAGGTTCAGGCGATGCCTACGTCGGTCGGTAGGGTCCGGCCCGCAAAGGGCGACGAGAGGAGATGCGGTGGCGGCGCGAGCGGCGCTCATAACGGGTGGATCGAGTGGGATCGGCATGGCGATCGCCCGGGCTCTGGGCGAGGACGGCTACGGGTTGACGATCGCCGCGCGGCGACCGGAGAAGCTGGAGGCCACCGCAGAGCAGTTGCGGAGCTCCGGCCTCGACGTGAATTCGCTTCCGGCGAACATGACCGAGGAAGATGCGCTCGCGGGGGTCGTTCGCTCGCACAAGGAGCGGTTCGGCCGCCTGGACGTGCTCGTGAACAACGCCGGTGTCGGGATCGGTGAGGCGATGCACGAAATCACGACGAAGTACCTCGACATGCAGCTCGGGGTGAATCTGCGGGCCGTGATCATCGGCACGCGCGAGGCGCTGCCGCTACTGCGTGAGGCGGGCGCGGAACACGGGAAGGCGCTGATCGTCAATACGGCGTCGATCGCAGGGAAATCGGGACAGCCGTGGCTCTCCGTCTATTCCGCGACCAAGGCGGCGGTGATCGGGTTCAGCGAGGCGACCCAGAAGGAGGTCTCCGGGCAGGGGATCCAGGTGACGGCCCTGTGCCCCGGGTTCGTGGATACGCCGATGACCGAGTACGTCCGGGAGATGGTCAAGCCGGAGGAGATGATCCGGCCGGAGGACATCTCCGAGGCCGTGCGCTTTCTGCTGCGGACGTCACCTGGGTGCCTCGTGCCGGAGATGGTCTTCGCGCGCCCGGATGAGCTGTCGGGCGCGGTGGGGTGAGCGGGGCGCGACTGAAGGGCTAGGCGGGCTGCCCGGCCGAATGCTCTGCGCCGCTCTGTGTCGCGTCCTCCGCTGCGAGCTGCTCCTCGGCGGCCGCGAGGAGATCCAGGAACTCCTCGTAGCGGCGCGCCGGCCGGAGCCACGACCAGCGGAGCCGGTCGCGAAGCTCGCCGGTGCGATTGCGCTCACCGGTCTCGGCGCGGCGGCGGATGCGGATCGGCGCGTCGGCGGGCTCGGTGATCGCGGGCGCCTCCGGCTCGGGACAGCGCGCCTGTCGGGCGGCGAGCTCTTTTCGTTCGGCGCGGATCTGCGCCGCCGCGGCGGCGATCGAGCCGGTCTCGGCGATGCCCTCCGTGAGCGAGGACTCGAGCAGCGAGCGGAGTGTGCGCAGCTCGCGTCGGGTTGCGAGGCGAGGGCGCTTGGCGCCCGTGTAGCGGTCCCATGCGCGCGCGAAGCTTGCGAGGTTGGTCCGCCCGCCGTTGCGGTGCGCGGCCAGCATCGGGCAGATGCCGCCGGACTCCCGGTCCACGTACGCCCCGACGATGATCGGGTTGGCGGCGATGCCGCGCAGCATCGCCTCACGGGTGGCCCTCGGGAGCGCATCGACCGCGACGCGGAGGCGCTCGGCGGGATTGCGGTCGCGGCGACGCATCGGCGAATGGATAGCGCGGTTCGGTGGGGTCGGCGTCTTTGCGGGGCGCCGGCGCAACGGGGTTTGCAGTGAGTGGTCGCAGGTTCCTCGTGGCGGCGTTCGGGGACGCCGGCCACGCGTTTCCGGCGATCGCCCTGGCGCGGGCGCTCCGGCGCCGCGGGCACGAGGTGCTCGTCGAGACATGGGAGCGGTGGCGGGATGTCGTCGAGAGCGAGGGGCTCGGGTTCACGGCCGCCGAGGAGTACAGGACGTTCCCCCCGCCGGAGCCGGACTCGGCCGGATGGAGGACGGCGGCGCACGCCGCGCTCGCTCTGGAACCGCTGATGGACGACTTTCAACCCGATGTGGTCGTCAGCGACATCCTCACGTTGGCGCCGGCGCTGGCGGCAGAGCGGGCGGGCCGGCGGCGGGCGACGCTCATTCCGCACGTCTACCCGGTCCACGAGCCGGGGATGCCGTTCTTCGCATTCGGTCTGCAACCGCCGCGCACGCCGATCGGCCGGGCGGTGTGGCGCGGGGCGCAGCCGGTGCTCGAGAGCGGGCTGCGGCGCGGGCGGCGTGAGATCAACGAGACGCGGGCAGCGATCGGGCTGCCGCCGGTGGAGCGGTTTCACGGGGGGATCAGCCACGAGCTGGCGCTGGTGGCGACTTTCCCGCAGCTCGAGTATCCGCGGCGGTGGCCGTCGGAGGTTCACATAACCGGGCCGATGCAGTTCGAGGTGCCCTATCGGGACGTCGAGCTCCCTGACGGAGACGAGCCGCTCGTGCTCGTGGCGCCGAGCACCGCGCAGGATCCGGAGCTGCGACTGGTGCGGGTGGCGCTACAGGCTCTGGCCGATGAGCCGGTGCGCGTGGTCGCGACCACGAACCGCCGCGGTGAGACGCCTCAACTGGCGGCCCCCGCAAACGCCGTGATCGTCGACTGGTTGTCGTATTCGCAGGTCATGCCGCAGGCAGCGCTCGTGATCTGCCACGGCGGCCACGGAACGGTGGCGAGAGCGCTGGCTGCAGGGGTGCCGATCCTGTGCTGCCCCCACGCGGGAGACATGGCGGAGAACTCCGCGCGAGTCGCATGGGCGGGCGTGGGCCTGATGCTGCCGTGGCGGTTGCTCGGAGCCGCACCGCTCCGATGGGCGACCCGGCGGATCCTCCGCGACCCTACGTTCCGCGTCCGCGCCGGAGCGCTCCTGGCGTGGGCAAGCAGCAATAACGGCGCCGACCGCGGCGCCCACCCGGTGGAGGAGCTGGTGGATTAGGAGCGGCCGGTCGAGACCGGCCTCCAAGCTCCGGGGGCGGGACTCGAACCCGCAACCCTTCGGTTAACAGCCGAACGCTCTGCCAATTGAGCTACCCCGGACCGCGTTTGCCGGTGAGCTACCCGGCTGCCGCGTCAGAACTGTAGCGGCGGCACGCCCGATCCCTTCGAGAGATGGATTCACCACGTTATACGTGGTCAATCCTTCTCTCGACGCGCATTTGGAGTCAGAGCCTGCCTGCCGTCGTCTCCCAGTGGGCGATTCGCTCCGCCAACTCAGCGCGGCTGCGCTGCAGCTCGACCGGTGGGTCTCCGCCGGAGCGACGGACCGCATCGATTCGCCCCTCGATCGCCGCCTTCTCGAGCTGGAGGTAGTTCAGCTCCATCGCATCGCGACCACCCGGCTCCCGCTCGGCGCGCGTGTAGACGTAGGTCACCAGCGAGACCAGCTCCTCGTCGTCGCGCGGGAGGCCCGCCAGCGGCTCCTCGAGGTGCGCGAGCAGCCAGTCCTTCGCGCGCACCACCGCGGGCGCGGACAGGTGCTCCGCAGTGAGGCGCTCCAGGTACTCCCGTCCCTCCCCCGGGGATGCGACCGCCATCGCGAGCAGCGCCCGCTCCTGCAGTTCGCGGGCGCTGAGAGGGCGAGCCGGAGCGCGCGGTGGTGCCTGTCCATCGGCCGGAGCCGCCGGCCTTCCCGGCGCCGTCCCCCGGCCCGCGCCGCCCGACGTCGCCAGGCGCCTCATCACCAGGCCCGGATCGGCGTTCAGGCGGTCCGCCGCAATCCGTGCGAGCTCGTCGCGGCTGATCGACTCCCCCATCGCACCGAGCACCGGCACCACCTCGTCAAGCGCTCTATCGCGACCGGCAGGTGACGACAGGTCGGCCTCGTCGAGCGCCACTCGGACGTGGAACTCGGGGAGCTCCACCGCGTCCAGGACCAGCTCGCGAAACCTGTCGGCGCCGTCGTTTGTGAGCATGTCCGCCGGATCCTCGCCGGCGGGGATCGACGCCACGCGTAACCGCAGCTTCCGGCCCGCCGCCACGCGCTGCGCGCGCAGCATCGCGGCGCGGCCCGCCCGGTCGGCGTCGAGCGCCAGCACGACCTCCTCCGTGTAGCGGGCGAGGGCCTGGAGCTGGTCGGGGGTGATCGCCGTCCCCATCACCGCCACTGCCTCGGCGATCCCCGCCTGGTGCGCCGCCAGCACGTCCGTGTATCCCTCCACCACCACCGCTCGCCCGACCTTGGCGATCGCGCTTCGCGCCTGATCGATCCCGTACAACGTGCGGCTCTTGCGATAGAGCTCCCCCTCCGGAGAGTTCAGGTATTTGGGCTTGGTGCCGGAGCGCAGGGCGCGCGCGCCGAACCCCTGAACGCGCCCCCGCGGGTCGCGGACCGGGAACATGATCCGCGCCCGAAACCGGTCGTATTGCCCGCCCTGGCGACCCTTCTGAACCAGTCCCGCGGCGGCGAGCTCGCGTACCTCATAGGCGGCCTCCTGACCGTGCTTTAGCACCCGGTCCCAGGCGCTCGGCGCATACCCGATCCCGAACCCTCGCAGCACCTCTTCGCCCAGGCCTCGGGAGCTCAGGTACTCGCGCGCCTTCTGTGCCTCCGAGCTCTCCCAGAGGTAATGGGCGTAGTAGCGAGCGGTGCGCTCGAGCAGGTCCCCGAGCCGTGCCCTTCGCCGGCGTCGCTCCTCGGCCTGCGGATCCGCACTCTCGCGCTCGATCTCGACGCCGTATCGCTCCCCGAGCGCCTCGACGGCCTCCGGGAAGCCGAGCCCCTCCTTCTCCTGGACGAACCGGAACACGTCTCCCCCGGCCTCGCATCCGAAGCAGTAGTAGAGCTTCTCGCGCGGATCGACCGAGAACGACGGCGTCCGCTCCTCGTGGAACGGGCACAGGCCCGTGTAGCGCTCACCCGTGCGGCGCAGGTCCGTGTACGCCGAGACGATCTCGACGACGTCGGCGGCGTCCTTGACGCGCTCGACCGTCTCGTGAGTGAACTTGCTCAGAGACGACTCTCCTCGGGCAGCGCGATCCGCTTGAACGACGCGATGCAGAAGCGGTCCGTCATGCCGGCGACGTAGTCGGTGATGCGCTGGATGTCGTCGGCGCCGGCTGCACCGTCCGGGATCTCGTCCGGGTGATGCACGTAGTGCTCGAACAGCCCGCGGACCGTCCGGTGCACCCGCTCGTGCTCGCTCCGCGCCTCCTCGCCCAGGTACACCCGCTCGAACATGAACTGCCGCAGCACCCGCATCGCCTGGCCGACATCCTCGCTCTGGACGATGTCGCCGGCCTTGCGAGACTCGTCGACGAGGTCCGTCGCCAGCGTGTCGATCCGCCGGGCTCCCGTCGGTCCCAGGAGCTCGAGCTCGGCTGCGGGCAGGTCGTCGAAGCGAATGATCCCGGCTCGGACCGCGTCATCGAGATCGTGGTTGATGTAGGCGACGCGATCGACGAGCCGGACGATCCGCCCCTCCAGGGTTGTCGGAAGCTCCGCGCCGGTGTGGTTGAGGATCCCGTCGCGAACCGGCTCGGTGAGATTCAGCCCGCGTCCGTCGCGCTCCAGCACGTCGACGAGCCGCAGCGACTGCCGGTTGTGCCGAAAGCTGCGCCCCGCGTGCTCGCGAAGCGCGGCGTCGAGGGCCTCCTCGCCGATGTGGCCGAACGGCGGATGCCCCAGGTCGTGGCCCAGGCCGATCGCCTCCGCCAGGTCCTCGTTCAGACCCAGCGCCCGGGCCACCGTACGCGCGATCCCACACGTCTCGATCGTGTGCGTCAGGCGTGTCCGGTAGTGATCCCCCTCCGGCGCGATGAAGACCTGCGTCTTGGACTTCAGCCGCCGGAACGCCTTCGAGTGAACGATTCGATCCCGGTCGCGCTGAAACGGCGTGCGCATGGGGCTGTCGGGCTCGGGCTCCCGTCGGACCGCCGGATATGAGGGCGTCGCGAGCTGCCACAGGTACTCGCTCTCCCAGGCCCGGACGCGGTCCTCGAGCGACCTGGCCTCGATGGCTGCGGACTGTGGCGGGACGGCCGACACCTCAGAAAGAGAATAGGGTCAGGACATGCCCGAAACAGCCCTCGTAACCGGCGCATCTTCGGGAATTGGCGAACAATTCGCTCGCCAACTCGCCGCTCGGGGTCACGACCTCGTGCTCGTCGCCCGCCGCGCCGACCGCCTCGAGCGGCTGGCGTCCGAGCTGCCGACCGAGGCGAAGGTGGTCGCGAGCGACCTCGCCGCCGATGCCGTCTCGCTGGGCGGACGAGTCGAAGAGCTCGGCGTCCAGGTCGACCTGCTCGTCAACAACGCGGGCTTCGGGACCTCCGGGCCGTTCCTCGAGCACGACCCGGCGCGCGACGCGGAGCAGGTCCGCCTCAACTGTGAGGCGATCGTGACCCTCTGCCACGCCTTCCTCCCCGGGATGATCGAGCGACGACGCGGCGGAGTGATCAACGTCGCGTCGAGCGCCGGCTTTCAACCGATCCCGTACGAATCGGTCTACGCCGCGTCGAAGGCGTTCGCGATCAGCTTCACCGATGCGCTGCACACCGAGCTGCGTGATACAGGCGTGCGCGTCATGTCCGTGAACCCGGGGCCCGTGCCCACCGAGTGGCAGCAGGTGGCGGGCTACGAGACGGGCCGAAGCGCCCCAGCGCCCGGGGAAATCTCGGCCGAGCAGGTCGTCCACGAATCGCTCGAGGCATGGGACAAGGGCAACCGGTCGGTGATCCCTGGCCGCACCATCCGCTGGTTCATTCGACTGACGTCTCCCAGCCCCAGGGGGATGCAGCTGCGGGTGACCGAGCGCATGTACCGGCCGAAGCGCTAGTGCCGCGGCTGAGCCCATGAGCGAAGGCGCCGTGGTCATCCCGCCCGGGCAGGGCCACCGGATCGGCAACGTCGAGTTCCTTGCCCGCACCGCCGACACGCCGCGGTTCAATTTCTCGATCATCGAGATCGCCGCCGGCCGGGAGCTCGAGGCGCACGTCCACGAGGAGGAGGACGACGCCTTCTACATCCTGGAGGGGGAGATGATCTTCACCGTCGAGGGCAGGGACCTCGCGGCACCGCCGGGGACGTTCGTGCTGGTGGCGCCGGGTACGGAGCACGCCTTCCGCAACAAGGGCGCGACCCCAGTGCGCATGCTGAACATCCACGCCCCCGGCGGCTTCGACCGTCGCATCGGACTGAGCGACGACGACTGACCTCGCGAGCGGCCGATCGTCCGCCGTCAGGTGGAAGGGATGGCGCTGGTGGCCGAGCAGTCGGGACAGTGAGCCCTGAAGGCGGGGCTCGCGCGCCTCCGCCCAGACGCGCGGCAACCGGTCGAGGCCAGAGATCGTGGCCTCGGCGGTGGAGTCGGGCCGGGCCGGTGCCCGCGTGCGACCAAGACGCTCTCTACCGTCAGCCAGGCACAAGCGCATCTTACGCCCGCCGGGGCGCACCACGGATGGCCGCGGCGGCACCACTCACGATCGCCGGTAACACTGTCGCCCATGGAGGGCGCAGCTTTCCCGGTCGAGGCAGCGCCGAGGACGTTCTTCGGCGTCCCGACGTCGTACGACCTCGCCGAGCTGGATGCACACGTCGCCTTCCTCGGCGTGCCCTACGACGGCGGCACGCCGCAACCGGGCATTCCGACCGGGCAGCGTGCCGGGCCCGCGGCGGCACGCGAGGCGAGCACCGACCAGATCTGGTACCCCCGGGTCCGCCCCGGGACATCCGAGACGGGCGCCGAGGGCTGGTACGACGTCGAGGCGGACCGCGATTACCTCGTCGGCGTGACCATGGCGGACGTCGGCGACGTCGCCATCCAGGGCTCCGATACGGCCGGTAACTACGAGCGCATCGCCGCCGCAGCCCGTGGCATCGCCGGGCGGGGTGCACTGATGGTGGCCGTCGGCGGCGATCACTCGATCAGCTATCCGCTTGGCCAGGGCATGGAGCCTCGTGGCGAGTTCGACGTGGTGCACGTCGATGCCCATACGGACTTCCTCGACGAGCTCAACGGAGCCCGGCTCACCGGCGCCAGTCAGCTCCGGCGGCTCGCTGAGATGCCGTTCGTGAACAGCGTGTCGGCCCTCGGGGTCAGGAACGTGGATCGCGCCGAGATCCAGGGGCTTCGAGAGCTCGATGGACGGTGGGCGACGAGCCGCGACATCATGGAACGTGGGCCCTCCGAGGTCGTGCGTGACGCCGTCCCGGGAGGCACGAACCTCTACGTGTCGGTCGACCTCGACGTTCTCGATTCCTCGGTCGCCCCGGGCCACTCCCTGCCGGAGCCGGGCGGGCTCGGCTACCGCGAGCTGCGCGCACTCTTGGTCGAGGTCGCCCGACGAGGTCGTGTCATCGGCTTCGACGTCGTCGAGCTCAACCCGGCTCGGGACCCGTCTGGAGCCACGGCGCGGGTCGCCGCCTGGATCGTCGTTCACCTGCTCAGCGAGATCTTCGACCAGCCGCGGCAGGGAGTTCCACCGCCCCTAGGTTGAATCCCAGGCAACCCGGACCTCGGCGCGCGCGAGCTCGGCGAACCGGCGGCGTGCCAGCCGGAACGACGCGGCCATGATGACCCGGTACGCCGGACCCCAGAGTGCGACCCAGCTGAGCACCACGAAGACCTGGCTGAAGAAGGAATCGCCGCTGCCGCCATAGTCGAGCAGGGCCGACAGCGTCAACGCAATGAAGAACAGCACGATGCCGATGCGGCTCTCGCGCGGACGCAGGCTCCGCCGGATCCAGTGACGGCGTGAGTCCACGGTCATCGTCTCCATGTCGTTATGGACGGCCGCCACGATGGTGCCGTCGAGGCCCTCCCGCCGCTCGGCGTCGGGGAGCCTCAGCGCCACGGTGGGCAAGCCGTCAGCGCCCTTACGTGCGCGCGTCCACTCGTCGACGATCCGCTCCCGAGCCTCGTCGCTCAGCGGTCGCCGCGCTAGCGGCTCGGCGCTCCACGCGTCGAACAGCGCCTCTACCGACGGAACCCGGATTGCAAGCTCGGCCAAGCGCCGGTCCCGAGCACTACGCCGCGGCTCGCAGCCGCACGTGCGCGTGGTGCTCCAGCGTCTCCGAGATCGCGCGATCGACCTGGCGCAGGTCGCGCTCCGATGCGCTCGGCGTCGCGGCGAGTGGCTGACCCAGGGCCTCGATCATGAACCGGTGCGCCTCGGGCGACAGCTCGAAGCCGCCGCGCTCGCACGCCGCGCACACGACGCCGCCGGCAGCCCCCGAGAAGCCGATCAGCCCATCGGGCTCGCCGCAGCGCGCGCACGAGGAGAGCTCCGGGCTGAAGCCCGCGGCCAGCGCCAGCTTGAGCCTGAACGCAAGCGCGGTCGCCCGGCCCGCCGCGCCGTCGACGATCGGGAATGGCGACACCCCGCTCGGAGGCTCCTGCCCGTCGAGCAGGGCCAGATAGCGGCACAGCAGGTTGTAGGCGGGTGGGTTTGGCTCCTCGGCATCGCATAGCCGCAGCACCGCGTCGCAACCCCGCGCAGCGGCCATCAGCGCAGGCCCGTTCGAGCGCAGATCCGGATGCGCGGCGACGGTCGCGGCCGACGTCACCGTCGCAAGCTCCCCCCGCCCCTCATAGAGCACGAGATCGAGCCGAAAGTACGGTTCCAGGCGACCGCCGAAGCGCGATTTCGGCCGCCGCGACCCCTTGGCGATCGCGTTGATCCGCCCGCGCGTCGCGCTGTAGAGGTGCAGCACACGGTCCGCCTCCCCGTAGCGGATGCTGCGAAGGACGATGGCTTCGGTCTTGTAGCTCCCCGGCATGGGCCGGGAAAGATGACTCGGGCGTCGGACGCGATGCCGGTCGCGAGCCGACGTGGTGTTGGGGATTCAGGTACGCCATAGCGACCCCAAGACCCCGAAACCCCTTGGGGAGGAGATCGGGCGATCAGGAGGCCGCGCGGACCGAATCCCGGATGGCCGCCGCCGTCACCGTCGCGGCGAGCGTGCCGATCGAGATCGGGGTGAAGCGCTGGGTGTCGCCGGTGCCGGACGAGAGGCAGAAGACGACGTCGCCGTCCACGTCCGAGAACACCGGGTCGATGGCGCGCGCGACACCACCGCTCGCCATCCGCGCCACACGTGCGCAGGCCGCCTTGTCCAGCGTCGCGTCGGTCATCACGCAGACGAGGGTCGTGTTGCGCTCCTCCAGCCGCGCCCAGTCAGGCGGACCCTCCATCGCCGCGATCGTCCCGGCGGTCGATACGGGCTTGCCCTCGTCACCGACCGCGCCGCCGAGCACCCGCCCGTCCTCGCCGATCACGTCGCCAAAGGCGTTCACCACCGCCAGGGCGGCAACCGTTTCGCCCGCGCCGGACCGCGACGCCGCGAACCCGATCCCCGCCGGCGTCGAGCGCTCGCGTCCCAGGATCTTCCCCACGGCCGCCCCGGTTCCGGCGCCCACTCGGCCGCGCTCCGGAATGTCGCCGGCGGCCGCCTCGCACGCCGCGTATCCGGCGTCCGGACCCGGTCGAGCTGCCGCGTCACCCTCGACGAGGTCGTACACGACCGCGGCCGGCACGATCGGGACCCGGCCGGCCGGAGTCGCGTAACCGCGCCCGTGCTGCTCCAGCCAGCGGACAGCGCCATCCGCAGCGGCGAGCCCGAAGGCGCTTCCTCCGCACAGCGCCACTCCGGTGACCTCGCTCGTTCCGGCGAACGGTCCGATGACGTCCGTCTCGCGGGTCCCGGGCCCGCCGCCGCGAACGTCGACGCCGCCGCGAGCTCCGGCGGGGGCGAGGACAACCGTGCACCCCGTCGCCCCCTCGAGATCCGTCCAATGACCGATCTCGAAGCCCCGTGGCGGCGACACGACGGCCGATGGATCCACTTCGCTCACCGGGCCTGCCGCCCGCGTGCGCGCCGGCGCGCCCGACGCCGCAGTCGACGCTGGCACGACGGACAGAAGTACGTGGACCGGCCGCCCACCGTGATCCGCCTGATCTCAGCCCCGCAGCGAGGGCACGGCCTCCCCTCCCGGGTATGGACGAGGAACTCGTCCTGCATCGCCCCCTGGTCGCCGCGGGCATCGCGATAGTCGTCGATCGAAGCGCCGCCGCTCCGTAGGCCCGCCTCCAGCGCCCCGACGATTCCGAGGCGCAGTCGCTCGCAGTCATCGGGCTTCATCGATCCGGCCGGAGAGAGCGGGTGAAGCTCCGCGCGGTGCAGCGCCTCGTCGGCGTAGATGTTTCCGATCCCGGCGACGCCCAGTTGATTCAGGAGAAACGACTTGAGCGGCGCGCGGCGGCCCGCGGCCCGTCGGCAGAGCTCCTCTGCCGTCAGCGCGTCGGACAGCGGCTCGACCCCGAGCCGCGCGGCGAAGTACTCATCGAGCTCGTGGTCACGCAGCACGACGGCGTGGCCGAACCGCCGCGGATCGGTGAACAGGAGGCGACGTCCGTCGTCCAGGCGCAGCTGCGCGCGCAGGTAGCGCAGCTCCGGGCTCCCCTCGTACAACCGCTCGCCGCCAAGCCGCCGGGGATCGTCACCGACGTCTCCGGCGTCCCCGTCGAGCAAGAGATTGCCGGTCATTCGCAGGTGCATCGCGAGAGTACGATCGCCCTCCAGGCGCAAGAGCAGGTACTTCCCCCGCCGCTCGACGCCCTCGATCGTCCGCCCCGCGATCGCCCGTTCGACCTGGCGCGGCGGCTCCGGTCGCGTCCAGCGCTCGTCCAGCACCTCCGCGTCCAGGATCCGCCGGCCGGTGATCTCCGGCTCGAGCTGGCGGCGAATCGTCTCGACTTCGGGAAGCTCCGGCACCACCCTGATTCAAACAGGGCGCCTCCGGGCGGGGCTACGAAGCGTTCGCCCGCGGGTGCGCCTTGAAGTAGACCTCCTTGATCCGGGTGTCCGAGAGGTGGGTGTACAGCTGGGTCGTCGAGACATCGGCGTGGCCCAGCATCTCCTGGACGGATCGCAGATCGCAGCCGCCCGTCAGCAGATGGGTCGCGAAGGAGTGGCGCAGGGTGTGCGGGCTCATGCGTCCGGCGAGCCCGACCTCCGCGGCATGACGCTGGATCACCTTGTAAAGACCCTGGCGAGTGAGCGGACCGCCGCGGAAGTTGACGAACAGCGTCGACACGGGCCGTGTACCCACGAGCTCCGGCCGGCCCGAGCGCAGGTAACGCGTGACCGCGGCGCTTGCCTGGCGGCCCAGCGGCACCACGCGCTCCTTGTTGCCCTTGCCGTGGGCGCGCACGAAGAACCGTCGCAGGTCGACGTCGTTCACGTCCAATCCGACGACCTCCGATGCCCGCAGACCGCATCCGTACATCACCTCGAGCAACGCCCGGTCGCGGAGCGCGATCGCATCTCCGCCGTTGACGCTCTCGAGCAGCCGCTTCACCTCCGCGTATGTCAGGACGCGAGGTAGCTTGCGGCTCTTGGCAGGCGGGCTGAGCGCCGCCGTCGGGTCCTCCTTGATGAGCTCCTCCCGGCGGAGGTGGCGATAGAACGAGCGAAGGCACGCCGTCTTTCGATTGACGGTCGCCGGCGAGCATGCGGGTTGTCCGTTACCGGTGGCGAGGTCGGCGAGGAAGTCCGCGACATCGCTCCGGTCTGCCTCCGTCGCGCCGCGCCGCCGCTTCGCCAGGAACGCCCCGTACTGGAGCAGGTCCGTGCGGTACGCATCCAGCGTGTTGGGCGAGAGGCCGCGCTCGAACTCGAGGTACGCGAGGAAGTCGAGGACCAGCGCCTCGAAGCGCGCCTCGACGCCTCCCTTCCGATCGTCTCCGGGCCTGACCGCGACGGCCATGTGAGCTAGGCCGGCGCCGCTGCGCGCCGGCAGCAGCATGTGCCGTTGATGGACTCCCAAGCCGCCGCCGCTGGGCGCCGGCAGCAGCATGTGCCGTTCATAGATTCCAGGTTCGTCTCGGTCGCCCGGCGCCCTGCCGGTGCAACCTGGCTGGCAGTGGGCGTCAGGCGCGCCGATGCTCGCGGAAAAGGAGCAAGCCGACGAGCGACTTCGCGTCGTGGCACTCCTCGATCGCGCTGTCGAGCTCGGCCAGAGGCCACGCCACGATTTCCAACCGCTCCTCCTCCTCCGCTTCCGCGCTTGCATCGTCGAGATCGGTGGCGAGATAGACGATGACCACCTCGTCCGCGAACCCCGGGCTCGTGTAGAAGCGCTTCAGCTCGCGCCACACGGAAGCGCGCTTGCCGACCTCCTCCGCGAGCTCCCGCTTCGCGCAGTCGAGCGGCGATTCGGATGGGACGTCGAGCTTGCCGGCCGGGAGCTCGAGCAAGGACTCCTCTCCCACCGCCTCGCGGGGCTGGCGCACGAGGTAGATGTGGAGGTCGTCGTGGGCCACCATCGCCACCGCACCCGGATGCCCGATCACCTCTCGGGTCGCTGTCGATCCGTCCGGATATCGGAACACCTCCTCGCGGACGGTCGCGATCTTGCCCTCGTACACCGCTTTCGAGTCGATCCGCTCCACGTCCGCCCCGTATACCCGATCTACGCCCGCGACGCGAGCGCCAGGGCTCGACCCGCCGCGAGCGGCGCCGCGAAGAAGAGCGGGTCCTGGTCGAGGGAGCGCCCCATCGTCTCGCTGGGCAGGCCGCTCGCGCGGTATCCCTCGAGGTCCACCGGCTCGACCTGCACGTCGTGCGCGTCGTCGCACACGCGGTGCAGCGCGTCCAGGACGCTGGGCATGTCGACGCCGCCACCCTCCTCCCCCGTCGGCCACCCGGCGAGCTCGATCTCGGGAACGGCCACCCGAACCGACGCGAGAAGCAGATCGAGAACCGTCTCGGTGTGGTGGCTGAGTCCGCGGTGGCGCTCGCGTGGATCGGAAGCCGAAAGCCGTGGCGAGATCAAGGTCGGAAGCCCGAGCGCCAAGGCGACATGCGCATTCTCCAGCGCGGTGATTCCGCCGTGCCCGTAGAGCGTCGCCGAGCCGAGGATCCCGGGACCCGGCCCGCAGACGATCGCGTCCCAGCGGAGCCGCCTTGCAGCCGCGTCGAGCGCGCCGAGCATCGTCACCCCCTCGTGCTCACCGCCGTAGGCTGAGCCCGCGGTCATATCGCCCGCGAGAAGTCCTCGGTCGCGCAGCTCGACGACGTCGCGCGACAGCGCCCCGGGCAGTGAGCCGCCCGCTGACTGGACGTATCCGATGCGAATCCCGGGGCGCGCCCGGCTCGCCGCCCACACGCTCGGTGGGAGGTGACCGTGAAGCGGCAGCACGAGAACCGGCGGTGCCGGCAGGCCGTCGCGCTCGCGCATCTCCCCGGCCTCCCCGTCGACCTCGACCGGATCGACGGAGTGCTGGAGCGACGTGTAGTTCAGCTTCATCACGTGACCGCCCTCCCCGGGCCCGGGACCATTGAGGCCGCGGGTGAGGTTGACGTGCACGATGTCGAAGCCGCCCGACCCGAGCCCAAGGTCGGCGGCCTCCGTGTTGACGACGACCTCGTCGCCGGCGGCCATCTCGCCCACGAGCGCAGCGTCCGCCCAGGCCGGCCGATCCTCCTCGCCGATCCGCACCATCAGTGGATCAGTTGAGCTGACCACGCCGCGGCGCAGCTTCAGCATCGAGCGGCGGCCTCGTCGACGATCGCCTCGCAGATCCGGAGCATCTGGGCGATTCGTTCGACGGCGACACTCTCCTCGGGCGTGTGGTTCGCCTCGGTGCCGTTCGCCAGCAGGACTGCCGCGAAGCCGCGGGCGTTGAGGGCGTTCGCGTCACTGCCGCCGCCCGTGGAGGCTTCACGCGCCGCGACACCGCAGCGCTCGAGTGCGGCTCCCGCAATGAGCACCGGCGGCGCCCTCGACGGCAATCGGTACCCGCGAAACATCTCGGTGACCTCGACGTCGACATCGCACTCGTGCTCGCTCGCGGCCCAGGTGCAAGCGTCGACCATCGCCCCGATGGTCGTGCTCGCCCGTCCGTCGTCGAGGCTCCTGGCCTCGCCCTCGATCCGGCAGCGCCCGGGAATGACATTCGAGGCGGTGCCGCCCTCGATCATCCCGACGTTGGCGGTCGTCTCCTCATCCAGGCGACCGAGCTCCATGCGCCCGATTGCCGCGGCGGCGGCCCGGATGGCGCTTCGGCCGTCCTCCGGGCGGATCCCTGCATGCGCCTCCGTTCCCTCGAACTCCGCCGCGAGCCGCTCGTAGGTGGGCGCGGCCGTGATCACCTCCCCGATCGGGCTCGCGTGGTCGAGGACGAACCCGAACTCGGAGCGGAGGCTCTGCAAGTCGAGCTCCTTCGCCCCCCGAAGCCCATCCTCCTCGGCGACCGTGAACACGAGCTCGAGCCCCATCGCCGGCCCACCGTTGCCATGGCGAGCCGCGAGCTCCACCAGGACCGTCACGGCCGCCTTGTTGTCCGCCCCCAGGATCGTGTCTCCCCGCGAGCGAAAGATGCCCTGGTCCAGTATGACCTCGATGGCGCCCTCGTGGGGAACCGTGTCCAGATGAGCGCCGAACATCACCCAGGCGTCCCGCTGCCCGGGGATCCGGCAGATGATGTTTCCGGCTCCGGCGCGCGCCGGACCAGCGGCGCCGTCCTCCTTCGCCTCGACGCCGAGCGCGCGGAGCTCGCCGAGAACCTCGTCGGCGACGGCGCGCTCCGAACCGGTCGGGCTCGCGATCTCGCAAAGCCGCGAGAACCGATCCAACATCCGCTGCCCATCCACCACAGGCCGAAGGCTATGCCGAAGCTCTTGACCCTGCTGAGTGGCGTTGACTAGGGTTCCCCACGGTACCGACGGCGTCCCGGAGCGAAGGAGGCAAGAAGTCGCATGGAATCGGCCTCGATCCGTAGAGCGCCGCCCCTTCCCGGACTGATCCAGTCCGGGCTGATCGCGGCGTTGTTCCTGCTGGCGGCGATCGCCTGGCTGGTGACGGACGGCCAGATGGGCGGGATGGACGCCGGCCCTGGTACGGACCCCGGGACGCTCGGGTTCTTCCTCGGCGTGTGGGTCGTGATGATGGCCGCGATGATGTTCCCGTCCATCGTCCCGATGGTCGTCATGCACGTGAGGATCCAGGAGGGACGCAAGGCGCGGGGACAGTGGGTGCCGATCGGCGGCACGTCGCTCTTCGTCGCCGGCTACCTCGTCACGTGGACCGTCGCCGGGCTCGTGGGCTTTGGGGTCTTCGAGCTCGGCAAGGCCGTGACCGGCGACGCGTTCGCCTGGGACAACGCCGGTCCGTACCTGGCCGGCGGGGTGATCCTGGCGGCGGCCGTCTACCAGCTCACCCCGCTCAAGGACACGTGCCTGCGGTATTGCCGGAGCCCCTTCATGTTCCTGATGGAGCATTGGCGGCCGGGGCGGCTCGGGGCGCTTCGCGTGGGGCTCACCCACGGAGCCTGGTGCGTGGGCTGCTGCTGGGCGCTCATGGCCGCACTGTTCGCACTCGGGGTGATGAGCATTGGGTGGATGGCTTTCATCGCCGCCCTGATCGCAGCCGAGAAGCTCCTGCCGTGGCGGATCGTTGCCAACCGTGCAATCGCCCTCCTGCTGCTCGTTCTGGGCCTTTCTGTGGCGATCACCCCGAAGAGCGTCCCCGGGCTCACGATCCCGGGCTCGCCGGAGGCGATGAGGGCGATGCAGAGCATGGAGGGCGGCGCCATGAACGACAAGTCGATGGGCGGCGACAACGGGATGAACGACAAGTCCATGAGCAGCGACAACGGGATGAAGGGCGGAGACATGAAGTCGCAGCGGGCCGGCGGCGACATGTAGCTCCGTCGAACGGTGCGTTTTCCGCGCTGAGCGCGGATTTTGCACCTCTCGGCGTTTGTGGGTGCGCGTTTGTGGCGTGCGGCGGTGGCTGGTGCTCGGCGCGTGCGGGTCAGGCGCGGCGGCGGACCTGGATGCCCTCGACCTCGATGTCGGTCGAGGGCTCTGGCGCGGGCTCGCGCTCAGCCGCCCGCCGGGCCGCGGCGCCCACGAACTCGCGGAAGAGCGGCTCCGGGCGGGTCGGGCGCGACTTGAACTCCGGGTGGAACTGCGACGCCACGAAGAATGGGTGCTCCGGTAGCTCGATCACCTCGATCAGCCGCTCGTCTGGCGAGGTTCCACTCGCCACGAGGCCCTCGTCCTCGAGCCGGCGGCGCAGCATGTTGTTGACCTCGTAGCGGTGACGGTGCCGCTGGTAGATCACAGCCTCGCCATAGATCTCGCGTCCTGAGGTCCCGTCGTGGAGCTTGATCGGGTCCGCGCCGAGACGCATGGTGCCACCCATGTCCGTGACCTCCTTCTGCTCCGGAAGAAGATCGATCACCGGGTAAGGCGTCTCCGGATCGAACTCGGATGAGTTGGCCCCGTCCATGCCGGCCACGTGGCGGGCGAACTCGACCACGGCGATCTGCATGCCCAGACACACCCCGAGGTACGGGGTGCCGCTCTCGCGCGCCACGCGCGCGGCCTCGATCTTGCCCTCGATTCCCCGCTCGCCGAAGCCGCCCGGGATGAAGATGCCATCGGCGCGCTCGAGCTCCGCGAGATCGAGGTCCTCGGAGTTCAGGAGCTGGACGTCCACATTCACGCCGTAGTGGTAGCCGCCATGGTCCAGCGCTTCGACCACCGACTTGTACGCGTCCGCGAGCTGCACGTATTTGCCGACCAGCGCGATGCGGACCGTTCCCCGCCGGTCGTCGGCCCGCCGCACGAGCTCCTCCCACTCGGCCAGATCGGGCGCCGGCGCCTCGATGCCGAAGTGGTCCAGGATGAGATCGTCCATCCCCTCGGCACGCAGCACGAGCGGGACCTTGTAGATGTTGTCGACGTCGCGCGCGGAGATGACCGCCTCCTCCGGGACGCTGCCGAACAGGGCGATCTTGCGGCGGATGTCCCGGTCGAGCCCGCGCTCCGAGCGGCAGACGAGCGCGTGCGGCTGAACGCCAATCCGCCGAAGCTCGTTCACCGAGTGCTGGGTCGGTTTGGTCTTCAACTCGCCCGCGTGCCCGACGTACGGCACGAGGGTGAGGTGTACGAACATGCAGCGGCGCGGACCGAGGTCGGTGTAGAGCTGACGGATCGCCTCGAGGAACGGCAGCGACTCGATGTCACCGACGGTCCCACCGATCTCGGTGATCACGAAGTCCACCGCCTGCGACTCGGCCAGGATCAGGATGCGCTGCTTGATCTCGTCCGTGACGTGCGGGATCACCTGCACGGTCGCACCGAGGTAGTCGCCGCGGCGCTCCCGTCGGATCACCGAGTTGTAGACCGCGCCCGCGGTGACGTTCGAGGCCCGCGATGTGTTCTCGTCCGTGAAGCGCTCGTAGTGCCCGAGGTCGAGGTCGGTCTCCGCCCCGTCCTCGGTGACGAAGACCTCGCCGTGCTGAAACGGGCTCATCGTCCCCGGATCGACGTTGATATAGGGGTCGAACTTCTGGAGCTGGACCCGAAAGCCACGGCTCACCAGCAGGCGCCCGATGGAGCTGGCGGCGATGCCCTTGCCCAGCGCCGAAACGACGCCGCCGGTGACGAAGATGAACCTGGTCTCGCCGGGCTTCATCCTCGGGTCTTGCGCGATCGGCGGCTACTCAACTCTTCCGAGCGAGTCTAGAGAGCGAAGCAGCGGAACGCCCTCGATCGTTCGCGAGATCGATCGGAACTCACCGTAGACGTTGAGTGCCGCCACGATCCCGAGCGCGACGTAGCGTCCGACATCACCCAGGGTCACGAGCAGCGAGACGCCGGCGAGCGCCCCGACCAGGTTGGCGCCGGTATCGCCGAGCATGGCGCGCTCGCGAAGGGTGTAGGCGCCGCACACGAGCGCCGGCCCGATGAAGACGCCGAGCAGCTCGAGGGGCTGCACGGTCCAGGCTCCCACGCAGAGGGCCGCGAGGAGCGCCCCCAGGACCTTCTCGACGCGCCCAGGACGCAGATCGAGGAGGTTGAACAGGTTGGTCGCGAGAAGCAGCAGCGCGAGATCCGCGACATAGGTGACGTCGTGATCGCCCAGGCCCGACGTCGCGTAGGCGGCCAGCGCCAGCGCACCGACGGCCTTGATCGCGCCGGTCGAGAACCGCCCCGCAGCGATCGCGCGAGCGTGCCCGCGCCAGCCACGGGGCGCGGAGGCGTCGGTCCCGAGGGCATCGTCGATCAACCCGAGGAGTGCGACACCGAGTATGTAGACGGTCCAGCGCCGCATATCCGGGTCGAGCAGGTCGAGGTCGGCCCGGTCGTCGAGGATGGCGAGTGGCGCGAGCGCGATCAGCGAGCAGGCGACCAACACGGCGCCGGCGGGAAAGGCGACGCGCCGCCCCCGGTAGTTCTCGCGCGCCAACCCGGCGCGGCGCATGTCGGACAGCCATGGTCCCACGAACAGCGCCGCGACCGCGACCGACAGCGCGAGCCCGAGGAGCCTCACGGCCGGCCGCCGGCCACGAGCGCCGGCGGCCGCGGACGGCGCAGGCCCGGCAGCAACCGGTCCGCCGTGGCCTTGACGCCGTAATTCCCCTCGCTTCCGTTCAGCGCGTACACCAGCGCCACCCGCCCCGACACCAGGTCGACGCTGTCCACGGTGGCGGTGACCCCGGCCGTGTTGAAGAAACCGATCTGCGAGACGTCGGCGTCCGAGCGCTCGACTCCCACTACCGGTATTGCGCCGTTCGACTCGATCCCGTCGAGCAGGCCCGACTCGAGCGCGGCGGTTTCCGCGGACTGGTGGGGGTTGAGGTTTTCCGGCTGCGAGCGGATGACGATCGCGGCGTCGATCCCGCCCGGGCGGCCGCTCACCTGGCCGAGCATTGCGTCACGAAAGCGCTGATAGGCGGGGCCACCCACCACGAGGGCCTGCCCGAGCCGGCGTGCGACCCTGGTGAGCGCCGCCTTGTCGCGGTTCACCTTTTCACCCTCGCTGCCTTTCGAAGCCGCCGCCGCGATCGCGGGCAGATTCGGCGGCTCGCGCACCACCGCGACCTCGCCGAGCGCCGCTCCGCTCGGGCTGTCCGGCCCGACGACGGCCTCGACGTCCCCCTTGAGGTCGTCCGGGAGAGCCCCGAGCGCGACCACAGCGACTCGATCCCCCTCGAGCACCCTTCCGGTCAGCGCCGGGAACACCTGCTGCTCGAAGTCGGTGTTGCGGTTGAGCTGTCCCTGGAGGTCGTCGGCCCGCCCTCGTGCCGCGGCCAGGTCGCTCTTCAGGCTCTGCTCGAGGTTCTTCGTCGTCCCCGAGACGACGTTGTGCCCGAGGCCGACCCCGATCAGGATGCCGATGGCCAGCGCGATGAAGACGGCGGCCAGCGAGGCGGCGTGATAGCGCCCTGAATACCCCATATCCAGCGACGAGGATAGGAGCTGGAGCCCGCCTGGGCTGACCGCCGATCAGATCCCCAGGATGATCTTGAGCTTCAACCAGATCAGATCGACCAGGTCGCTCAGGGCCGGGGTGTTGACGATGACGATCGCGAGCAGCACGAGCGCCGCGGCGAAGAAGAGCGCCAGCTGCCGCCCGGTGACGCCGGGGTTGTAGAGCCGGCTCACGCCCTTGGCGTCGACGAGCAGCTCGCCGACGCGCAAGCGGGTGAGAAACGTCGACGACATTCCGGCCCGGCTTCGCTCGAGGAACTCGACCAGGTTGAAATGGGCGCCGACGCTCACGATGAGGCCCGCTCCCTTCTCGTGGGCGAGGAGCATCGCGACGTCCTGACTCGTGCCGACGGAGCGCACCATGTTGTGGTCCAGGCCCATGCGCTCGAGGCGATCGGCGCCGGGGGCGCGGCCATCGGGATAGGCGTGGACGATCAGCTCAGCGCTGGAGCGCAGCGCCTCGTCGCTGGCCGAGTCCATGTCGCCCAGCACCACATCCGGCCTCCACCCCGCCTCGAGCAGTGCGTCCGCGCCGCCGTCCACGCCGATCAGCAGCGGGCGGACCCCGCGGATGTACGGGCCGAGCACTCGCAGGTCCTTGCGGTAGGTGCTTCCGCGAACCACGATGAGCACGTGCCGGTCACGGAACCTCGTCCGCGTCCGGGGGACCTCGATGCCGTCGGCGAGGAGCGCGCCCTCCTCGCGCAGATGCGTGACCGTGTTCTCGGCGAAGTCGGCGAGCGCAGCGTCGATGCGACGCCGGTGATCGGTGAGCTGCTCGGCGAGCTCCGCGGACGAGAGAACCCGGCCCGATACCAGGACGGTTCCATTGCGGCGAATCTGGCCGCCGCTGACCGCGATGGGCTCGCCGTCGCGAAGCTCGTCGAAGAGCCGGGCACCGGGCGCCTCGATCAGCTTGACGCCGGCCTGGGCGAGCGCGAGCGGGCCGCCGTTCGGATACCGCCCGGTGGAGAACGGCGAGACGTTGATGACCGCGGCGACACGGGTGGCCGCGAGATCCTCCGCGGCGATCCGGTCGAGGTCCGCATGGTCGATGACCGCGATGTCGGCGGGACCGAGGCGTCGCACCAGCACCTTGGTGCGCCGCCCGAGTCGCGCGTGCCCCTCGATCGTCGCCTCCACCTGTCGGGGACGGTCGCGCCGTCCCCGAAGCAGGCTGCGGGCACGGCTGCGCACCGAGGTCTCCATCGACTTGATTATCCGGGTAGTCGCCGCGCTATGCGGCCTCGCGCAGTGCCGCGATCTCTCGCTGGCTCGCAAGCCTGCGCAGCGCCTGCCCCTCCAGGCGCTCGACCTGCCGCCCAGGAATGCCGAGCTGCCGTCCGGTCTCGCGGATCGTGGTGGGCTCGGTCCCGTCGATGCCGTAGCGCAGTCGCACGACGTCGCGCTCCTCCTCGGGGAGCCGAGACACGGCCCGCCGTAACGTCTGCTCCTCGAGGGTCACGCTGACCTCCTCTTCGGGTGCCGGCGCATCGCTTGGCAGGAGCGCTCCGAACTCCGTCTCGCCCTCCTCTCCGATCGGCCGGTCGAGGCTGGTCACGACGCGGCTGGCACTGCGTATGCGATCGAGCTCCGCGAGATCGAGCTTTGCGCGGTCGGCGACCTCCTCGTCGGTGGGCTCGCGTCCCAGCTCGGTCGCCAGCTCGCGCTCCACCCGGGCGATGCGACGCTCGTGCTGTGCGAGCTCGGTCGGGACGCGGATCGTTCGAGCCTTCTGCTCCAACCCGCGCTGCATCGCTTGGCGGATCCAGAACGTCGCGTAGGTAGAGAACTTGTAGCCGCGGCGCCAGTCGAACTTCTCCGCGGCCCGGATCAGGCCCAGAATGCCCTCCTGAATCAGATCGAGCAGGGAAAGTCCCTGGTTCTGGTAGCGCTTCGCGTTGGCGACCACGAGGCGGAGGTTCGAGTTGATGAGCCGCTCCTTGGCGCGGAGATCCCCCCGCTCGACCGCCTTTGCGAGATCGACCTCCTCCTCCTTGGTCAGCAGCTGATACCGCCGGGCCTCGTTCAGGAAGAGCTGCAGTGCGTCGGTCGTCGTCCCCGCGAGCTCTCCCGGATCGAACCGAGTCGGCACCACCCCGTCTCGCCCGCAGTCGTCACGCACATCGATCCCGCGTGACTCCAGCTCCTCGTGGAGTCGCTGAGCGGCGTCGTTCGGCAGGTCGAGCTCCCCCACGGCCTCGCTGAGCTCGGAGAGCTCGACGCAACCCTCCCGCCGCCCCCCCGCGAGCAGGTCGCGGAGCGGCGGCTGGTTCAGGTCGATCTCCTCAACCGTTTCGATCATTCGCTATCCGGGACTGTCCGGCGGCTCCTCCTCGCGAGCCGTGGAACCGAACTGATCGGGCTCGGCGTACTCGGTCCGGGGGTCCGCGTCCTCGGCCTCGCCCGCCTCGACTGGAGGGTAATGCCCCTCGCCGTGCTCGGCCTCGTCGCGAAGCTCCTCCTCCGCCAGCTCGAAGCCCTCGGCCTCGCCGCCTCCACCCTCGGACACCGGACGCTCCGCCTCATCGCCGGAGTCATCGCGGCGCCCGCCGATCGAACCGGCCTCGGTAGCGGCCGCCGCCTCCTCCCGGGCGACCACGTCCTCGTCCGCGGGGACGTCCTCTTCTCGGCGCTCCCCCTGCTGCTCGGTCACTTGGGCCTCCTTGGATCGCTCGCGTGTCCGCTACCCGTGCCCGGGCCCAAAAAACGGCTCAGCGGATGGGCGTGGCCGACCGCGTGGGCACGCTCATCTCCACGATCCAGAAGTCGCGCTCGATGACGGGCACCGAGACGTTGCGGACGGGCACCGGACCGATGCGCCCCTCGAGCCGGCCGGCGTGCGCGTGACCGTGCAGAACGAGATCCGGCTGGTGCTCGACGATCGGGGCGGCGAGGCGGTCCGTCCCCAGGAACGCCCGGATGTCCGAGCGCTCGCCGGACAGCGTGGTCTCCGTCGGCGAGTAGTGAAGCAGCACGATTCGCAGCGGGCAGCTCGCGATCTCGCGCAGCGAGCTCCCGAGGGCCTCGACGTCCTCCGAGGTCTCGCGATACACCCGTCGCAGGAGCGGCTCACCGAAGTCGGGCAGATGGGCGGCGCCGAAGCCGCCCACGAAACCCTTGGCGCCGGCTATCCCGACCTCGTGACCACGGACTTCGTGGATCGTGGAGCTCCGCTCGAGCACCTCCACGCCGGCCTCCTCCAAGATCGCCGTCACCTCGTCCGCCCTTCCGCGGTGCCAGTCGTGGTTACCGAGCACGGCGATGATGGGCACGGGCAGCTGCCGGCAGGCGTCGGCGAGGACCTGCGCCTCGCCTGGTTCCCCGCATGTGGTCAGGTCGCCGGCGAGCAGGACCATGTCCACGCTGCCCTCCAGCTTGGCGAAGGCGGCAGCAACCTCGGCCCGATGCGACTCGTGGCCATGCACGTCGCCCGCGGCCGCGACCCGGATCGTGTCCTCCGGCTTGCCCTCCGGCCTTCCATTCGTCGCCATCGCCGTTGCGGCTACCCGCTTGTCCTGCGCGGCAACGGGGTCGATCGCACCTAGGCAGCCGCGAGCAACTCGCGCGCGTGGCGGCTGGCAACCTCGTCGCCGCGATCCGCGCCGAGCATCCTGACGATCTCCGCAACGAGCTCCTCGCCGTCCACCCGCTCGACCGTCGCCTTGGCACCGTTGCGCCCGGCCTGCTTGACGATCCGAAAGTGCGCGCTCGCGTGCGAGGCCACCTGCGGCAGGTGCGTGATGCAGATGAGCTGGCGCTGGGCCCCGAGCCGGCGAAGCCTCTCCCCGACCGCCCGCGCCGTGTTGCCTCCGATGCCGGCGTCGATCTCGTCGAACACGACCGTGCCGGCGCCGCCCGCGGCCCCGAGGGCGGTCAGCGCGAGCATGATCCGCGAGAGCTCGCCGCCTGACGCCGCGTCACGCAACGGCGAGGCGGGGATGCCCGGGTTCGTCGCGACATGGAACTCCACCGTCTCGGAGCCGCTCGGGCCGTGGCCATCGGGGTGGGGCCGCAGGCGGACCTCGACCGAGGCACCCTCCATCGCCAGCGACTCGAGCTCGTCGGCGACCCGTAGCTCGAGCTGCGTGGCCGCATCCGCTCTGGCACCGGCGAGCTGCCGTGCAAGGGCCTCGCGCCGCTCGGCCGCGTCCGCCAACCGCCGCTCGAGGTCGGCGGCGAGTTCCTCAGCGTTCTCCAGTCGTTCGATCTCGGCGCGGCAGCGCGACGCGTGTGCTTGAACGGACTCGATGGAGCCGCCGTGCTTTCGCTTCAAGCGGTCCAGCGCCGCAAGCCGCTCCTCCAGCTGCTCGAGCTCCTCCGGTCTGGCCTCGATGCCCTCGAGGTAGGCGCGAAGGGCACTCGCAGCGTCGTCGAGCTCGACCACGATCCCCCGCACCTGTTCCGCGACCGCATCCAGCTCCGCATCGATCTCGGCCGCGCCCCCGAGCTCGGTCTCGGCTGCTCCCATCGCCCGGCGTGCACCACCGTCGTCCTCCGCGCCCGAGATCGCTGCCAACGCGCCCCCGCCGGCGGTGCGCAGGCGTTCGGCGTGCCGCAGGCGATCGCGCTCCGCCGTGAGCGCCCTCTCCTCCTCGGGATCGGGGGCTGCCGCATCGATCTCGGCGAGCTCGAACCGCAGCAGATCGAGCCCGCGCTCACGCGCACCGTCGCGCTCCCGCAGGCCCGCGAGCTCGCGCTCGATGGAGCCGACCTCCACGTGCGCGGCGCGGTACTCGGCTCGGCGCTCGAGATGGTCCGCGCCCGCGAAGCCGTCCAGGATCTCCAGCTGCGCGGACGACAGGACGAGGCGGCGGTGCTCGTGCTGCCCGTAGAAGGCCAGCAGCCGCGATCCGAGCGCCCGCAGGTCCGCCGCGGAGGCGCTGCGCCCCTGGACGAACGCGCTCGTTCGCCCCGACGCACCGATCCTGCGTCCAAGCACGATCTCATCGGCGCCCTCGGGCAACCGCGCGCCGAGCTCAGCGAGCTCGCCGTCGGCGAAGAGGTCCGAGGGGAGCGCGAAGACCCCCTCGACGTACGCCTCCCGGGCACCGGGGCGCACGATCTGCGTGCGCGCCTTGCCTCCCATCAGGAGGTCCAGAGAGTGCGCAAGCACGGTCTTGCCGGCGCCGGTCTCGCCGGTGATCGCGTTCAGCCCACCTTCGAAGCGAAGCTCGGCACGCTCGATCAGCAGCAGGTTCTCGATCCTGAGCTCGTGCAGCATCCCGATCCCTTCTACCAGCGGGGCGGGACGGATCCCCCCGTGCCCCGCGGCGCTAGGCGGCGGCTGGCTCGGCCGCAGTCTCGCCCGCCGGCTGCGTGACGAAGTCGCGGCTGCGCACGAGCGCGAAACCGGCCACCGCGCCCGCCAGGGCGACAATCGCACCCACCAGCAGGATCTCGTTGAAGGCACTGATGAACGCCTGGTTGGCGGCCGTGGTCAGCTGAGCCTGGGTGTCCGGCGGTGCATGCTGTACGGCTGTCTGGATTGCCCCCGAGGACACCGCGTCCGCGAAGCTCGGCGGCGCCTGCGGCGCCGACTCGGCGAGCTTGGAGGAGACCTGAGACTGGAAGATGGCGCCGAGCCCAGCGACCCCGGTTGCGATCCCCACCTGGCGGAACGTGTTGTTGATGCCGGAGGCCATCCCCGCCTTTTGTGGCTGAACAACCCCGATCGCGGTCTGCGCGATGCCCGGGTTGACCATCCCGATCCCGACGCCCGCGATGAGGAAGCCGGCCAGGAGGGTCGTCCAGCTGTCGCCCAGCTCGACGCCGTGCATCAAGAGCAAGGCGAGCCCCACGAGCGTCAATCCGATGCCGAGAAGGAAGCGGATCGGGATGCGCGCCGAGAGTTTCCCGGCCACCGGCGCCACGAAGAACGAGAGCAGCGTGAGCGGCAGGAACCGGAGCCCGGCGTCTAGCGGCGAGTAGCCGAGCACGTCCTGCACGTAGAGCGTGATGTAGAGGAACATCGCGAACATCCCGGCGGACAGCGCGAACGCCACCAGCGAAACCCCCGCGAACGCCGGCTTTCGAAACAGCGAGAGGTCCAGCATCGCGTTGCGGGTTCGAAGCTCGACCCCGACGAACGCCACCAACAGGGCGCCCGCGACGATGAGCGAGCCGAGGATCTGCGGGCTGGTCCACCCCTCGGCGTTGCCGCGGATGAGGCCGAAGATCAGTCCGAACAGCCCCAGCGAGAACGTGGCGAGACCCGGCCAGTCGATCGGGGACGGATCGGGGGCCGTGAGATTCGCGAGCTTGGTCGTCGTCAGCGCGATCGCCGCGACCCCGATCGGGACGTTGACGAAGAAGATCCACTCCCAGCCGAACCCCTGCGTGAGCGCGCCGCCGATCAGCGGGCCGACCGCGACGGCGCCGCCGATCGTCGCTCCCCAGGCGCCGATCGCGGTGCCGCGCTCGCGGCCTTGGAACTCCTGCGCGATGAGTGCCAGGGACGTGGCGAACATCGCCGCACCGCCGACTCCCTGCAGGGCGCGCGCCAGGTTCAGCAGGGTCGCGTTGGGCGAGATCCCGCACAGGAACGACGCGATGGTGAAGATCGCAAAGCCGAAGGTGAAGACCCGGCGACGGCCGATCCGGTCCGCAAGCGAGCCGGCCGTGAGAAGGAACGCGGCGAGCGTCAGCGAGTAGGCGTCAACGACCCACTGCAAGCTCGAGAGGCTCGCGTGGAGGTTCGACTGGATGTCCGGGAGCGCCACGTTGACGACCGTGATGTCGAGCAGCAACATGAAGGTCGCCACGCACACCGCGAGCAGGGTCCACCACTTGCGAGCCATCCAGTTCGAGCTTAGCTATCGCGTTCTCAGGGAGACGTCAGGCGCCCGAGCCGGTGCGCTCAGTGCGCGAGCCATCCGAATTTCTCCCGGATGCGGCGGTAGAACGTCGCCCCGGGCAGCTGGGCCAGGGTGCCCAGGCCGGGTTGCATCGAGACCTCGATCTCCCCCCCGCTGGCGAGCTCGCCGACCGGCTCCCCGTCGAGCATGACGTCGACGGGCTCGCGGCCCGGCTGGTTGACCACGTGCAACACGTCGTCCGGGGCGACGACTAGGGGGCGGGCTGTGAGCGTGTGTGGAGCGATGAAGCTGACCACGTAGCCCTCGACGCCCCAGGCGAGGATCGGGCCCTGGTTCGCAAGGTTGTAGCCGGTGGATCCAACCGGGGTTGCGGCTACCAGTCCGTCGCATCGCACGTGACCGACCTCCTGCCCACCCAATCGATACGACAGCTCCGCGACTCGCCCCTGCGGCCTTCGGATGAAGGAGACGTCGTTCAGTGCGACCGGGCGCGGGTGGTCGAGCTTCACGCGCAGGCCTGGAAGCGTCACGGTCTCGAACTCGCCCGCCAGCGCGCGGTTCAGGCCGGAATCGAGCTCGTCCCGCTCGACGGCGGCGAGGAAGCCCACCGTCCCGAAATTCACGCCGAACACGGGAACGCCGCTGCCGGCATAGGCGCGAAGGGCCTGGAGGATCGTCCCGTCGCCGCCCAGCACGAGGCAGAGGTCGGGGCGCTCCGGGACGCCGGCGGCGCGCTCGACGCCCGCCGCGGCATCCCCGAGCTTGGAGTGCTCCTCGGGAGGTGCGATGACCGTACAGTTGCGCTTCGCGGCGGCCTCGACCGCGGCTCTCACGGCCGGGCTCGTCTGGTCGGGCCGCGTGTGCGTGAACAACACCGCGGTCTTGACCGCGGCTTGCGTGGTCACGGCATCGGTGCTCATGCGCCCACCCTCGCCACCGCCGCCTCCAAGTCCGGGATGCCGGTCCCACCGGACACACACCAGAGGAAGATCTCGCGGTTTCCCTTCGGGCCGGGCAGCCCGGAGTCGGCAAAGCCCTCGGCCCCGAGGCCGATGTCGCGGGCCGCGCGGGCGACGCTCAACAGGGCTTCCTGGCGCTCGTCCGCCGAGCGCACGACGCCGCCCCGGACCCGGCCTCGTCCGAGCTCGAACTGCGGCTTGACCAGCGCGAGGATCTCGCCCCCTTCGTCGAGACAGGCCGCGACAGCCGGCAGCACCTTGGCGAGAGAGATGAACGACACGTCGATCGTCGTCAGATCAGGGCGGAAGGGAAGCTCCTCGGGTCGCAGGTTCCGGGCGTTCATGCGCTCCATCACCGCCACGCGCGGATCGTTGCGAAGCGTCCAATCGAGCTGGCCGTAGCCGACGTCGAGCGCGACGACTCGCTCAGCCCCGCGCTGGAGCAGGCAATCGGTGAAGCCGCCGGTCGAAGCGCCGGCGTCCAGGCACGAGAGCCCGGTCACGTCGATCCCGAGCTCCTCCAGCGCATGCTCGAGCTTCAGCCCACCGCGGGAGACGTAGCGGCGCTCACCCTCCACGAGGAGCTCGGCGTCGGCCGACACGAGCTGCCCCGGCTTCGTCGCCCGGGGCCCATCGCGGCCGAGCCTCACCCGTCCGGCCCGCACCGACTCCGCCGCGCCTGTACGCGATCGGGCGAGCCCTCGCTCGGTGAGGAGCGTGTCGATCCGCCGCCGCTCCATGGGCGCCAACGGTACATGGGACCGCTGCGAACCGCCGGAGATCGCCGCCCAAACGAGGCGGGGCCGCCATGAGCGGCCCCGCCGTCGACCTGAACATCGCACAGGCACTCTGCCGCTACCCCCGGTATGCAGGGCCAACCGGTCAGGCTGATGACCACCATCAGGCTGTGTGACCTCCCTCACAGACGCTTCGCACATACGTTCGTAACCTGGCTGGCGTATGAGTCTGGGGAACACACGGAGAAAGAACCTTGGTCGGCATTGGCGCGGCCATGGCGGAGTTGACCGCCCAGCGAGCGCCTAGGACTGCCGACACCCCCCACATAGACACATACATATCTCTCCTCCCTGTACCCCTGAGACGCCCCGCTTCGGCGGGGCGTCTCTTTTGGGCCTGCTTCGGCGGGTCTTGCCGCGAGATACTGCGTAGGCGATGTCGCAGGAGAACGTCGAAGTCGTGCGGCGAGCGTTTGCCTACGAGGTCTACGGGCGCGGTGATCGCGCCGAGGCGGAGGCGATCTTTGACCCTTATGTGGTCATGAAACCGACCGAGGAAGGCCCGTCGTACGGCCTTGATGCGGTTCGAGACAACTTCGAGCATTGGCGGGAGGCATGGGACGAGCTTGAGGTGAGAGTCGAGGAAGTGATTGACGCTGGGGACCGCGTGCTTCTGACGGCCCACCACCGGGGACGTGGGCAGGGCAGTGGGGTCGAGGTCGATAAGCGCTTCTATGAGGTCTACATGATCCGCGACGGCAAGGTCGTCTGCGTGGACGAGTTCAGCGAGCGAGCCGAAGCCCTCGAAGCCGCCGGGCTGCGGGAGTAGCTGCTTCATCTTGTTGACCCTCCGAGTCTCAAGTGAGAGGGTCGTGACGAGCAGTCGACAAAGGGGTGCCTGATGCACGCAGTCGTCGTTACGGTCACGATCAACGATCACGAGACAGCCACTGGCCATTTGCGCGAGAACGTGGTTCCGGGCGTATCCCAGGCCCCAGGGTTCATCACCGGGTACTGGACGAGAAAGGACGACTCCGGAGTGGGGATGGTCGTCTTCGAGTCCGAGGAGGCGGCCGAGGCCATGTCAGAGAGAGTTCCGTCGATGGTTCCCGAGGATGTGGTCACGCTAGAGAGCGTCGAGGTGCGCGAGGTCGTAGCGAACGCCTGATCTCGTACCGCGAGCAACCACTCGAAGCCGCCGCACTGCGGCGGTAGCGCTGCGGGGAGGTTCTCTCCTCCCCGACAGGACTGAGACGCCCCGCTTCGGCGGGGCGTCTCGTGATAGGGGCGGGCCCGCGCCTCAGGGAGATACGGCGGTGCCGAGGGAGTCCGCTGCCAAGAACTTTGGGGCGCCTTCCTCGTAAAAAACGTCGAGCTCGGTGATATCGAAGCCGGCGTTCTTCAGCAGCTCGACGATCGGTCGGGTCAGGTGGCATCCGCCGAACGCCCGCTTCTGGATCGGCTCCAGGCGGCGTTGCCAACGCCGCACGGGCTCGTCAGGCGCCAGCCCGTGCTCGACGAAGTGCAGCGTGCCCCCGGGCTTGAGGACGCGCCGCACCTCGCGAAGGGCGGCAGCGACGTCCGGAATCGTGCACAGCGTCCAGGTCGACAGCGCGCAGTCATAGCTGTCATCCGCGAAGGGCAGGGCCTGGCCGTCGAGCCCGGAGCGCTCGACCGGAATGCTCGTCGCGCGGAGGCGGTTCTCGGCCAGCTTCCAGCCAACGTTGGCCGGCTCGACGGCCGCGACCCGCGCTACGCGATCCGGATAGAACGGAATGTTGAGGCCCGAGCCAAAGCCGATCTCGACGACATCGCCCTCGAGATCCGTGCAGACCCGGTCTCGCAGCGGTTCGACGGCCTTCATCCCGCCGACGACGTTGATGATCCGCGGGAGTACGTGCTCGCCGTAGATTCCCATGACAACCCCCTTGGGCTCGAGGATGCTTGCCGGCTTCCGGCTCAAGTAGCGCCGCGACGTTACATCAGGCCGTGCCCCGTTTGGCCCAGCCCGAGCGTCTAATCGCGGGTCGCCGTGTGGGACGCGGCGAGCTACGGCCACCGGCGTGAATGGACACCGGCGGCAAACTCGTTCATGAAGCCGACGCGGCCTCCCAGATGAGTTGCGCCATCGCATAGCCGGCCGTTGCCACGGCCAGCATCCAGAGGACCACACCGCCCACGAATTGCGGGGCAACGCCCAAGAGGACGGCGACGAACGGCAGCGCCACGAAAATCACGATTACTCCTCGCGCTCGAGCGATCGACAAACTGGCCGCCGCGCCCTTCCCCTCCCTGTAGCGAAGCTCGCGTGGATCCATGACACGGGCCCGAGTCGCTGGTGTCGCTTCCGTCCCGTGTGTGAATCTGGGGATACCCGGTCGCGCGAAAGCGGAAACGACCGGCGCCGCAAACTTCCTCCGACGAACTGGGTTCGGGCCTGCCGGGGTCAGCTCGATGCTTTTGATCCGCTCCCGCGCCGCTTTCGCGCGTAAGCACGGCGCATCTTCTCTCGGCTTCCGCATGCTCGCATCGAGCACCAACGGCGCCGTCCGCTGGCGTTGACGAAGAGCCAGCCGCAATTGCGCCCCGGGCACCGGTTCACTCGGGGGAATCTCTCGGGGTCACCGAGAAGGCTGAGCGCATCCCAGGCGACGGCGAAGCGAACCCGGCGCTCGTCCGATCCGGGCCATTTCGGGGCAAACGACGCGGAGGGGCCTTCGCCCCGTGCCGACAACGCAGCCGCCCCGACTGCCCCCGCGACGGTGTCCTGGAGCGCCGTGAGGTCACGATCGGGGGGATCTGGGGACGAGAAGATTCGGTGGATGGCCAAACGGAGCTCGCGGAGTCGCTCGACCTCGGCGTCAGAGATCCGGCCGCGGCCGGGAATCCCAACTCGGCGCGCCCAGCGCCCAACCCACGAACCGCTGATCAGCACGTCAGTTGTGTCGGGGTCCACGAACCGGAGCTCGGCGTCCCAGTCGACCGTGTTGGCGAAGTCCAGACATAGCGCACCGCCCCACAGGCGGATGCTCTCGGGGGTAGTTCTTACCATTTTCGGGTATCTAATGGTAAGGCATGAAAGGTCAAAGCCAAACGCGGATCCGCGACGGCATGCGCGCCGGCCTTCCGCTCGTGATCCCGACGGCGGCCCTGGGCGTGTCGTTCGGGGTACTGGCCAAGCCGGTGATGGGCGGCGTCGCCCCGGTGGTGATGTCGGTCCTCGTGTTCAGCGGCGGTGCCCAGTTCGCGGTGCTCGGGGTGCTCCAAGCATCCGGGGGCCACGCCACCACCGTGTCCAATCAGGCTCTCTGCGTCGCCACCGTGGCCTTGAAGGCCTCGGGCCACCGCCTTCATGGCGGGGCTTCTCATGAACGCCCGCTGGGTGCCGATGAGCCTCGCCGTCACGCCCTCGCTCACAGGCAACAGGGCGCGGCGGGCGGCCCAGGCGCAGGGAATAGTCGACGCGCCCTTCGTGCTCGCGGACCGCGGCGACGGTACCTTCAACCGCGGTGTGATGATCGGCGCGACGCTCGTTCAGGGTGCGTCGTGGATAGTCGGAACGCTGGCGGGGGTTCTGGTCGGCACTGCGCTCGGTGACCCCTCGAGCCTCGGGCTCGACGCGATCTTTCCGGCGTTCTACCTGCTCCTCCTCGTCGAGGAGACCGGCTCCCGCCGCGAACTGGCCGTTGTGTTGGCTGCCGGCGCCCTGGCGCTGGCGCTGATGACCGTCGCGCCACCGGGGGTCCCGGTGATCGCTGCGTCCGCGGCGGCTCTGCTCGATGAGCGGC
>Ga0209382_10001196_pt1 | contig 41484 bp, 39 predicted proteins | sample SoiMetdeltSBSDD5_FD_187599 | JGI IMG/M metagenome (GOLD analysis project Ga0209382, IMG submission 187599) | Bulk soil microbial communities from a Populus tree surrounding site in Tennessee, USA - Soil MetaG P. deltoides SBSDD5 (SPAdes) (version 2) | ecosystem: Environmental > Terrestrial >... | reverse complement strand
CGCCGGAACAGCCGATACCATCGATACCCGCGATACCTGCAATACCTGCGATCCCGGCGATCCCAGCGATACCGCCAATCCCCGCGATCCACGCCACACCGCCAGTCGACCCCATCCAATGAACAAGCTATCGCTCGTCAAGATGCTGTTCGGCATCGTCGGCCTCCTGCTGTTCGCAGAAGCGCACGCTCAAGATCTGACGGGACTCTGGAAGGCCCAGCAATGGTTCGGGCCCTACGCGCGAGGGCCGCTATTGGTCGAGCGAACACCCGCGGGATGGAAGGCTGATTTCGCCGGACGCGTTCTGTCTGTGCAGGCGCGCGGCAGCGAGTTGCAATTCGCGCTGCCCGACGACGCGGGAAAGTTCGCGGGCCGACTCGAACGAAATCGGATCGTCGGACAGTGGACCACGCCGCCTTCTCGCGTGAGCGGCTTCCGCTATGCATCGCCCGTGACGCTGACGCCTGATGGCGCCGATCGCTGGCGCGGTGTCGTCACGCCACGCGACGACACCTACACGCTCTTCCTGATGGTGCAGAAGCGGCCTGACGGCGCACTCGGTGCGTACTTGCGCAATCCTGAGCGCAACGACGGCGTGTTCAACGACGTGTCGCAACTCGTCCGCGATGGCAAAGCCGTGCGACTGATGGGTCATCGCATGGGCCAGAAGACCGAGCAGGCACTCTTCGAGGGCAGCTACGACGACGAGAACGACCTGCTGTCGATCGCCAATCCCGGCCGTGGCGGCACGTACGATTTCCGTCGCGACGGCGAGCACAGCGACTTCTACCCGCGCGGCAAGAATCCGCAGCGCTATGTCTATCGCGCACCGCCGGCGCGCGCCGATGGTTGGACGACCGGCACACTCGAACAAGCACAGATCGATCGCACAGCGATCGAGAAGTTCGTGCAGATGCTGGTCGACATGCCGATGGAGTCCGTGCACACGCCGCAGGTCCACGGCATTCTCGTCGCGCGTCGCGGCAAGCTGGTGTTCGAGGAATACTTCCACGGCGAGCATCGCGACCGGCTGCACGATACTCGCTCCGCTGCGAAGAGCCTGACAGCGACGCTGATCGGCGCAGCGATGCACACACGGGCTCCGCTGCAGTTGTCGACTTATGTCTACGCAGCGATGAACGGCGGTCAGCCTCCTGCGGATCTCGATCCGAAGAAGCGCACGATGACGCTGGAACATCTGCTGATGATGAGGTCGGGCTACTTCTGTGACGACAACAACCCGGACGCTCCTGGGAACGAAGACACGATGCACGATCAGACCGAGGAGCCCGACTACTATCGCTTCACGCTGCGCCTGCCGCTGGACCGGGAGCCCGGTGCCAAAGGTGTCTATTGCAGCATCGATCCCAACCTCGCCCTCGGCGTGCTGAACCGCACGACCGGCGAATCAGTGCTGGATCTGCACGATCGTCTGCTCGGCGAGCCGCTGCAGATCGGGACATACGGCTGGCCGATCAATCGCGCCGGTCAGCCTTATGGCGGCGGCGGCATGTGGGTCCTGCCGCGCGACTTCATGAAAGTCGGCCAAGTGATGCTCGACGGCGGCACGTGGCATGGCAAGCGCATTCTCGATGCCGACTTCGCCAAGCGCGCCGGCGCGCCGCTGCACGACTTGCGCGGCATCCAGTACGGCTACTTGTGGTGGAACATCGAGTACCCGTACAAGGACCGCAAACTGCGTGCGTACTTCGCGGGCGGCAATGGCGGGCAGCTCGTCCTGGTCGTGCCCGAGCTCGATCTCGTGATCGCGACCTACGGCGGCAACTACGCGGATCGCACGAGCCTGATCCTGCAGCAGGAGTACGTACCCCGTTACATTCTGCCGGCGGTGCGCGAGGCGGGTGACGATCCGAACGCGCCGGTGCAGACGCCGGACTTCAAGACGCCTTACGGTCGGCCACCGTCGCAGTGATTCATCCCGGCGATCGGAACCTGCCCACCCACGCTGCGAATGCTTCCATGAAGGTCTGCAGAAACTGCCGCGTGTCGGCGCTCGTCAGTTTTCCGGACTCGTCGAACAGCGTTCCCGCGTCCGGAATATAAGCCTCCGGGTACGGCATCGCCGCGAGATTCACCGCCAGCAAGACCTGGCGCAAATGATGGTTCGCTGCCATCGCGCCGAGGGCTCCGGGCGAGAGGCTGATGACGCCGGCGGGCCTGCCCGACCAGGCGCTGTCGCCCCAGGGTCGCGATCCGACGTCCATCGCGTTCTTCAGCGCGCCGGGGATGCCGCGGTTGAACTCGGGCGTGACGAACAGCAACGCATCGGTCGCCTTGACCGCAGCTCTGAACGCTGTCCACGCCGGCGGCGGCTGGTCGGTCTCGAGGTCGTAGTTGTAGAGCGGCAGATCGCCGATGCCGATATCCACGAGCTGCAGCGAAGGCGGCGTGAGCTCGGGTAAAGCGCGGGCCAGCATGCGCGTGTAGGCCGCCTTGCGCAGGCTGCCGACGATGACTCCCACTCTACTCTGCATGACACGTACTCCGATGCGACCGTTGCGATGGCGCGAGGAATTGGTCGAGTGCCTGGTTGTAGGCGCCCGGGTTATCCAGATTCGAGAAGTGCCCAGCTCCGGGAATGATCGCGAGCTGCGCATGCGGCAGCACGCGGCTGAGCTCGGTGCCCGCACCGATGCGCACTTGCGTGTCGTGCTCGCCGTTGACGATCAGGATCGGCAGATTGAGCCGCTGCACGTTGCCGACATCGGGAAGATGCGCCGTCTCGTCGCCCATCAGGTCGTGTCCCGGATAGCGGCCGACCATCCCTCGCAGCAGCGCGTGCGCTCGTGGCTCCGTGGTGTACAAGCGCATGAGCGGGTGCTGCAACCACTCCCTGCGAAATGCCTCGATACCCTGGTGGCGAACCAGCTCGCGATACGCGGCCAGCGTGATTTCCCCTTCCGGCCGCCCGTTGGCGAGCAAGTCGCGCGGCGGCCCATCGAGGACCAGAGCAGCGGTCGCGCGGGGCGAGTACATCGCCCAACGCAGTGCCACGCGCGCGCCTTGCGACATGCCGACGATCGCGACGCGGTCGATGTCGAGCAATTCCAGCAGGTGCTCGATGTCGGCGAGATCGTGATCCATCCCGGCCGCTCCGGAGGAGTAGCCGAAGCCGCGACGATCGAAGGCAATCAGCCGATAGCGGCCCGCGAGCGCCGCGAACTGCGGCGCCCACATGTCGAGGTCGACTGCCCAGCCGTGCACGAACAGGATCGCCGGACCGTTGCCGGCCGTGCGCACACGCAGTCGTGCGCCGGGGACTTCGATGAAGTCATTCAGCGGCGTCCCCATAAGCGGCGCGATGCGATCGCTGCACCCTCGGCCAGCGATCTCAGCTTGAGATAGGTGACATCCGGATCGACCGGGCCGAAGCCCGCGAACGTGCCGAAGCCGCAGTCGCTCCCCGCGATCACGCGCTCGCGCCCGAGCAGGTCCGCGTAGCGACCGATGCGCTCCGCGACCAGCAGCGGGTGCTCGATGTAGTTCGTCGTAGAGCTAATCACGCCGGGAATCACGATCCAGTCCTGCGGCACGCGGAAGTCGCGGAACACCGCCCATTCGTGGGCATGGCGCGGATTCGCGCCCTCGATCAGCAGGCCGCCGATCCTGGCGCGCGCGAGGACCGGCAGCAGGCGCTCCAGCGGCACGTCGTGATGATGCGGACCCTCGTAATTGCCCCAGCACACGTGCATACGGACGCGATCCGGCGCGACGTTACGCAGCGCGTGATTGAGCACTTCGATGTGCTTGGCGGCACGATTCAGAAACTCCTCGACGCTGCGGTCGCGATACATCGTGTGGCGGCCCATCGCGAGGTCCGGTGAGTCGATCTGCACGAGCAGGCCAGATGCCGTGATCAGCTCGTATTCCTCGCGCATCCCCTCTGCAACCGCTTCGAGATAGTCATCCGGCGACTTGTAGTGATCGTTCGGCTGGAACAGTGCGATGACGCCCGGCGATGCCGCATTCAGAAACGCGTCGGTCGACGCGGCAGCGGACGTGGCCGCCTTCATGTTCTGCACATCCGTTTGCGCCGGTTGCAGGCTGCGAACACGGATCTCGCCGACGCAGCGCGGGCGCTGATACTTCGCCGTCGCGCCGCTCTCCGCCAGTCTCTTGAGAATGCGCGGAAACTCCACCAGGTCCTGCCCGGGCTCACGCGGCGTGTCGCCGGCGAATCCGGTCAGACGATCCTTGATGTACGTGGCGTAACTGATCTTGCTCATCTCGCCGTCGCTGACCACGTCGACGCCGGCTTCCACTTGACGGCGTACGACGTCGCGTACGGCGTCGGTAATGGTGGCGTTGCCCGCGGCTGTGTCAGCAACCTCGCCGCGATCGCGCGCGAACAGCACGTCGGTTACGGCCTGGGAGCGCGGCAGACTGCCGACGTGCGTGACGAGGATCCGCTCGCTGCTGGCTTTCAAGGCAGCGTCCTCAGCGATACATGTTGTTCGAGGTGTGGTCGCCGCCGAGCCAGCGCTTGAGCTCCGCATGCGCATCAGCACGCCGCGTCGCGTTGATCTTCTCGACGTCCGGATGATCGACCGTGAACTCGACGATCATGCCGTCCGGATCCACCGCATACAGCGAGCGACAATAGCCGTGCTCGAGCACGAACGTCTTCGGCTCCGTGTAGCCGGCTGCGTGCAGGCGCTGCTCGATCGCCTTCTGCACGTCGGCGTCGACCTTGAGCGCGATGTGGTGAAACGGCGTCTCCGGCATCTTCGGCCCGAACAGTTCCTGATCCGACTTGTTGGCGAACTGGAAGAATGCCAGTGCACCGCCGTCGCCGAGCCCGAAGAACAAGTGACAGTACGTGCGCTCGGCGCCGAACAGCATGTCCGACTCGCACCACGTCGCCATGAGCGGCAGCCCGATGATGTCCTCATAGAACTTGCGGGTCTGCTCGAGATTCTTCGAGACGTAGGCCGTGTGATGCAGGCGCGACGGCAGCTTGCGCGTGGTAGCCATGATGCTTGCTCCTAGAAACGATAGGCGAGGTCGACGCCCCAGCGTCGCGGCTGCGCCTTGAACACGAAGTTGTTGGTGTAGCCCGCGCTCGGGAAGCCGATCGGACCCGGCGACCACTCGGCGTTGTAGTCCTCGTCGTTGAGGTTCTTCGCCCACGCAGTAACCGACCATGACTCGCTCTCGAGCCCGACGCGCAGATTCAGCACGTTGATCGTGTCGCGCTCGGTGAAGTTGTCCGGATAGAACCACGTGGGGCCCGTCACGTCGAGGTCCGCACGCACGAAGGCGCTCGCACCGCCGAACGCTGCCAGCTGCTGACGATACGCCAGGCCCAGGTTGATGCTGTACTCGGAAACGAGCGGTGCCTGATTGCCGACGTCGGTCGCAGCGCGGTCGGATTCCTTGATCTCGCTGTCCGTGTAGCCGACGCCGAGATAAGCGTCGAAGCTGTCCGTAACGCGCGCTGTGACCTCGGCCTCGAAGCCCTTGTAGTCGACGTCGCCCAGGTTGCCGAGGTTCTGCGTGCTGGTGTTCGGGTCGAACACGAAGTAGTACGAGCCATTCGCCTGCGTGTAGTACAGGCTCAGATTCGTCGCGAGCCGGCGATCCATGAACTCGCCCTTGAATCCGGCTTCGTACGTGTCGGCGGTTTCCTTGTCGAACAGGTCATTGATGCCCGGAATGTTCGCGGCACCGACACCGGTCTGATTGAAACCGCCGCTGCGGAAGCCGCGGCTGTAACCGACATACAGCGTGCGATCGACTGCGGGCTTGTAGCGCAACGTCACTTTCGGCTGCAGCTCATCCCAGGTGTGCTTGCGCACCTGGCCCGGGAATGCAGTCGGCGTCGGCAGGAAGTCCGCCGGCGTCTCGGTCGTGTTCTCACGCTCGTCTTCGTCGTAGCGCAAGGCGACCGAGCCTTCCAGCCGATCGCTGATGTCGAAGCTCAGGTCGCCGAACACGGCCCAGGCGAAGTTGTCCTGCGAATCGGCCAGGTAGCTGAATTGCCGGCAGGCCGGCGGCAGACACGTCGGGAACACGAACTTGACGAGAGGCGTACGCCGCACTTCGGGCACGATGCCGTCGCCGATGTCGATGACATTGCCGGTCGAGATGTAGCGATCGGTCGAGATCGCGTACGCACCGAAGATCCAGCGCACCGACTTGTCGGCCGGCGAAGTGAAGCGCAGCTCCTCGCTCACCGCGTCGACGTCGAGGAACTGGTGCTGCGCCTGATCGGCCCCGAAGAACCGGCCCAGCACCGACTCCGGGATCGGCAGGAAGTCGAACTGATCGCCGGTGAGGATCTCCTCGAGCTTGTCGTACGCGGTCACCGACGTGATCGTGCCCCAGTTCCGGCTCCAGTCGAGCTTGAGCGAAGCGCCTGAGAGCTCGCGGTCGTTGACGCCGCGATTGTTGACTCGCACCGGCAGGTGCGTGTCGTTCACGCTTTCGGTGATGTTGAAGTACAGCGCCTGCGTCGAGACGTCGGAGATGTAGGCGCGCAGATCCGCGCGGAAACCGTCGTTCGGCTCCCACACCAGCAGGCCGCGAGCCGACAGATCTTCGTACGGATCCGCTTCCTCCTGCAGGAACGGATTGTCGATGTAGCCGTCGGTATCCAGGTACGAAACCGTCGCGCGGTACTTCACCGTGTCGCTGATCGGTCCGCTCACCGTCGCGCCGAGGCGATAGCCGGGACCGGAATCGTAGCCCGCGGAGATGCGGCCCTCGAACTCGTCGGTCGGCTGCCTGCTCGTGATGATGATCGCGCCGCCGATGGCATTGCGACCGTACAACGCGCCCTGCGGCCCTTTCAGCACCTGGATGCTCTCGATGTCGATCAGCTCCTGGTTGAACTGCGACGGGTTGGCCATCGCGACGCCGTCAATGACGACTGCGACCGAAGGCTCGCTGTTGCGCGCCTGCGAGATGCCGCGCACCGTCACGAACGACGTGCCCTGGTTCTGCGTCTGCACCAGCGTCATGTTCGGCGTCAGATCGATGAAGTCCTGAGGCCGCTCGATTCCCGCCGCTGCGATGTCGGCGGCGGTGAATACGTTCACGGCGACCGGTACGTTGAGCGAGGCCTCGTCGCGCTTACGCGCCGTGACGATGACTTCCTCGAGACTGGCCGTCGTGGCTGGCGTCTGCGCCGGGAGCTGCGGCGGTGTTGCACAGAGTGCAGCCAGGCACGCGAGCATCAGTAAACGTTTGTTCGTGTTCATATGTGTATCCCCCAATCACGCCAGTTCATTGCGCACCATGCGCGCTCCCTCGACCATCGCGCGCAGCTTCGCGTCCGCGACCTCCCGCGGCAGGTACTTCATGCCGCAGTCCGGCGCGACGACGATGTTCTTTGCATCGACATACGGCAGCGCGCGGCGAATGCGCGCAGCGACCTGCAACGGTGTCTCGGGAGTCATGTCCGAGAGGTCGAGCACACCGAGCAGGATTTTCTTGCCCGTCAACTTGGTGAGCACCGCGCAGTCGAGGTTGGACTGCGCTGTTTCGATCGAGACCTGCGAGCAGCTGCAACCAGCCAGTTCCGGCAGAAATGAGTAGCCCGACGGACGCTGGTGAATGATCGCGGCGTAGCCGAAGCAGATGTGCACAGCGACCGTGCCGCTCACTCCTTGCAGCGCGCGGTTGAGCGCCTTGAGGCCATATGCGCGCGCCTCTTCGGGCCGCGCCTGCATGTAGGGCTCGTCGAGCTGCACGATGTCCGCGCCGTGCGCGAACAGATCGCGGATCTCCTCATTCACTGCGACTGCATAGTCGAGCGCGGCCAGCTCGCGACTGCCGTCGTAGTATTCGATCTGCGCCTGCTGCGCCATCGTGAACGGGCCGGGCACGGTGACTTTCGCCAGATGCCTGGTGTGCCGCTTCAGAAACAGCAGATCGTCGACCTGGACTGCGTGCTTGCGGCGGATCGGCCCGACGACGCGCGGCACGGGATTGGGATGACCGCTGCGATCGAGTGCTGTGCCGGGATTGTCGACGTCGACGCCTTCGAGCGCCGTCGCGAAGCGATTCGAGTAACTTTCGCGGCGAATCTCACCGTCGGTGACGATATCGAGCCCGGCCTGCTCCTGCGCGCGGATCGCGACGATGGTTGCATCGTCCTGCGCCTGCGCGAGCCATTGCTCCGGAACGCGCCACAGCTCGCGCGCACGCACACGCGGCGGGAAGCGGCCTGCGAGCTTCTCGCGATCGATCAACCATTCCGGTTGCGGATAGCTACCTACGAGAGTGGTTGGAAACAGCATGCTAGGTCGTCCAGGGTGAGCGGCGGATGTCTGCGCCGTGCTCGTCGAGCAGCGGTGCCGTTGTCACGTGCGTTGCGCGCTCGCCGTCGAACTGCACAGCCGGGCGGACGGCCTGCTGGCCGCCATGGGCGCGCTCGACCGGCACGACGAGGCCGAGATGCTGCACTTGGGGATCCTGCACGACCTGATCGATGCGATTGATCGGCGCGAACGGCACATCGTTCGCGCCCAGGCGCTCGATCCAATGCTGCAGCGGGTGACGTGAGAACTGTGCGTCGAGCGCGGCACCAAGCGCTTCGTAGTTGTCGATGCGACCCTGCCGCACGCGGAAGCGCTGGTCATTGCCGATCGTCGGCGCATCGAGCGCGGCCACGAGACCTTCCCAGAACTTCTCGAGCGACGAGAGATGGATCGCGATCAGACCGCCGTCCGCGGTGCGCAGGATGTAGGCCTGCGCGAGTCGCGGCCGGTCGCTGGATTGCGGCGCCCGATCGAGTGCAAAGAACGCTGCGAACGGCTCGACAGCGAAGTGCGCCATCGCTTCGAGCATCGAGACTTCGACGAGTCGGCCGCTGCCGGTGCGGCTGCGCTCGAACAGTGCGCCGAGCACGCCGTAGGCCGCGTAGATGCCGGTGATCGCATCCGCGAGCGCCGGACCGAGAAAGCGCGGACGGTCTGGGTCGACGACGACGCTGAGGAAGCCGCTGAGCGCCTGCGCTACTGAGTCATAACTCGGGCGATCCGCGTAGGGGCCGCTGGCGCCGAAGCCGCTGATCGAGCAATAGACCAGTCGGGGATTGAGCACCTGCAGTCGCTCACGGCCGGCGCCGAGGCGCTCGGCAGTGCCGGGACGGAAGTTCTGGATGTAGACGTCGGCGCTCACGATCAGATCGTCGAAGATCTTGCGATCCGCGGCGCCGTTGAGATCGAGCGCGATGCTGCGCTTGTTGCGGTTGTAGGCCTGGAAATGCGGCGAGAACTGTCCGCCTTGATATGCCCGATACGGATCGCCGGTCGGACTTTCGACCTTGACGACGTCCGCCCCCAGATCGGCGAGCATCATTCCCGCGCACGGACCGGTGATGAACGTGCCCTGCTCGACGACCCGGATGCCTGAGAGTACGGACTTCATGGGGAGCGCTACTGGTCGCGTGGCTCGAAACCGTCGGGTTTCGGTCCGTCGTAGTCGACTGCGGCTGCGCCTGCATGCGAAAGCACGAAGCCGATCGGCCGGCTCTGCTCTTCGAGCAAGTGCGCAATCAGGCCGGCGGTGCGCGCCAGGATCGGCACGCCCTTGAGCGCGGCCAGCGGAAACTCAGCGTCGAGCAGCAATGCCGGAATTGCTACCGAGACATTCATCGCGAGCTGTTTGCCCGTCACAGCGGGCAGCACGCGCTCGATGGCGTGCGCTGCCTCGATGTGTCGCCCGCGGCGGTTGACTGCGGCAGCGACTTCGAACAGCCGCACCACGCGCGGATCGGCGGTCTTGTGCAACGGATGTCCGTAGCCCGGGATTGCGCGCTGCGCGCCGCGGTACTCCTTCACCACTTCTTGCGCTGCCGAGTCGAGCGATCCTGCACCGGCACGCTCGACGACTTCATGCAGCAGCTGCCCGGCCTCGTGCGTCGCGCCGAGAATCACGGAGCCGCAACCCAGAATCCCGGCGGCAACTGCGCCCTGCAGCGCTTCGGGTGCAGCCGCGAGCGTCAAGCGACTCGCTTGCACGCTCGGCACGAGACCGTGCTCCGCTATCGCAACCAGCGTTGCGTCGAGCACGCGCCGCTGCGCGTCGTCGGGCATCCGGCCCGTCACGAGCAACCAGGCGTGATCGGTGAAAGTCACGTGACCGATGAGCTCGCCGCACAAGTCGCGACCGCGCACCAGGATCGTGGCTTCGTTCGAGGACGAAATCGCGGAGCTGCGGTGCGTTTGCGGGCCGATCTTCATGGTTGGACTTTTTCGCATAGCGAAATAAACTTCGCCATGCGAACATGGTCCCGCGCCGGGGGACGAGGCGTCAAGAAGAACGCAGCTCGACCTACATTTTTTTCGAATAGCGAAATACAGTGCCCCGCATGAAACGCCGTACCGCCGCCCCGCGCCGCGAAGCCATGGGCGGACTCGCGAAGGGACTCGATGTCATCCGCGCCTTCACCCGCGAGTCGCCGTCGCTGACGCTCAGCGAGATCGCGGCCCACGCGCAGCTGCCCGCCGCGACTGCGCGCCGCTGCCTCTTGACGCTCGCGGAGCTGGGCTACGTCATGCAGTCGGGCCGCAATTTCCTGCTGCGGCCGAAAGTGCTCGAGCTCGGCGCGGCGTATCTCGAATCGATGAACATCGAAATGCTGACCAAGACCTACCTGGAGGATCTCGCGCGCCAGACCGGCGATTCCGCTGCGCTCACGGTGCTCGACGGCACCGAGATCGTCTATCTGGCGCGCACGTCAGTGCGAACGCTGATGCGACTCGAAGCGCACGTCGGCAGTCGCTTTCCCGCATATCCGACCTCGATGGGCCGCGTACTGCTCGCCGGACTCAGCGCGGAACGATTGCAGAAGTATTTCGCCACCGCGCAATTCGTCGCACTGACCAGTCACACCGTCACGGATCCGGGCACGCTGATGAAGCTCATCGAGGAGTGCCGTCGAGTCGGCCACTCCGCTGTCGAAGACGAGCTCGCTTACGGTGTCGTCGCGGTCGCCGTGCCGGTTTACGATCAGTCGCGCCGCGTGGTCGCGGCCCTGAATACTTCGAGCCACTCGAAGAAGATTTCGAAGGCCAAGCTCGTGCGCGAGCGCCTCGGGCTGCTGCAGGAGCTGAGCGCGCAGATTTCGCGCGAGCTGCTGCGAGTACCGGGCCTGTCGCTCAGCGCCCAGAACTGACGGGAACCGCACGACTGACAAGACGCCGCTGCGGCTGCCGCTTCTCATATATATAGATGCCCGCAATCCGTATTCCCTAATCCGAGCGCCTCGTCCCAGACTTCCTGCGATGCGTGAATCCGGCAACAAGACACGCCGCGATCGAGGCGTCGCACAAGTGCTGCTGATGCGCCTCGAGAACGAGCGCCTGCCTTATGCCCTGAAGCTCAAGGAGAAGGTCGACCGCGGCGAGCGCTTGTCCGATTTCGACACCCAGTTTCTGAAGCGCGCGATGCAAGAAGCACCCGAGGCGCGCAAGCTGGCGGCGAAGCTGCCGCAGTATCAAGAGATCGTGACGCGGATGGCTAAGCTTTACGAAGAGATCACGCGCAAGGGCGCGGAAAACGAACAGAAAGCAGCGCCCAACGCCGGCCGGTGAAATTCGCACCGCACATATCCATTCTGCTGCTCTCGCTGCTGGCAGGCTGTGCGCAGCTGCCACCGCGCCCTGCTCTGCCCGATGCCACTGCGATCGCTCCCACGTCCGCAACGCAGCTCGATCAGCTGACAGCTCCGCTCGAAGCCGAGCATCCGGGTCAATCCGCCTTCCGGCTCGTCGTCGAAGGCACGGAAGCGTTCGTGACCCGCGTGCAGAGCGCACGCCTGGCCGCGCGTAGCCTCGATGTCCAGAGCTACATCTGGCACATGGACCTGACCGGACGTTACTTCGTGCAGGAATTGCTGCTCGCCGCGGACCGCGGTGTCCGGGTGCGACTGCTGCTCGACGACATGGATGCGCGGAACGAGAGCGCGACGTTCGGGGCGCTCTCTGCTCATCCGGACATCGAAGTGCGCACGTTCAATCCGTTCGCCTCGCGCCACGGCGCGCTGCGCTTCATCGCCGAAGCCACCACGAGCTTCGAGCGCATCAATCGGCGCATGCACAACAAGAGCTGGATTGCCGACAACCGGATAGCGGTCGTCGGCGGCCGCAACATCGGCGACGAATATTTCGGCGCCAGCGAGGACGTGAACTTCGTCGATCTGGATTTCGCGATGATCGGGCCGGTGGTGCGCGCGGCCTCGGACTCGTTCGACAACTATTGGAACTCGCCCGCGGCCTATCCGCTCGAAGCGCTGGATCCTGCAGCCGTCACAGCGGCGGGGCTAGACCGACTGCGCAGTGAGCTTCGTTCGCATGCCGCGCAAGCTGAACAAGGCCGCTACGCACAGGCATTGCGCGCCGACGACGCGATCAAGCGCATGATCGCAGGCGAGTGGCCGATGCAGTGGTCGGACAATTACCGGTTCGTGGCCGACGACCCGCACAAGGTCACGATGAAAAAGCGCGACGCGCAACGCACTCATGTCGGTGCAACGCTCGTCCCGATGGTCTCGTCGGCACAAACACGCCTGTCGATCATCTCGCCGTACTTCGTACCCGGCGAAGAAGTGACGGCAGCGTTCAGCAAGATGGTCGGCAACGATAGAGACGTTAGCATCCTGACGAACTCGCTCGCCGCCAATGACGTCGCCGCGGTGCACGGTGGCTACTCGCGCCATCGCAAGGCGTTGCTCGAAGGCGGCGTGCAGATTTGGGAGCTCAAGCCGCTGCCAGGAATGGAGGACAACGCCAGCCTCTTCGGATCATCGGGCGCGAGCCTGCACACCAAGGCGTTTGCGGTCGATGGCCGCGGGCTGTTCGTCGGCAGCTATAACCTCGATCCGCGCTCGACGTGGTTGAACTGCGAGCAAGGAGTGTTCGCGCAGAGCGAGCCGCTCGCGTTGCAGCTCGAGCAGATATTCGACAGACAGACTGCCGGCGAACACGCGTGGCGAGTTGCGCTCGACGCGGGCAAGTTGCAGTGGACCGACGGACGCGAAACCTTCGACCACGAGCCTCATGCTTCGTGGGGACGTCGCTTCCAGGCTTGGCTCGCCCGCACCCTCAGATTGGATGCGCAGCTGTAGCAGCACTGCGCGATCAGATATCCGCGTAGATCTCCAGCAGATTGCCGTCCGGATCGCGGAAGAACATCGTGCGATGACCCCAGCGCTGATCCGTTGCGGGCGCGACGATCGTGACACCTTCCTCGCGCAGCGCGGCCTCGGCGGCATCGACCTCTTCCCGGCGGACGCGAAACGCCAGTTGCACGCTGGCGGCGCCGGCGGCGGGCGGCTGATCCGGGACGATCAATCCCGGCTTGGCGAGCGCCAGGACGGTGCCGCCGACACGGAACTCGATCCAGTTGCCCTCCAGCTCGTGATACACGTCGAAGCGCATCACCTCGGCGTAGAACTTGCGCATGGCCGGCAGGTCGCGCGCGAACAGGATCGTATAATCTAGTGCGCGGATCGCACGCAGCGGATGTCCTTCGAAGGTCCGACTCATGGCAGAAGCTCCAATCGGTACGACAGGCGGCGAGTTTAGGCGAGCCCGCAGATCCAGCCGCAGCGAGCGGTTGCGACACGCGGAACTTGGCGTCCTCGACCTCACGTATGCGCCCCTGCGCCCGCGCGGCGTCGCGCAGGATCTGTCGGTAGTCGTATACAGCAGGCAGCAGTAGCCTGACCTCGCATTGCAACCAATGGAAGCAGCCTCGCATCCAAGGAGGCAAACCGCAGGAAATGGAACAATGGTTGCGTGGAGAGAGCTTTGGCTGGCGGCGTGTTTACTCGTGGGATTCATGGCGCCAGCCGCGGCGGCTGTCACGATCGACGGCCGCATCGATCCGCAGGAGTGGGCTGACGCCCGGCGCGTCACGGACTTCCGCAAGGTTCAGCCGCTGAACGGCGACCCCGCGTCGCTCCCCACCGAAGTCTGGATTCTCGCTACGCCTGAGGGCCTGGCTGTCGCATTTCGTGCTGTTCAGCCGCCTTCGGTGCCGCGCACTCAGCAACGCGTGCAACGGGATTTCGACGAACAGGTCGATCGGGTCAATGTGATGATCGACTTCGACGGCGACCACCGCACTGCCTACGACTTCACGATCGCCTCCACCAACGGCATCTTCGATGCCGTCATCACCAACGAAACCCAGTTCAACTCCGACTGGGACGGCAACTGGCAACACCAGGTCGGCGGCGACGACGAAGCCTGGACGGCCGAGGTGCTGATCCCGTGGCACATCGCGCCGATGCGCAACGCCACTGGCGACGTGCGCACGATCGGCATCTACGTCGACCGCGTGATCGGCGTGACCGGCGAGCGTTCAGCGTGGCCGTTCGCGAGCTTCGAGCGCCCGCGCTTTCTTTCCGACTTCGCGCCGATCGAGGTCACGCAGTACAAGCAATCGCTGCTCGCTCTGACGCCGTACGTCTCGACCTTGCACGACATGGTCGACAAGGACAACGAGCCGGACGCAGGGCTCGACGTGTTTTGGAAGCCCAACGGCCAGACGCAACTGCTCGCCACTTTCAACCCGGACTTCGGCCAGGTCGAGAGCGACGACCTGGTCGTCAACTTCGACGCGACCGAGGTCTTCATCAGTGAGAAACGGCCGTTCTTCACCGAGAACCAGGGCATCTTCGACTTCACCACGCCTTCCGACTTCAGCCAGCTGCTCTACACGCGTCGGGTCGGCGGCCCCGCGGACGACGGCGAGGGTGCCGGCGATATCATCGGAGCGGTCAAATTCAACGGCAGCCTCGGCGCGACCAAGTACGGCGTGTTTGCCGCCGACGAGGCTCACGAAGTCGGTCGCACGTTCTCGGCGCTGCGCCTGGTTCGCGACTTCAGCGAGCAGAACCTGGGCCTGATGGTGACCAACGTCGACCGTCCGTTCTTCGACCGCAACGCCACAGTGTTCGGCGTGGATCACAACTGGCGTCCGACGGCGCGCTGGAACGTGCAGACGAGGCTGATCGACAGCAATATCGAGCAGGCCGGCGCAACGAGCAACGACACCGGCGCGACGGTGATAGCCGACTACGAGATGGATCACGGCTGGCGCCAGCAGTGGATCCTCATGCACTTCGGCAACGAGCTGCAGATCAACGATGCCGGATTTCTCGATCGCGCCAGTCTCAATTACGCGCACTGGCAGTTCAATCGACGATTCACCGCGCTGCCCGCGGAATCCCGCTACGCGTCGAAGGACTGGCGCTGGCGCGCAAGCAGCGCTTACAACGATCACGGACAACTGCTCAACCATCGGTTCCGCATCAGCCGCGAGAGCAGGCTCCGCAACGGCAGCTTTGAGTACGGCGATCTCAACATCATGAGCGCCGGCGTAGACGACTTGCTCACGCGCGGCAACGGTGCCGTCAACCTGCCGCCGCGCTTCAGCAGCTACTTCGAGTACGAGCGACCGCGGGTCGGCAACTGGGGGTGGCGGATGGAAGGGGAAGCATATAGCGGCGGGCTGTCCGGGAATCACCGGATCGGCTACCGGCTCGTGGTCGAGCCGCGCTATTTCATCAGCGACGCGCTGAATGTCTACGTCGGCTTCGAAGGGGAGCGTCAGCCGGATTGGCTGGTGTGGCAGCAGGACACGCTATTCGGCAGCTTCGACCGAAAGCAACCGAGCGTGAGCGCCGGCTTCACCTGGATCATGACCAACCGTCACGAGCTGCGCATGAAGCTCCAGGCGCTCGGCCTCGACGCGCAGTTGCGCCAGGCATACCGCGTCGATGCCGCGGGCAACTCGATTCCGACCGACGAGCCAGTCAGCGATTTCAGCGTGAGCACGCTGGCGCTGCAGATCCGCTATCGCTACGAGCTCGCGCCGCTTTCGTACCTGTACGTGGTGTACGGCCGCGGCGGCTTCGACCAGGAAGAGTCGACCGACGGCTCCGACCGACTCCTCCGCGACAGCTTCAGCCTGCGCGACGACGAGCAGCTGCTGATCAAACTCAGCTATCGGTTCGAAACTTAGACCGGGAGAAATTCCGGCATTCGGCTGTCGGATTCGCGGTTTCCCGTTCGTCATTAAGACAGGAAGTTGACGAATCGGGAGCTGACGATCATGAACGCCGTGGCCGTAACTGTCGCACTCTGGCTCAAGCGCGGGCTCGCGCTGCTGCGCGGTATCGGGCCTTATGCGGCGATCGAGATCCTGCTCCCGGGCGGCACGCTCATCGCACTACTGCTCTGGCTGGCGAGGCAGGGCGCGTTCACGACCATCGCAGGTCATGTTCGGCCAGCGGCAGCGATCGTACGCGTTTGCCCGTCGCTTTGAAGATCGCGTTGGTCACCGCGGGCGCGACAGTACCGACGGCAGCCTCACCGATGCCGCCCCACGCGTCGCCGCCCGCGAGCGAGAAATGAGTTTCGAAGCTCGGCGCCTCCGCCATACGCAGCATGCGGTAGCCGTCGAAGTTCGCTTCCTGGACGACGCCGTCCACGACTGTGAGCTTGCCGTACAACGCCGCAGTCAGCGCCCAGATACTGGCACTCTCGATCTGCTCTTCCGCCGTCAGCGGGTTCACCAGATTGCCGCAGTCGATGACCGAGACGATGCGTAGAATTTTCACGGCGCCGTCGCGGCCGACACTCACCTCGGCCACCTGCCCGACGACCGTGTTCACGCTTTCGTGTATCGCCACGCCCTGCGCCGTGCCTGCAGGAAGCTTCCGTCCCCAACCGGACTTTTCCTTCAACACTCCGAGCACGCGCCGATAGTTCGCGAGATCGCTCTTCAACAATGCAGCCCGATACTCGAGCGGATCCGCTTTCGCAGCGGCTGCCAGCTCATCGACGAAGGATTCGAGCGCGAAGACGTTCTGTGTCTTGCCCACCGCGCGCCAGAACCAGGACGGCAAGTGCGTCTCCTTGCGGATGTTCGTGATGCGCTGGTTCGCAATGTCGTAAGGAATCTGCGCGAGACCGTCGACTGACGTCGGATCGACCGCATTCGGGCCCAGCGGCCGACCAGCGGTGGACAGGATCGATGGCGTCACCGAGTGACTGACGTACGCAGTCGGCTTGCCGGAGTCGTCGAGCGCTGCGTCGAAGCGCATGTGCGACATCGGCCGGTATCGGCCCATGCGCATGTCCTCCTCGCGCGACCAGATCATCTGCACCGGCGCGTCGACCGTCTTCGCGATCCGCACCGCTTCGCTCGCAAAGTCGGCGGGACTGCGCCGACCGAAGCCGCCGCCGAGGAAACAGTTGTGGACGTACACGTTCTCGGGCTTCGTGCCGGCAACTTCCGCGATCGGCGCGAGAATGCCGTCGGGACTTTGCGTGCTCAGCCACAGGTCAACGCGATCCGGGCGGACCTGCGCTGTGCAATTCAGCGGCTCCATGCATGCGTGCGCGAGATACGGCACGTGATAGTCGGCGCGCACTTTGCGCGGGGCATCCTTCAACGCCGCCGTCACGTCGCCTGCTTCGCGCACCAAGCTGCCCGGCGTATCGAGCGCAGCCGCAAATTCGCGATGCCACTGTTCCGACGAGCTGCCCGCGCCCGCACCCTTGTCCCACTCGATGGGCAGCGCCTTGACCGCCTGCGCCGCCTGCCAATAACTGTTCGCGACAACCGCGACACCGTTGCCGATGTCGACAGCGTTGCGTACGCCCGGCAGGCTCTTGATCGCCGCAAAATCGTAGCTCTTCACCTTGCCGCCAAAGACCGGGCAATGCGCGACGGCGGCGTACAACATGCCCGGCAATCGCATGTCGATGCCGAAGATCGCCGAGCCATCGACTTTCGCCGGCACGTCGATGCGTGGCGTCGGTTTGCCAGCGAGCTTGAACTGTTGCGCCGTCTTGATCTTGATCTCGGGTACGTCGGTCACAGCAACTGCCGCAGCAGCCAACTCGCCGTAGGTTGCGGAACGCTTGCCGCCGGTGTCGTGCACTCTTCCCAGCTCGGCACGCGTCTGCGAGTGCGGAACACCCCATGTCTTCGCAGCAGCTGCGCGCAATCGCTCGCGCGCATTCGCACCAGCCGTCTGCATCGCGACGCGGGTACCGCGAATCGCGAAGCTGCCGACGGTCGTCATGCGTCCGTAGACATTGTTTTCCCGCAGACTGCGGTTTGAAGACGCGTACTCGACGCGGACCTTCTTCCAATCCACTTCGAGCTCTTCCGCGATCAGCATCGGCAGCGCGGTGAACACGCCCTCGCCCATTTCGGCCTGCGCGCAGCGGATGATGATGGAGTTATCCGGCTCGATCGCGAGCCACGCACTGACTTCGCTGGAGTTACCCGGATAGGGTTCGTAGGGCCGCGGCTTGGCGGTGGCGGGAAAGCGGATTGCCAGCAGCAGGCCGCCGGCGGCACTCGCCGAAGCGACCACGAATTCGCGACGGTTCAACATGTCGAACCTCCCGGCGCGTGTCCCTCGTTTTCTTCAGGAGCATAGTCGAAACACCGCGACATTTGTGCAACGATCGAGTCATGACAATGCAAATGAACATTTCTTCGCTTCACTACGCGATCATCAAGCACTTCCTCGAACGCCAGCACGCCCCGTCGATCGACGACCTGGCCGTACAGTTCCACCAGCCGCGCGAAGCTGTCGTCGCAGGACTGCAGGCGCTGCAGGACTATCACGGCGTCGTGCTGCACCCAGCCAGCTCAGAGGTTTGGGTCATTCACCCCTTCTCGTCCGCGCCCACGAACTTCTGGGTCCAGAGCTACAAGGGCAGCTGGTGGGCAAACTGTGCCTGGTGCTCGGCCGGCGTGGCGACGCTCGTTGGCGACGTCACGATAACGACGACACTGGGAGCGGAGACACGACAAGTCACTGTGCGCGTCGAGAATGGCAGGCTGCGTGACGAAGGGCTGCTCGTGCACTTCCCCGTTCCGATGCGTCAGGTGTGGGACAACGTGATCTACACCTGCAGCACGATGTTGCTGTTCGATACCGAGGCGAAGATCGACGACTGGTGCAGCCGCCACCGCATTCCGAAGGGCAATGTGCAACCCCTGGCGCGCGTGTTCGATCTCGCCAAGGTGTGGTACGGCCGGCATGCGGATCCGCAGTGGAAGAAGTGGTCGGGCGAAGAAGCGCAAGCGATCTTCGAGAAGTTCGGCCTGACTGGTCCGACGTGGGATATTCCAACCAGCGCGGCGAGGTTCTAGTGCGCAGGGTCTGTTGGACATTGCCGACGATTGCGCTTCTCTGCGCAGGAGTTGCCAACGCCGCCGACATTCTTTCCCCGTGCAAGTTGCCAGGCGTTACGCGGCCCGCGAAGTGCGGCGTAGTGGAGGTGCCGGAGAACTGGGACAAACCCGCCGGCCGCAAGCTATCGATCGCAGTCGCCGTAGTCCCCGCCGAAACGCCGGGATCGCACAACGATCCGCTCGTGCCGTTGATGGGCGGGCCGAGCGAATACGCAATCGGCGCCGCGGAATACTTCGTCAAGCAATGGGGCGCGATGCTGCACGACCGTGACCTGCTGCTGGTGGACCAACGTGGCGCCGGCAAGTCGGACCCTCTGGTTTGCAAGCTCTTCGATCCGAAGAATCCCGGCGCGAGCCTGCGCGACGTGTTTCCGGTCGCCCGGATCGAGCAATGCGCGAAGGAGCTGGCCGCGCGCGCGGATCTGACGCAGTACACCTACACACATTTCGCGCGCGATCTCGAGCACGTGCGCCGCACACTCGGCTACGGCCCGTTGAATCTGTCCGGCGGCTCCTATGGAACGCGCGCTGCACAGTTCTACCTGCGCGCGTATCCGCAGAGCGTGCGCACGGTTTACCTCGGCAGCGTCGTGCCTCTCGATGTGATTACGCCGCTAACGATGGCGAAGAACGCAGAGGGCGTGCGCAACCAAGTGTTCGACGCGTGCGCGGCCGACGCTGCGTGCAATGCCGCGTTTCCGGATCTCCGCAAGGAGTTCAGTGTAGTCGTGCAGCAACTGGAGTCGGGCAAGGCGCCGATCGCGCGAGGTCGCGCAGCCGAATGGTTCCGGTCTAAGACCTATCGTCCGTACAGCTCGACGGACCTGCCCTGGATCATTCATCGCGCGCACGCAGGCGACTGGAGCCCGATCGTTCGCGCCATTCAATCGGGCGCCGAAGGGATCGATTCGGAATACAGCTTCGGCTTGTTTTTCTTGATCACGTGCAACGACGACGTCGCGTTCCTTCGTGAGGAAGACATCGCGCGCGAGACGGTTGGTACCTTCCTCGGCGACTATCGTGTCCGTCAACAGCAGGCTGCATGCCGCTACTGGCCGAAGGTCTCTCCGCCGACCGACCGCACGCCGCCGAAGTCTTCGGTGCCGACACTATTCGTTTCCGGTGCCAACGATGCCGCGAGTCCGCTGTGGTTCACGCAACGCGTCGCCCCCAATTTCTCCGAACGCGCCGAAGTCGTCGTCACCGGCCACGGTCACACCGAGTGGAACGACTGTATCGCTCGCCTGTGGGAGCAGATCGTACGCGACGGTTCGGTGCGCAACGTGCGCGGCAAGACTTGCGAAGCCGTGCCGCGCCCGCCGTTCAAGACGAACTGATCTCCGGATTTCTCTCGCCAAGACGCCAAGACCGCGAAGAACAAGTCTGAATCATTCAGAACTTCTTCCTTGGCGTCTTCGCGCCTTGGCGAGAGTCTCTTTGTCTCTTCTGTTCCTAAAACCGCCGTTCCACCGCCAGCGACCAGTTCCTCGGTCGCGCGTACACGCCGACTTCGTAGCCGATGGCGATGTTGGTGTCCGCCGCGAGCAGGTAACACTCGTCGGTCACGTTCTCGATACCCAGCTCGACGCGCCACTCCTCGTGTTCCAGAGGAAGTTGCGACGGCCCGCGAGCACGTCATCGCCGCCCTGGTCCACTCCATCCAGCCGATGAACATAGCCGTCGCGATTGCGGGTGAGGAAAGCCGCGCCCGCTCTGAACGACTCTGACAGCGGCACATCGACCTGAGCGAACAAATCGCGCCGTTCATCGGTGCCTACCGTGCCGCGCAGCTGCGCGCCGAAACTATCTCCGGGTTGACGCGTCGTGACATTGATCGCGCCGCCGATCGTATTGCGGCCGAACAGTGCGACGGCAGCAATCTGAGTGGCGCCGCGCTCCTCGAGCTCTGCACCGCTCACGGCGGTGATCGCGATCGGCGTGGATTGCAGGCTTTCTTCCGTGCGCCGCGCGGTCACGGTGATCTCCTGCAATGTGAAGCCTCTTTCGGTTTGAGCCCACGTCGCTGCCGGTAGCAGCACGCACGAGCCAAGAGCCAAGGCAACAGACGAGCGATACTTCATCGCGAGACTCCTTGTGGACGCGGCGCGTCCGTGCGAACGAAGTGGCGAATGGTGAAAGCTGTTGCTATACGCCGCGATCACGCGCGGGTGACACGGCGCATGTTCGGTTGTCGCCGGACCCTACGGCCGAGCAGGGAGTCTCGACTGAGGGTCCGGCGGACCTGATCATGTTGATTACGGCTGCTTGATCTCCGCCTCGACGAGCTTCGTCAGCAGCGTGAGCGACTCCTGCCAACCCAGGTAGCAGGCTTCCGCGGGAATCGCTTCCGGGATGCCTTCCTGGACGACGTTCAGCTCGACGCCGACCGAGACCTGTTTGATCGTCACGGTCGTCTGCATCTCGCCCGGCAGATTCGGATCGTCGAAGCGGTCCGTGTAGCGCAGGCGCTCGTTCGGCACCAGCTCCAGGAACTTGCCGCCGAACGAGTGGCTCTCGCCCGTGGTGAAGTTCTTGAACGACATCTTGTAGCTGCCGCCGACGCGCGCTTCGATGCTGTGCACCTTGCCGGTAAAGCCGTTCGGCGGTAGCCATTTGGACATCGCATCCGGATCGATGAAGGCGCGATAGACGCGGTCGGGCGTGGCCCGCAGGACTCGATGAAGCTTGACGGTATTCGAAGGCATGGTCGGTCTCCTTAAAAGTTGAGCATCGGACAACTCTGACGCTACTGCCAGCAAGGACGGTCGAGGGCGACAGATTCCGACAACTGGGCGCCGGTAGAAATGTTCCGGCGTCGTCCGTCAATGACATAGACCCCCAGGAGGAGCCCGCCATGTGTCCGTTCTGTCTGACCACCGCGACTGTCGTCGCTGCCAGCGCCACTTCGGGGGCCGGCGTGCTCGGCCTCGTCGCCGTAAAGCTCCGGGCCTGGCGCTGGCTGCGCCGCTGCTGGCCGGCGCGGACCGGGTAGGTCAGAATCCCCTGCCCTTGGCTTATTTGTCGAAAGCGGCCAAGGCCCTTTCGACGCGCCCGCCAAAAGGCGCGACTTTTGTCGGGCTCAGCAGGAGAACGAACGTGGCCTCGAACAGCGAAACCGGTCTGCAGCTCAGATCCCTCATCAAGAAGTCCGGCGTCCTGGAGGTCTCGCTCGTCTCGGTGCCGACGCCCGAGCCGGCCGCCGATGAGATCGTGATTCGCGTCGAAGCGACGCCGATCAACCCGTCGGACATCGCCCTGCTCCTGGGTCCGGTCGACATGAACACCGCGAAGCAGTCGGGGTCGGCCGCGAGTCCGGTCCTCACCGCGAACGTGCTCGAGCGTGCGCTGCCCGCGCTGAGCTCGCGCCTCGACCAGTCCATGCCCGTTGGCAACGAAGGCGCAGGTACCGTCGTCAAGGCCGGGGCGTCGCCTGCGGCGCAAGCACTGCTGGGAAAACTGGTCGCAGTCGCGAGCGGCTCGATGTATTCGCAATACAAAGTCGCGAAAGCGATCGAGGCGTTGGTATTGCCGAGCGGCACGACGGCCAAGCAGGCCGCTTCATGTTTCGTGAATCCGCTGACAGCGCTGAGCATGGTGGAAGTCATGCGCCGCGAGGGTCACAAGGCACTCGTGCATACGGCCGCCGCCTCGAATCTCGGGCAGATGCTCAACAAGATCTGCCAGCGCGACGGCGTGGCCCTCGTCAATGTCGTTCGCAGCGCCGAGCAAGCGAACATCCTCAAGGAGCTCGGCGCGAAGATCGTGCTCGACTCCAATTCGCCCCGATTCATGGCAGAGCTCATCGAAGCCGTCGGCGCGACCGAGGCGACGCTAGCCTTCGATGCGATCGGCGGCGGCATGATGGCGAGCCAGATCCTCACCGCCATGGAAGCGGCGGCAGCTGCGCGCATGACGTCGTACAGCCGCTACGGCTCGAACACGTTCAAGCAGGTCTACATCTACGGCATGCTCGACACGAGCAAGACCGAGCTGACGCGCACCTTCGGATTCTCGTGGTCGGTCAGCGGCTGGCTGCTCACGCCGTTCCTGCAGAAGATCGGTCTGCCCGACGTGAACAGGCTGCGGCAGCGAGTCGTCGCCGAGCTGACGACGACCTTCGCGAGTCACTACACGCAGGAGATCTCGCTGCGCGACGTCGCGAACCTCGAAATCGCGCGCGCGTACAACAAGCGGGCGACCGGCGAGAAGTTCCTGATCGTTCCGACGCTCTGAGTCAGGAGTTGAAGAACACGCCGAGCGCGCAGCGCTCGGTGAGTTGCTGCTCGATGCTCGCGAGCGCGCTCTGCTGATGCGCGATGAGCATCCACGATTGCCGCATCCGGATGTAAGTGGAGCTGCAGCACGCGTGATACGTGTGAGCCGGCTTCGTTGCTTCGGCGTGCGCCTCGTAGGCGAGGACTGCAGTTTCCGCCGCGCAGCTGAAGATCCGGTTCGAAAACGTCAGGCGGGTCCAACGCGGCGCTCTGCGCGCCCACACGAGACCCGCTGCACGATCGACGATGCCGACTGCAGGGAACACGAGAACGGCGTCCGACGCGACATGTTCCTTGTAGAAATTGCCGCTGTCCAACCAGAACCGACGCTCGCAGTCCCAGACCTCGTGATCGGCCATCTACGCCATTCCCCACCCTGTAGCTGTTCCAGGACCATCGTGCGTCGAGTGAACGGCGACAGGAAGCAACAGTCGACAAAAAAGCCAGCACCGAAACGTGCTGGCTCTCATGTGACGCTGCGAGCGGGCTCAAGGTTTAGTAGTGCAAAGCTTGAGCACTCATTGCCCAGTCAGAATTGGGCCCAGGTTGGAATTGCTAATTGACTCGATCGCTCGCGTACAACGGCTCGTGCTCCGCTGCTTCGATGAGCGCTCGCCGATCCTTGCGAGTGATGTAGTCCTTGTCGGCCAGCTCGTCGGCCGCGCGCTTGACGCGCTTCACGTAACCGTGACGCGTCGGATAGCGAGCGAGCAGCTCTGAGTCCTCGAAACGCTCGAACGTGCCACCCAGTAAGACGAAGGGGTTGAACGGAACTACCTCATTGAGCGGCCCGTGATTGCCGAGCGGCGCGCCAGCGACGCGACCTTGAACTTGCGACTTGACGTGCGGCAAGCGGACACCGCCGACGAAGTGACCGTCGTCATCTTTCATCGCAATGAATTCATCGTTCGCATCGACGTAGCCTTCGAAGTAGCGCGCCGGCGGCGGCTTGTTGCCGTGCCGGCCGCCTCGTGCCCAGCGTGCGAGATTGTCGAAAGCTGCGCGGAACAGCGGTCGCGGATCAGCCTTGTTCTGGTTCGGTAACCCGAGCGCGACGATCGGCTCGGGGATGTGCGAGACGCCGGCCATCTCGTACTGACGCCAACTCGGATCGGTACTGTTGCGAGCGAAGTACGCGCCCTTGCCAAAGCCGAGCCTCTTGGCGGCGAGCATGTCGGACTCCGACACGAGCATGACGACGGGCGCGTGCTGCCCAGGTGCCGGCAGTCGAGCGCAGTCGCCGGGGAATCCGAAGTGCGGCTCGCTGTCGTCGCGCTTCCAGCATTGGAAACCGATCATCTGAATGAAGTGGCCGTCGTAGACCCGCTTGGGATCGAGACCTTCGGCGAGCAGTTCCAGCTGCAGGGCGCCGCCCTGCGAGTATCCCGAGCTCAGTACGGTGTCCACGCGCGCGGGGCGGTTCTTGCCCGGGAACTTGCTCGGATTCTTCAGCAGCCGCGCGGCGTCGAGCAGGATCTCCCACGCGTCGGCACCGTGCTCGATAGAGCCGTAGACCAGATGGTTGTGGTCGTAGTTGTCCTGCGGCGCCTTGGGCCCGAATCTATCGGTGACCAGCTTGTTCCATTGGATCGACAGATACGTGTAGCCCTCCTCGAAGAGGTGATTGCCGGTCGAGGCCAGCGTGAAATCGATCGTGCTGAATTCCCCGGTCGTCTCGGGGAAGAAGTGCAAGGCCGCCGAGTTGAGCCAATCGACTACGCCGACGTCGTTGCCGCATCTGTTCCGCGGATAGATGATGACTGCCGGCACAGAGTATTGGCCGACGCTGTCGGTTCGCCGCACCGATCCTGCGATCGTGATTTCGGCGTAGGTGTAGCCGGCCGCTTTTTCATAAGGCCGGGTCTTGTTCACCGTCACGGAGTCGATCGCCGCCGCGGCTGGCGCGATCCAGCCGAATACAGCCAATAAACAGAGTGTTACCTTCCCCTTCGATATGTTCGTCACGCTCAGCTCCAGTGCTATCTTGACCTTGCCTAACCCATAAGGCGCCATTGCGGTGGATTCGGGCTCATGACATGAGCGGACCTGACCAGGCACCCGACAGCGACGCGGCTGAGCTCGTGCCGATCGTCTACGAGGAATTGCGCCGCCTCGCACACAACTACATGCGCGGCGAGCGCGCAGGCCACACGCTGCAGACCACGGCTCTCGTCAACGAGGCGTATGTGCGCCTCGCGGGGCTCGACGCGATGCGCTGGCGCGACCGCACTCATTTCTTCGCCATGGCCGCGACGCTGATGCGCCGCGTCCTGGTGGACTACGCTCGCCAGCGAGGGCGCGCGAAGCGCGGCGGCGGAGTCTCGCTCACTTCGCCCGATGAGCATGCAGCGGCGCCGGAGAGTGCGGTCGACATCGTCGCGCTCGACGAAGCGCTCGGACGGCTCGCCGCGGTCGATCCGCAACAGGCGCGTGTGGTGGAGCTACGATTCTTCACCGGACTGTCGGTCGAACAAGCCGCGGAGGCGCTCGACATCTCGCCGGCGACCGTGAAGCGTGATTGGGCAACAGCGAAGCTATGGCTCTACAACGAGCTGAAAACCGATGACGACGCTGGATGACTGGCCGCGCGTGAAGCGCGTTCTGGAGGAAGCGCTCGCGCGCGATGGCACGGACCGCGAGGCCTATGTCGCGCAGGCGTGCGGGACCGATGGCGGACTGCGCGCTCAGGTCGAAATCTTGCTCGCATCGAGCGCGCGCGCGGGAGAGTTCCTCGAGACGCCTGCCGTCGTGCTGCTCGATCCTCCTTCCGCGAGTCGCGAGCAGATCGGGCGTACCGTCAACTCGTATCAGCTGGTAGCGCGCCTTGGCGAAGGCGGCATGGGCGAGGTGTATCGCGCGCGTGATTCGCGCCTCGACCGCGACGTTGCACTGAAACTCCTCCCGGAAGCCTTCGCGGCCGACGCCAATCGGGTCATGCGCTTCAAGCGCGAGGCCCAGCTGCTCGCCTCGCTCAATCATTCGCACATCGGCGCGATCTATGGATTCGAGGAAGACGCGGGTACCTATGCGTTGGTGCTCGAGCTCGTCGAGGGTCCGACGCTGGCCGCCCGCATCGCCCAAGGTCCGCTCCCGCTCGACGAGGCCTTGCCGATCGCGCGACAGATCGCCGAAGCGCTCGAAGCTGCGCACGAGCACCGCATCATCCATCGCGATCTCAAGCCGGCGAACATCAAGCTGCGGCCGGACGGCACCGTGAAGGTGCTCGATTTCGGACTCGCCGAGGCGTACGACCCCGGCGGCAGCACGAGCGACAGCGGGCCATTCGCGGGAACTGCGCCGTACATGAGTCCCGAGCAGGCACGTGGCAAACCTGTCGACAGGCGTTGCGACATCTGGGCGTTCGGCTGCGTGCTCTACGAAATGCTCACCGGCCACAGGCCGTTCGATGGTGAGAACGTCGCGGACATCCTGACGCGCATCGTCGAGGACGAGCCCGATCTCCATGCGTTGCCGGCTGCGACTCCCGTGCCCATCCGGCGGCTGCTGCGTCGCTGCCTGGAGAAAGATCGTCGCAGCCGACTCCCGGATATCGGCGTGGCACGCATCGAGATCGACGATGCGCTCACGGCGCCGGCTGAATCGGCACCGGCACGCGTCCGTCCCGCGTGGATCGTCGCCGCTGTGTTGGCCGCCATCGCCATCGTGGGTTTCGTGCTGTCTGCGCGGCCGCCGCAGACAGAACGACCGCCGATCGTCCGTGCGTCGCTTCCGCTCGAAGGCGAGCTCGACTTCGCGGTTCAGCAGTTGTCGTTCGCCGTCTCACCGGACGGTACGCGCATCGTGTATAGAACGGTCGGCGGTGGGCCGCTGCGCATCCGTCAGTTGCAGGATGCACAGAGCAGGCCGATCGCAGGCACCGAAGATGCTTCGACGCCCTTCTTCTCTCCGGATGGTCGCTGGCTCGGCTTCTTCGTCGGCCAGACGCTGAAGAAGGTATCGGTCACCGGCAGTGCCGTGGTCACGATCGCAACGTTGCCGCGCTACGTGGGTGCGCAGGGCTACCGCGGTGCTGCCTGGTCCGACGACGGAATGATTGCATTCGCGCCCACGACCGGTGCCGGCCTGTTCGGTGTTTCCGATCGCGGCGGCGAGGCGAAGCCGCTGACCGTCATCGATCCGCGCGCCAACGAAGCTGCACATCGCTGGCCGCATTTCCTGCCCGGCGGCAAGGCGATCCTTTACACGGTGAAGGCCACCCACCTGCAATCGTTCGACGACGCGCAGATCGTCGTGCGCTCGCTGGAGACGGGAGAGCAGCACGCCGTGGCGCAGGGCAATTCGGCGCGATATCTGCCCACGGGACACCTGGTCTTCGCGCGCGCGGGCGCTTTGTACGCCATGCCGTTCGACATCGCTCGGCTCTCTGTCACCGGCGCGCCAGTCAAGGTCGTCGATGGAGTCATCACGCATCCCGAGAGCGGCGGCGCGCAGGTCTCGATATCCAGGAACGGCACGCTGGTCTATGCAGCGGGCGGTTCCAGGTCCGCCGAGCGAGCGCTGCTATGGGTCGATCGCAGCGGCGCGGCCCGACCCGCCACCGAGCGGCGAGCTTCGTACTGGTGGCCACGCATCTCGCCCGACGGGCAGCAGGTCGCGGTCGTCATCGACGCGGCGTTCTCGAAGATCTGGGTCCTCGACGTCGAGCGCGGCACGCTCTCACGCGTGAGCCAGCTCCCCGGCGATCAGGATCGCGCCGCGTGGATGCCCGACGGCGTGCACCTGACGTTCGGCATAGATATGACCGGCCACGGCGAGGTCAGCTTGCTCTCGCACAGGTTCGACGGCACCGGGAACGGCACGCTGATGTTCGAGGGCCCCAAGTCCCCAACGCCGCTTGGCTGGTCACCGGATGGACGCAAGCTCCTGTTCCGGCAAACCGGTGCAACCACCGCCGAGGACGTGTGGCTCTACTCTATTGACGATCGAACGGCGACGCCGTTCATGCAGGGGCCTGCGAACGAGACGTCCGCCTCGTTCTCGCCGGACGGCCGCTGGGTCGCGTATGTGTCCGACGAATCGGGCGCGGCACAGGTTTACGTTCGACCGGTGCACGGCCCCGGCCGCAGCCAGGTTTCGGTCGACGGCGGCACAGCCCCGGTATGGGGTCGCGGCGGGCGCGAGCTGTTCTTTGCGAAAGGCGACACCTTGTTCGCTGCGCCGGTCACGCTCGGCGCAACGTTCAGCAGCGGCGCGGCTCAGCGTCTGTTCTCGGGACCGTACACTTTCGATGTGCTCGCCGCGAACTACCTCCAGACAGTGAACTACGATGTTGCGCCCGACGGCCAGCGCTTCCTGGTGCCGGGCAACCAGGCCCCTGCGCCTCATCAGCTCGAGCTGGTGCTGAACTGGTTCGATGAGCTGAAGCGGCTCGCGCCCGGGTAAATCCCCGACGGTTTTTCGGCGGCCAATGAAGGCACAATCGGCGGCATGCAAATCGATGTCGCCCGCCGCACGGACGTGGACCGAATCGTCGAGCTCGTGAACGATGCCTATCGCGGCACGTCGCAAGCACCCGGCTGGACTCACGAAACTCACTTGTTCGCAGGGGCGCGGGTCGAGCCCGCAGCTGTGAGCAAGATGCTCCAACCGGATCGCTCGACAGTCCTCGTGATGAGACACGATGGCGCCATCATCGCCTGCGTTGCGCTGGAGCGCATCGATGACAGCGAGTGGTACCTGTCGATGCTCGCAGTCGATCCCGCGCGTCAGACAGTCGGCGCAGGCAAGTCGATCATGTCGGGCGCCGAACAATTCGCGCGCGAGCGCGGGGCCGAGCGCATGCGGATCTCAGTCATCAACCTGCGCGACTCGCTGATCGCGTGGTACGAGCGACAGGGTTATGTGCGAACCGGCGCCGTCGAAGCCTTCCCCGACGACCCGACCGTCGGCAGGCCTTTGCGCGACGATCTCGCCTTGATCACGCTCACAAAGCCTCTCGGGTAGAGCCCGACCTACATTGATTCGCTGTAGGCCGGGCTTCGGCCCGACAATCTCCTAATCAAAACGAACCGCTGACGACGTCGAGCACCCCGTCGCCAACAACACGCCATCGGGATTGAACGTCTCTGCATAACCGGCAGACGTGAAGCTCATCCCGGTCCGATCCACCGTGACCTGATGCCGAACGATCCGGTAGCCCGTGTTGGCTCCGGCGGCATCGAACAGGAAGAACTTCTGCGCAAACTCGTACTTGCCGCCGCGAATGTGGTTCCAGTAGCCGAAGTGCGCGGATTGCGTCGCCGGGTTCGTCGAGTTCGTGTCCAGGAACGTGCCGTCCGCCGCATAGACGTTCAGCGCGTCGAAGCTCGCGAACACGACAGGTCCGGGAACGTTGCCTGGCAGGCAGTTCGTGATGTTGACCCGCGCGCTCCAGACACCGGTGATGCGTTTGAAGCCGCCGGCCCAGGCCGCCGGTTGACCCATCACCAGCACTAACGCGGACACGGCGAGACAGCGGGATGCAGAACGCAGGAAAGTCGTTTTCATGACTGATCTCCAAGTTGCACAAAAGTCATAGGGGCCGTAGTGGTCCGCCGCGCGATCGCGACGGATGTGCCCTTTCTGGAGCAGGTGCGGTTTGATGTAATTAGAATCGCTGAAGCTTTCTGTGGATTTGTGAGAGCCTCGCTCCGTGAGCGCCCAGACGGCGGAGATCTGTCAGTTCTACGGCTATCGGCTGGATTTCGTGCGGCGCCAGCTGCTGGATCCGGACGGCGTGCCCGTGCCGCTGATGCCGAAGGCGATCGAGACGCTCGCGTACCTGGTGCTGCACGCCGGGCAGACTGTGAGCAAGGACGAGTTGCTGCGCGCGGCATGGCCCAACGCAGTCGTCGAGGAAAACAACCTCACTCAGAATATTTCAGCGCTGCGTCGCGCCTTCGGCGAGAAGCTGGGCGAGCACCGCTTCATCGTCACGATTCCCGGGCAGGGTTACCGATTCGTGGCACCGGTCAGTCCGGTCGGTCGCGCCGCGGAATCCGCACCGGCTCAGGTCGAGGTGCGGCCGCCGCGGCGACGCTGGCTGCTGATCGGCGTCGCTGCAATCGTCGTATTGGCGGCCGGCGCGGTCGCCTGGCGCCTCGTGCCGACGGGCGAAGTCAAAGCTCCGCCGCCCTACCCGCAGGCGATCGCGATCCTGCCGTTCAAGCCGGTCGTCGAGAATCCCCGTGACGAAGCGATGGAAATAGGCATGGCCGACAGCCTGATCATGGAGCTGAGTCGCAGCCCGAACCTGATCGTGCGGCCGTTGAGTGCGACACGTCGTTTCGCCGCGCTGGATCAGGATCCGCTCGAAGCGGGCCGGCAGCTCGCGGTGGAAGCCGTCGTGGATGGCACGCTGCAGATCGCGGACAACCGGGTCCGCGCGACAGCGCGGCTGCTGCGAGTCGCGGACGGCCGGCAGTTGTGGGCCGCAAAGTTCGACGAACAGTTCTCGAACATCTTCCAGGTGCAGGACGCGATTGCCCAGCGCGTCGCAGGCGCATTGCAGATCCAGCTGGCTCCCCATTCGGAGCGTCAGACCGAGAACATCCTGGCGTACGAGCTCTACATGCGCGGCCGGCTGCATCAGCTGCGACTGGTCATGCCCGAAGTTCGACGGGGCATCGAGTATTTCGAGCAGGCGATCGCGGCAGACCCTTCGTATGCACTGGCCTACGCCGGCATGGCCGACGCAATGCGTTCCCTGGTCTTGAGCAACGACGTGCCACCCGCCGAAGTCGCGATGCACGCCGAGGAGGCGGCGAACCGCGCAATCGCGCTGGCGCCGGATCTGCCCGAAGCGAACTATGCAAGAGGCCTGGTCGCGTTGTGGTTCGAGTGGGACTGGCCCACGGCGGAGAAGTACTTGTCCCGCGCCGTCACGCTCGCGCCGAACAGTGCCGAGGCGCACATCTACCTGGCGCACTTGTACTCGAACCTGGGACGCAAGCAGGAAGCGCTGACACAGGCGCGGCGCGCGGTGGAGCTGAATCCGATCAGTCCACTGATCGGCGCGCTGGAGGGGATGTACCTCTCGCATCAGCGCGAGCACGAGGCCGCGGTCCGGCGCCTGAAAGAGGTCGTCACGCTCGATCCGAACTTCTGGCTCTCGCATCATCTGCTCGCCAATGCGCTGGTCGATGCCGGGCAATACGCAGCAGCGCTGCCGGAAAGCGCCGCAGCGAAGCGCTTGTCGCCGTTGCAAACGCTCTCCGACACCTTCAGCGCAATAGCGCTGGCGCGGCTCGGCCGAACTGCCGAAGCGCGTGCCGTGCTGGACTCGCTTTCGGCAACAGCGCGCCAGGCCTATGTCCCGCCTACGCACTTTGCGATGATCGAAACGGCCCTCGGCAATCGCGACAAGGCCTTCGAATACCTTGACCAGGCCCTCGCCGTCCGCGATGCGCGGCTGGTCCTGCTGAAGATCGATCCGAAGTGGGACGGCCTGCGATCCGACCCGCGGTTTCAGGCCACCTTGCGCCGCATGGATCTCTGACGACGTCGGTCGCCGAACCGCCGATGACATTCAATCCCGCTCGCGCACCTGCCTCTGCATCTCGTCCAGGTAGGCGTCCAGCTCCGCGACGTCTTTGAAGATGCCGCCGGCGGGGATGGCCTTCACGATGTCCAGCACTTTGCGGACGGCGGGCTGAGGATTGACGATCGCGACTTTGCCGCCGCCGGGCTCGATCGCCTTCCGCGCACGAATGAAGCAGCGGATGCCCGCGCTGCTGAGGTACTCCAGCTTACTCAGATCGAAGACCAGGCGCGGCAGCCGCGCATTCTTCAGGACACGATCCAGTACCGCTTCGAGCTCCGGCGCTGTGCTGCTGTCGAGGCGGCCAGCGAGGGCGATGCTCGAAGGGTTCGAGGACTCTGCGACGATTTTGAGAAGCATGGTGCTCACCTTCGTCAGCCGGGAGATCGGTGCAGGCGCACTTCCATGACGTTGCGGCCGTGGACATGCGAGTAGTGGCAGCTATCGGCCAGCTGCCGGACGATGACAACGCCGAGCCCGCCGATGGCGCGCTCATCGATGTTGCCTTCCAGGTTCGGAGCGGGCAGTGAGAGCGGATCGAACGGCAGGCCGTTATCGCGAACCGTGATGACGATCTGTGCCGCGGTCAGCTCGCACTCCAGCGACATGCGAGCGCTGCCGCCGTGCGCTTCGAAAGAGCGCACGATGTTCGTGAGCAGCTCCTCGGCGATCAGCTCGGCATCGCCGATGCGGCTGGGCGCAACAGCGCGTGAGGCGAGAATGGAGCGCAGCCACCGCTGAGCCTGCGCGACGCCGGCAGCGGAGATCTCCGGCTCGATCAGCCAGTGCATCGCAAGTTCGTTTCGGTGCAAAGTCACGGCAGGTGGACTCACGCTCAGCGCAAGAACTGTCAGATCATCCAGGACCTGCGCTTCGGCAGCAATCGTATCCACCACGCTTCGGACCAGAGCTTCCGGACTGCCGTCCAGCGCATCGCGGAGCACTGCCGCCAGGCGCTCCGCTCCGAACTGCGAGCCATCGTTTGCGGCGGCCTCGGTGACGCCATCCGTGAACAGCAGCAGCGTGTCGCCTGGAGCGATGACCGTGTCGGTCGACGTGTATTCGGCCGCAGCGTCGATGCCGATTGCTGCGCCGTTCTCGACAGGCAACGAGCTCACGATTCCTTCCGCCGTGCGCAATGCAGGCGGCTCATGTCCTGCGCTGGCATAGCGGATGTGCCCAGTCTCGACGTCCAGCAGCCCGCAGCCGATCGTGACGAACATGCAGGCGTCGTTGTCCTTGACGAGGTGTGCATTCAGCTCGTGAAGAATTCGATCGGGCGATTTTCCCGCCGTCGCCAGCACTCTGAGCAGGCCACCGAGCCGCGCCATGAACAGCGCCGCGGGAATGCCCTTGTCCGAGACATCGGCAATGGCGAACAACAGACTTTGCTCGTCCACTGCAAAGTAGTCGTACAGGTCGCCACCAACCTGCTTCGCGGGCAATAGCGCTGCTGCAACGCGCACGCCCATCGGTAGCGCACGCGATCCCGCCTTCGGCAGCATCGATTGTTGAATGCTCGTCGCGATCTGCAGCTCATGATCCAGTCGCGCCTGAGCGGCCAGACTCGCGGCGCGCAGCTCGATGTGCTCGCGAAGCGAATCGCGCATGCGCCGCAGAGCGGAGGTCAACACACCGACCTCGTCGCGGCGCGGCAGGTCAGGCAGCGCGAAGGTCAAGTGGTTTTCGGACGCCGTGCCCACGGCTGTGGCGAGAGCACGCACGGGTCGGGAGATCGCAGCAGCGACGAGCGAGATCGCGCCGATGAGTATCACGAAGCCGATTGCTCCCAGCCACAGTTGCCGACGTAGCAGCTCGCGTGCGGCGGACAGCAGGTCGGACTCCGGGAAAACCAGCATCACTCGCCAGTCGAGCGTCTCGAGTGTGCGTGCCGCAAGATAGGCCGGTTGCGTCGACACGCTCTGTGGCAAGAGCCGGAAGGTTACGCCGCGAGTGAGCATCCGCTCGCCGACTTCGCGAATCGCATGCGCATCGAGCGAAGCATCGAAAGTCTCGAGGTGGCGTGCAGTCGCACCAATGGGCGTGAGAAAGACGCGCGGTGCGGGCGGCGAAATCAGCCAGCCCATGCCGCCAGATCCAAGACGCACGTTGGCCGCAGCCTTCCTCACCCAGTCCAGATCCAGGTCCGCCGTGACGACACCGGCGACGTCGCGTCGGGCAGCGGAGTACCTGCGGAAGAACGGCACCGAGTACGTGACCATCCATGCCTCGCCGCCACCGGCATCGAAGTACGGCGCAGACCAGACCGGGCGCTGCGAGTCCGCCGCCAAGCGGTACCACGGCAACTCGCGATATGCATAGCTGGCGCTCGCCAGATCGGAGTAAGCGATATCGCCCGCGTGACGAAACAGATATGGCGCGAACGGCTGGCCTGTCGCTGCATCATCGCGCGTCGCTTCGACTGCGATCGTGGAGCCGTAGACATCCGGCCACGCGGCGAGGATGCCGCGAATCCGCGCTGGGTATTGCTCCCGCGGCGGGTCGATCTCTTCGAGCTGGCTGGCAACGGTGCGAATGCCGCCCTCGATCGGGCGAATGACCGCATCCATGCCTGCGGCGAGCCGGGCCGCCAGGTCGTCGGCGTCGCGCTGCGCCTCGTCTTCCAGGCGCTGCGCCGTCGCCTGGTACGACATATATAGGGCGCCCGCGTAAATCGGCATCGTCGCGGCGAGGATCCAGAACAGCATCCTGCCGCGGATCGTGCGAAACCCTGCGAAGCGCCGACGCACCATCGGCGGGCATCTTACGCCCGGCGCAGACCGGAGCGCAGCACTACAATTCGCGGCGCATGCTCGAGATCTCCTCAGCACTCGTCCGCGCTCTGCTCCAGGAGCAGTTTCCGCAGTGGGCAGGTCTGCGGATCGTGCCCGTTGTGCCTGGTGGTTGGGACAACAGGATGTTTCGCCTTGGCGCTGCGATGGCAATCAGGCTGCCCAGCGCAGAGTGCTACGCGGAGCAGATGGAGAAGGAACAGAGGTGGCTGCCTTGGTTGGCGCCGCAGCTTGCACTTGCTGTCCCAACGCCACTAGCGCTCGGCCAGCCTGGCGCGGGCTATCCCTGGCACTGGTCGATCCAGCAATGGATCGAAGGTGAGACCGTCGCGTCTGCGAGTAGCGTCGATCTTGGCGTGCTCGCGGGAGATCTCGCCGATTTCTTCGCGAGGTTGCAGAGTCTGGACGCGACCAACGGGCCCGCTCCTGGCGCGCACAACTTCCAGCGCGGTGGCGCGCTGGCCGTCTACGACGAGCAGACGCGTCGTGCGATAGACGTGCTGGCAGACGAGATCGATGCGGCGCGTGCAGCAGAGATCTGGGATGAAGCACTCGCGACGTCATGGGATCGAGCGCCCGTGTGGATTCACGGCGACGTCGCCGCGGCCAATCTGCTCTTGCAGGACGGGCGACTGCACGCGGTGATCGACTTCGGGTGCTGCGCCGTCGGCGATCCTGCTTGCGACCTCGTTGCCGCCTGGACGATCTTCGATGCAAGCAGTGCGGACATCTTCAGACAGCATCTTCAGCTAGACCGTGGAACCTGGCAGCGCGCCCACGGGTGGGCGCTGTGGAAAGGGCTCATCACGCTTGTCGATGAGCGGAACGCGGGCGCGGATAACCGAACACGGGCGCTGCTTGGAAGAATCATTTCGGCTTGAAGACCAGCGGGCAGTTGCGACTTGCGCGACGCACGCAGGTTGTTCAGGATCTGGCGGCAGTGCGCTCTGCCAAACAGGTGTCGGCCATGTACCGGCGCGCGAGGGATGTCGGTTTTGTCCTGGGGATCGCCGCGCTGTTCGCAGCCGTGGCCTGGCTGGGTATCGCTCTGAAGCGCGAGGTGGGGCCGGTCGCGGTCATCTGGCCCTCCAACGGCCTGCTCGTCGCCATCCTGTTGCTGCGGTCCCGATCGGACTGGGGCTGGATTCTCGCAGCCTGCTTCGTCGCGAACATCGCTGTGAACGTCTACTCCGGCAACGGCATGGCGACAGCTCTCGGTTTTTCCCTGGCCAACTCCGCCGAGGTTCTGATCACCGTGCTGGCTTTGCGAGGCACGCTGACCGGCATAGCGGCGCTCGGCGAGCCCAGGGTCATGGTTCGGTTCTTCCTCTATGCGATCGTCGTGGCGCCGGCCGTCTCCGGAATCCTGGCCGCAATCGTTCTGCACGGAGCTCCTGACCGCGTGTTCATGGGCGCATTCACCCGATGGTGGGGCTCGGATGCGCTTGGCATGGCCGTGATGCTGCCGCTTGCGCTTGGCTTGCAGCCGTCAGAGGTGCGACAGACCGTACGCAATGCGAATTGGCTGACGCTGTGCGCTGCCTTCGCGCTGCTGATTGCGGCGAATCTGCTGGTATTCGCGCAGAGCCGGTTCCCGTTGTTGTTCCTGGTCATCCCCCCCATTGTGCTCGTCGCGTTCCGGCTCGGCTACGCCGCAACGGCCACGGCGATCTTCATCACTGCCGCCATCGCGTTGAGCTCTATCGTCGCGGGCGTGGGGCCGTTCACACTGCTCCGCGACCTGACGCTGACGCAGCGAGTTCTCGCCCTGCAGCTGGTGATTGCCACGCTGATCCTCACGAGCTATCCGGTGTGCGCAGTGGTCGCGCATCAACGACGACTGCTGCGCGACATGGCCGCGAGCGAAGAGCGCTTCCGCATAATCGCCGTCAACTCGATCGACGTGATCACCATGACCGACGAGCGCGGCGCGTGGACGTATCTGTCGCCGTCCGTCTCAGAAATATTCGGCTGGACGCCCGGTGAGCTGGTCGGACGCAACGGCCTCGAGTACGTGCATCCGGACGACGCGGCGCTGTACGCGAACGGGATCGAGCTGCTGCGCAAGGGCCGCGAAGCGCTCGCGGGATCGTTCCGCATGCGCCATCGCGACGGCCGCTATATCTGGGTGGAGACCATCTCGCGACCGCTGCGGGGCTCGGGTGGCAGCGGTTCCGGAGGCTGGGTCAGCAACACACGCGACATTTCCGCGCGCAAGCGCGTGCAGCAGATCCAGAACGAGTTCATCGCGACGATCAACCACGAGTTGCGCACGCCGTTGACGTCGATGCTCGGCTCGATCGCGCTCGCTGCCAGCGGCAAGTTCGGCAACCCCGCTCCGGCGCTCGCGCGCCTGCTGGAGATGGCTCGCACCAACGGCGATCGGCTGGCCCAGCTGATCAACGACATTCTCGACTTCGAGAAGGCGTCCTCGGGCAAGATGCGCTTCGACCTGCGCACGCTCGCGGTCGACGACCTGATCGATCGCTGCATCAATGCGAGCCGCTTCTACGCGGAGCGGCTGAGCGTGACCATCGAAGCGCGCCAGCGCGCGCCCGGCTCGCTGATCCGCGTCGACGACGGTCGCTTTCACCAGATCATGGCGAACCTGCTGTCGAACGCCGCCAAGTTCTCGCGCGCCGGCGGCCGCGTGGAAGTCGACGCGAGTGCGCGCGACGGCCACTGCCGCATCAGCGTGATCGATCACGGCTGCGGCATTCCAGTGGCTTTCCGCCACCAGCTGTTCGAAAGGTTCTCGCAGGCAGACTCGTCCGATGGCCGCAGCCGCGGCGGCACCGGCTTGGGGATGGCGATTGCGAAACACCTGACCGAACAGATGTCGGGCCGCATCAGCTTCGAATCGGAAGAGAACGTCGGAACGACGTTCCACCTGGAATTCCCGCTGGCGGACTCCGAGGCGAACGCAGCGTAGCTTGTGGCTCGCTGAATTCAGCCGGGCTCGAGGAGTCGGGCAAAGTGGTCTGCCACAGCTCGCAGAATCGGGTCGTCGCAAGTCGGATCCTTCACGAAGAACCAGTAATCGCCCGGCGCGTCGTTGATGCTGAAGTAGTGGCCTTCGTAGCGGAAGTCGATCCACGCCTCGGTAACTCCATCGGTGACGAAGTTCGTGAGCTCGGCACCCCGGAGCCGCTCGACATGGTCACGTACTGCGTACCAATCCGCGTTCGGCTGCAATGACAGGAAGCATCGAGAGCCGTCGCGCATGATGTTGTGAGTGAGATCGGGCATGGCTCGTTCGCTCGAGTTGCGCTCCTATGGCGTGCTCCTCTGCTCCGCCACAAAGACGGCAATGCGCTCGGCCGCTTTATCCACCATGCGGCAAGCGACCTTCAGATCCTTGTCCGAGTTGAAGTATGAGCGCAGCTCGTCGCCCGACTTGACCTCGAGAAGTCGCAGCTCCAGTTGGAACTGTTCCTTCTCGCGGCTGATGCGTCCGAGCACTGCCCACGATGCGGGAGCGGATTGGAGATTCTTTTCTGACAACACCGGAGCGCGCGCGACCTTCACGCCCTTGAGCGTCAGGGCTGCAACGAACTGCTCCAAACAACTGTCTGCCTGGGCGCGCAACGCGTCGCTCTTGTCAGCCTCTATTGCGAAGTGCGCAACGATCACCTCAGACGCAGGCTTGGAGGCTTGCGCCCCGGCATGAGAAACGAAGGCGAGGCTCAGCATCGTCGATGCAAATAGCTGTCGATATCGCATGGCTGTTCAGCTCCGTACCTCGCGCAATACCGCTTCCGCCTCGGCGACGACGTCGCGGACGATTGCGGCCGCTGGCTTGATGTCGTTCACGAGGCCGCACGACTCGCCAGCATAGAGCACGGTGTAATCCAGATTGCCCTCGAAACCGACCATCGGACTGCCGACGAAGTATCGCGGCACGTCGGTCATCTGGCCTCCGATCCGCATCTGCCCGACGATTGTTCCCTCTCCCGGACGCTGTCCAGATGGAGGACGTCCAGCGGCTTCCCACTCGTCGATCGCCTTGTTACGAATCACGCGATGAGCGGCATCGGGCCAACCGATGTCGAAGAGCATCGTGTGTACTGTGTCCTCGGCGCGCGCCCGAACGATGCGCTGCTTGTATTCGGTAGAAGCGCGTGATTCATCGCTGGCCACAAAGCGTGTTCCCATCGATACAGCTTCCGCTCCAAGACGGAGCGCCGCGACCAACCCACGACCTGTCGCAATGCCTCCCGCGGCGATGACGGGCAGTGGCGCCACCGCCTGACATACTGCTGGAACGAGCGTTGCGAGCGAAGTAGTACCGCGCACGTGTCCGCCAGCCTCGTAGCCTTGCGCGACTATCGCATCAACGCCTGCTGCTGCAGCTGCTTTCGCCTCGTCGACTGACCCGACCTGAGAGAACACGCGAACACCGGCACGCTTTGCCTTCTCGACATGCGGAGCGACATCGCCCCAGAAGAAAAGCAGCACTGGTACGCGCTCTTCGATACAAGCCTCAATCTCGCCGCCCTCCAGCAGCGGAAGAAGCAGACCTGCGCCGAAAGGCTTCGACGTACGTCTGCGCGTCTCGCGGATGTGTTCACGAATGACGCGCGCAGGAAGGCCTCCCATGCCCAGAAATCCCAGGCCTCCGGCATCGGAAACAGCTGCGGCCAGCTCAGGGCCAGCGGTGCCGCCGCCGAGCGGTGCGGAAAAGATCGGGTGATCGATCTGGAGATCGCGACAGAGACGAGTCTTCAGCATGTGCGTCGGCGAGCGGAGGCGACTAGCCGCTCAAGCTGCACTGCGCACCCTCACTGTCCTTGAACTTCGCCAGCTTCTGGCCGTGCAAGACAGTGGGCGGTGAAATGAACTGAATGCCCTTGCCTGACTTCTCTGAGTAGAACGCGTCGATGTCTGGAACGCGGAATCCCAACTCGCAGCTCCCGGCAGGACGTTCCGGCGATGCCAGATGCAATGCGATCGTCGTGCCGCCCGTTTCGAATTCGCTCCAGTGAGGCGACTCGAACCGCACCTTGAGGCCGAGTTGCTCGCGATGGAAGCGAACGGCGGCGCCCATGTCCGCGACGTACTTGATGGCATAGACGAATGTCGTGGTCATATGCGCTCCCTTCATTTGCCCGGGAACAGGAAATCGCGGCCCAGGTAGATCAGATGGACGGAGCAGACGAGTGGCATCCACCCGACCAGTCTCCACCAAGGTGAATCCACCTCACCTGCTGTGTACGGCAGAAGTGCAGCGCCACCCGCTATAGCACCGGCCAGCGTCCAATAACGACCGATGAAGGCCGATGGTCTGTCCACGATCCAGAACAGCAAGTTCAGCAGAGCGACAACACCTGCTGCCCCGCCGGCCGTCCACGCGATCAATGTGAGCGGGCCTGTCAGACCCCCTTCTCCGGGGCCTGTGATAAGGAAATAGATCTGCGTGGGCACCATCAGCAGCCCCAGGCACAGCAGCGCACCTGCCGGGGCAAAGCAGACGGTCGTCTCGATCATGAGCAGAGCCTTGGCGACCGGTTTCATCGGTTCTCACGTCTCGCTGAGATAGCCGCGTTCCAACTGCTGCTGCTGATTCTCGAAGATCGCCATCGCCGTCTTCATGCGCAGGAAGCCGAACTTCCGATAGAACGGCTCTCGTCCCGGCACGGCGTACAGGATGATCTTCTTGTGCCCGCGTGAGCGCTCGACGAGATAGCCCACGATCTGCTTGCCGAGCCCAGTACCTTGGTGGCTCGGCAAGACCGCGATATCGCAGATGTACGAGCAGTCTCCACCGTCAGCGAGCGCTCGACCTGCCGCAACGAGCTTGGAGCCCTCGTACACGAAGCACTTGAACAGGCTGTTGCCGAAGACTTTCTGGAGATGTGCGGCCTTCTTGTCGCCAAGCGGCGCTGCTCGATAGAGAGCGGAGAGTTCTTCCCAGTCGACTGCATCGGTGGAGTACTTCCATTCGAGCGTCACGCTGTATCTCCCAAATCCTAGAACGAACGTCCGTCGACGAACTGCCGCTTGATCGACTCCAGCTCTACACCTTCGAGGCACCGCACGTTGATGGCCGCCATTTCGGTGCCATGCGAAGCGCCGAGTCCGAACGGGGCGCACCCGCACTTCGGACAGAAATGATGCTTGATGGCCTGCTTGTTGAAAGTGTAGATGGCAACTGCTGTCTCGGGCGATTGCAGCTTGAACTGAGTGCGAGGCACGAACCAAAGCAAATAACCCTTGCGGCTGCAATGCGAGCAGTTGCATTCCATCGCCGTGTCGAAGGTGCCTTCGACCTCGAATTTGATTTGCCCGCAGTGACAACTACCTTTGTGCGTCATAGGAATCTCCTCAAGCTCCCTTGTTCTTGTCGTCCCAGATCATCGGTTCCCACAGCTCGACCTTGTTGCCGTCCGGATCCAGGATCCACGCGAATTTGCCGTTCTCGTGCGATTCGGGTCCGCCGATCGCTTCAATCCCGCTCGCGCGCAGTTGCGCCAGCATTTCGGCGAGATTGTCCACGCGATAGTTGATCATGAAGGAAGCGCTGCTCGGGCTGAACCACTGGGTGTCTTTTTTCGCAACATTCCAGACAGTGAGGCCCCGATCCTCGGCCTGATCGTCCGGCCACTTGAGGATGGCGCCACCCCAATCCTCCAGCCGCAAGCCCAAGTGCTCTTGATACCAGGCGGCCAGCGCGTCGCTG
>Ga0209382_10001195_pt1 | contig 41488 bp, 57 predicted proteins | sample SoiMetdeltSBSDD5_FD_187599 | JGI IMG/M metagenome (GOLD analysis project Ga0209382, IMG submission 187599) | Bulk soil microbial communities from a Populus tree surrounding site in Tennessee, USA - Soil MetaG P. deltoides SBSDD5 (SPAdes) (version 2) | ecosystem: Environmental > Terrestrial >... | reverse complement strand
GGGCTGTGTCGTGGTCGAGGCCCTCGAAGCGAGCGTGTTCGTAAGTCTCGTGGGCTTCGTGATAGATGATACCAAATTCGAGGTGGATAGAGTCACCGCGCCCGATCCAGCCCTCGATCATATGATACTGGTACTTGCGAGGGCATTCTTTCAGCCAGCCTAGTGACGTACTGTCCCAAGCGTATTGAACTCGCGAGCCATCCATGAAGGGTGAAGGCATTCTCTGACTCCGTTCGCGGACTACTCGAGACCGGGTGGCCTCTCAAGTACCTTCTCACAGCGCCACCGAAGGCGGTTACCATAGAGAAGATGCCAGTGTCCGTACTGCATTATCACAGCCTGTTTACACCTTGCACGGGTCTGGTATTCTCCTCCAAGAAACGAGTCGGACTCGCCGCCGTCCGCACTAATGACGGTGAGTATTAGTAGCCAGGTTTCTATCCCTGGGACGGTCATCCGAGTCCAAGGTCCTTCAGTAGGTCGTTGGTCTTGCTCGATTTCTTAGCCTTTGGGGCCGGTGGCTTTACGCCCAGTTCGTACTGGGCTTGGTTCTCGCGCATCCGCCGGATTATCAGGGCTATATCCTGATCGGTGAGTAGCAGGGGATCGCGGTCGAACAGTTCTGACAGTTCAGACATTTCGGTGCACTCCATGTCTCCAACTGCGAGAATTCTCAGAGGCAGTCACTTCTCTGAGCTCACTGAGTTCGCTCACTGGGCACCTCCAGTTCCACGTCGAGATCGGATATGAGAGGAATTCTCTGTTGAGCATCTTCCTCGATCTTGCGAATATGCGCGTGAATTACGTCTCGGATAATCTTGGCTGCTCCAATGCGAGGCGGATAAAGAGCCTGCAGCTTGGCGTAGTCGCCTGCGTACAGGTTGAGTGTGTGTTTGGTGATATCTCGATCTTCACGGCGTCTCATCTTTCGGCCCTTTTTTGATAAACCACAGTTTCATGGGATCGAAGGGAGATTTGCAGATACTGATAGTGTGAAGGTCAGGGTCCTTCGCCTCTAGTCTGGCGGTGTACAGCCGCGCTCGTATCTTTTCGGCGTCCGAGCACGATACCTCGATCCCTACAGAAGAGTGGAGCGCCCGGTACCAGTAATTAAGGATTGGTTCCTTAATTGTCATTGGACGCTCCACTTACGCTCACGCCACGGCACTAACGAGAAAAGGGGAGAGTGCCCACGGGCAGCAGGCACTCTCCCAAGTCCCGAGAGAAAGGGGGGTTGTGTCAAGAGGTATCCTTTCTCTCGGCCAGGTTTGTGGGGGCCAGGTTCAACCTTCCCTCGTTCTATTGAGCCGCCTGCTGTTGCGGGCCGCTGAGTAGTTCGCTAACAGAGGCCATAGCCTCCTTGGCCGCCTCTTTCTCGGCCTCGACCTGCTTGCGGCAGGTCTGGATGATCTTGCCATCCTCGCCTTGCTGATCGAGCAGGGCCTTCGCGGCCTGAGAGATACGTGCAGCCGGCCACTCGTCTTGATCGAGGTTCTTCTCCTTGATCGCCCGGCGAACCAGGTCCCTGGCGACGTTCATCGCGAGAGTCATAACCGGATCGCCTCGGAAGCCGCCGCCGCCGGTTCGCACGCCGAACTGATAGTCATTGGCGTAATCGTCGAGCTGCTGTTGCAAGGTTTCGTTGGGAACTCCGGCCTCCTGACCCTCTGCGACCTTCTTCGCGAAGTTGTTGCGAAGGTTCTCGTGCAGGGTCTGGTTCAGCGCGCCCGCTTCGCCATCGGTCAGAACGTGACCGGCTGCATAGCGAATAGGAACACGAAAAGTCTGGCCTTGGATAGTGATTTGATCGTAGCCTTCATTCGCCATGATAGGGTTCCTCCTTGTTTGGCGGCTGCACAGTGGGCCTTACAATTCACCGTATATGGCCCATAGTCCCGATTATGCATACTCCGGTGGCGTTGTCAACAAAAATCGTACAGTTTCCACATTTATTTTTCAGGTGGCAGTAGAGTTCCACCTGCGCTCCGTACAGAGTTGAAAGTAGCGATACTCTGGCAGTTGACCACTTCGTAACAACTCGAGCGCCAGTTCCTGGGTCCAAGGCACTACCTCCGACGGCGAGGTCAAAGCGCCTTGGCAGTCAACCGGGACATCGGGTAGCACCTTCCCGGTAGCCGTCTGGGCATAGGAGGCCGACTCTCGACCCCTTGCCGTTCGCTCATTCCTTCGGGCATCCATGGGCGATCAACTCATTGATCCGGTCCAGAGCGCGTTGTGTTCCTGTCGCCTGAATGAGCCGTCTTGCTTCATGGAGCGCGGCCTGCAGCCGCTCGTTCTCTACCCGCAGTTCGGTGTAGCCGATACACGGCTCAGCGCCGTCTGGCATCATGCAGTCAGGCAGATGGCTCATTCCTTCCCTCCTGTTGTGAGGGCGGCGCGGGCGATTGCCACAACAGCATCGCTGACTTTGCTACTCATCCGATATTCCGCTCGGTCGATGATGGCTCGCAGCGCCGCCTGCAGACGCTCGATCTCGGCACAACACGCAGCCAACTCCCGGATAAGCTGTTGTTCGCTGCTGGAAGCAGGCGCTGGCATTGCAAGGAGTTCCTGCTGCAGCCGCTTGATCTCGGCCCCGCATCCAGCTTCTAGGCAACCACGCATCCAGTCGTCTGCTCGCACCAACTTAAAATCGTCCTGATAGAACGCATAAGCTCGCTGCACCATTTCGTCAGTAATCATTTCCTCCCTCCTGTGAGGGCGCTCTCGGCCCGCTGGTGCAGTTCCGGGTAGTCGAAGCTTGGTGAATTGCACCATCCTGCAAACACTCGTAGCCTGTGGTTTTCGTTTCGCAGCCGCTCGATCTCGGCATTGATTTGCAGACAAAATGCCATTTGGCACAGTGGACACACGCCATCCGCAATGGCGGTTTCCATCTCGTGCAGTTCATGATTACAAGTCAGGCTCATGTCTTCTCTGCCTTTGCTATGGCAGGAGAGGTATGGGCCAAGTGCATACGACGACAGCCAAAAGCGAATGCCTCGCCTGGATCGTTATAATGCTTAAGACAATCACATGGCTTGGTGTCAATTGGGCAGTGTCCGTCTGGGACGGTGTGAATAAATACTGTAATCATAATTTTTTCTCCGTTGAGCACTTCTTTTCTGCCCTGGTGATCGCGGCGCGAACCCGCGCGAGCGTTTTTCGCACAGCGTGCCCTTCTTCGTAATCCTCGATTAACATCGGCATATATATTTCAACACCGTGCAGCACCGCCAGCATGTCCGCGTTCATGGCGCGCAGCCGCTCATTCTCTCGCTCCAGCCACGCTATCTGCTGTTGCATCTGCTCATGGGTAGGCGGTTTGACAACGGCGGTCATCGCTCATTCCTTCCCTCCTGTGAGGGCGGCCCCAATCCGTGCGCGTTGGCGACGAACAAAGGCGTCAATTGCCTCTAGCTGCTCCTCGCCAATCTCTCCCACCACAATGACCTCGACCCTCCGACCGGGCTCCCATTCCTCAATGAAAGCGTATCGTCGCGGCTCGCGCTTGATGATCCGCTCGGCCGTGCTGATGTGCCAGGACAGCGTGCGAAGGTCCATATAGGCGGGGCGCGGTTCGGCGGTCATGTCTCTATTCGATCAGGTTCGTCGTATCTACGAATTGGATCAGAGCTTGAGGGCTCTCTTTGCGATCCACAGCTCCGGCTGGTTGATCGCCGTCCAGGTCCACGGGTCAATGAATACCCAAAGCGAGGAGCAGAGCGCGACAAACGCCGCGAGCCCCAGGATGCTGGCCGGGACGATCAAGAAGTCGTCCCAGTTGTCCTCAATAATCTTCTTGAACAGAAAGAACGCCGCGTAGGCCATCCCCGAGCCGACAACGACCCACATTGCCGCCGCCGCCAGCCACGAATAAGCCTCCATTCTGGCGGCTCCCAATGCCGCGTTGATGACGTGCGGTTCATACTTTGCGGCCAGTTCAGCAAACTGTTCTGCAAGCTTATCCATCGCTGTCTCCGTTTCGTTATGTATCGCCAGTCCGAGGGTGATGGTCACTCGATCTCCTCTATTTGCATATCAGTGGACAAGCGCGGCTCGATGTAGAGTACTGTCTCATCGGGGGCGCCCTTAGCGGGCACGCGGAGGATGAGCTTGTCATAGGCCGAGCAGTTATACATTCCATGATCTATGGGATAGACCCGCTTGCTCTCGTCGCGGTCGATCTTGCGAAAGTAGTTGAAACGGGAGCGCAGCACGATGGCTGCGCCCCGAGTTTCACAGGGTATGCGGATGCCCTTGGGCGAGTTGAGCGCCCGATCGAACGCCTCTCGAACGTCGCCGAAGGCCAGGGGGGATTTGCTGAAGCCCACTAGATTTCTCCTCTTGATTTAAGAAAAGTCTGTAGAGCTTCTCTAGCTCCACCAAGACTACTGTAGCTGCCGAGGCGATGTGTTATTCCCTCTCTTCTGAGAGAGACTTTCCATCTCCAAGTGTTAATATCCCAGTAGATTCCTCGTATGCCGCTTATGGCTCTCGTCCTAACATTGGTCATATTCTTAGAGTGACTTACCTCTCGCAAGTTTACAAGGCGGTCATCGCTTTTAATCCTGTTAATATGATCTATTTCTCTTGGCCAATAGTTGTATGAAAGGAACCAAGCCAGCCGCCCCGCTCTGTATCTTACTCCATTGACTGTTATCATGTTATAGCCGTTCTTATACTGGGTGCCCACTTCGGCACCCAGTACTTTTTTGTTTCCCTCGATTTTCCATCTGAAGGTTCCAGCCGCTGGATCGTAGCTAATTATGTCACACAGTCGCATCAACGAAATCCTCTAGTCTGACAAAGAACAGAGACTCTTTCGCTCTAGTCTCTATTACATACTTGACATTGCGCTCCTGTTCAAGAGCTTCACCTTCTTTACTCCAGGGAGACGGAATTCGGTGAGGATCTAGATGATAGACTGTTTGCCACTCTAATCCCTTGGCCTTGTGCCCGGAGAGAAGCTGTATCGGTCCCTTAGACGAGAACAGCCGTTCACAGTAGGCTATTGCTGCCCCAAGAGTAGGTCCGAAGTCGGCAAAGACTCTTAAGCATTCGGCCTTATCCGCAATGGTTCCTGCATTGCGAGCCTTGCGAAGCTTTTCGGCTTCCCATAGATTGATGGCTTCATGGACCTTCTCCTGTGGGAGTTGCATATCCTCGCTCAGCTTCTTAAGAGCGCGTACAAGCTGAGGCCCAAGGTCAGTGCCAACCAGATGGACTCCCCGCCCCGCCCGAAGTAGGGCGAGAGCACAGCTAAGCAGAGGAGCGTTATTGCGGCAGATAATAGCACTGTTGTCAGGGATATCATCAGCCTTCCATTCTTCTAGCGTGGTAACCTGACCCTCTTTGGCCCAGGCGGGCCAGCGCATGTGCGGCACTCGAGTGTGAGCGTTCTTGACCACTGTGATTGGACAGCGGAACGAGACACTGAGTGTCATCTCGGCCATCGCAAAGCGGTCCCGAAGGTAGCTCATGGACCGAGTGTCCGCGCCCCGGAAAGCATAGATGCTTTGCCAGGGATCGCCGACTGCGGTGAGGTGGGTCTTGGGGCCTACGAGTTTGTCCAGCATGGCGTGGTTCAGAGGGCTGAGGTCTTGGGCCTCGTCCACCATTACCCTGGCGTGCTGTGGAAACGAGCCGCCGAACAGTGTGGACATGTAGATCTGGTCGTCGAAGTCAATCAGCCCGCCGTAGGCCTGCTTGATCCCAGTGGCCAGCACGCTATCCACTATACCACAGAACCAGTCATCAGGCTCCTCATCGAGCCCGCCATAGAACTCTTGTGGAGTCAGGATGGACTTACCAGGGATAGAGTTCGGCGGCACGTATCCTGAGAGTTTGGCGCGGGAGACTGTCTTGATGATGTCTCCCATGATATCATAGGCCTCTTCGCGCTGTCGGCGCGGCAAGGACTCAATAGCGTCCTTGACGAGATTGTAGTTCTTCTTGGTCTCCAGAACCAGTTTCTTGCCTATGGCAGCGCCCCAGACTCTGTGTCCGACCGAGTTCATCGTGGCACAGCGAACGTGGCCCGGCAGAACCTTGGCCATCTCGTCAGCGATACGCTTGTTGAACGCTAGAGAGAGGGTGGGATCGACCGGGAGATACTTGCAGAGGAACCGCAAGGTACTGGTCTTGGCCGCGCCCGCAAGAGCATTGATGAGCAAGTTCCGTCGTTCCGGCTCGCGGGCGAAGTCTATGATAGCGGTCTGTTCCTCGGTGGCCTCAAGGACTCGGCCGTCGGTTTCGAGAGTGTAGCTCATTTGCGCTGATCCTCAAACAGTTCGAGCAGGTTACAGAACCGCTGCATGATTGCCTCGGAGTTATCGACTAGACGGTCCAGTGTCCCGTGCAGCCCCGGTCGAAGATGGTCGTCCGGTAGCTCCCAGAGCTCTGCTAGAAGTTGCACTGCAAAGAGATGATTAGTGAACTTGATCCCCTCTTTCAGTAGATCATCATACTGTCCAGCTGGAAGTGTCCGCCAGGCCAGCAGAGCCAGCATGACGACAGCCCGCATTTGCGCGGGCGCTTCCATCTTGTCGAATAGTTTCTGAGCTTCCTCGACTTTGCTAGTCATTAGCTGATCTCCCCGAAGGTGACCGCGCGCACGCGCTGCAGACGGACCTTGAGGAACTGTCCGCCGCGCAGCACGTAGACGTAGCGAGGCATCCGCACGAGCCGAGGCTTGCGCCCGGACTGAAGGTACTTCGCGAGCTTTTCTACCTTCTCCGAACCGTTGCGCTTGCGCGCCGCGATCGTAGCCTTAAATTTCGCCCGTTGGGCTGCTGACCATTTTTTCATGACTCGTCTCCAGTGTATTGCCCTTGAATAACCGCAAGGGCTTCGGCAAGTTCTGCGTCAGTAAAGAGGGGCAATGTCCCAAGCTTGGCCTGGGGCCGCGTCTTGCGCTTCTCCATCCAGGCCATGTCTATCGCGTGGCGAGTATCGTAGAGCAGGGTTGATGCCTCGCCGAGCGCGCGGTCGAGTGCGAGCGTGTCCTCGACGTACTCGATTTCGTCTACAAAGTTCTTAAAGAGATAGAGGGAGTCCTTGATGCGCTGTGTCATCTGTCGAAAAGCTCCTGTACGTCCTTGGGAATAGGATAAACAACACTGTCTATCAACTGACGGGTGGCGATCTCCTTGTGGAGAATGCGGGCCATCTTGAGTGCCCGCAGCATCCCAGGGGACCAGCCCAGATCTATGTAGAAGGCAACGAAGTCCGCGGCGTACATCCACTCGTACCCGGCCTGAATGCCCTGGAGCCGTTCGCGCTCCACTGTGTCGTCGAGTACGCCGGGCTGAGTGTAGATCAGGTGCGAGGCGATTGGTGCCTCGCCCCGATCGAGTGAATGGCGCATACAGGCGCGAGCGTAGTTGGTGTTGCGCTCGACCTCGCCCGCGTAGGGCGACTCAATCACCACTCTTTTCATCGAGCTATTTCCTCTCACTGTCGAATTGATAGCATTCGCATCGGGACTCGATCTGGCCACAGCCGACGCAAGTTGGCGGTGGCTCTGGCACGTAGTCGGTGAAGCGCCGACGGTTGCACTGATTAACTGCGGCAGCGAAGGCCTGGGCGAATTCGGCGCTATGGAAGAAGATGGTGATATCGACCTTGCGTCTGCTCCCATCTATGAACTCAAGATCGACCCAGGCGTGGCTGGGACCAGTGCCGCAGGTGGCGCTGATATGTCTGGTGTCGTGGAGGGTGATATCAAGCATCTGGGGGCTCCTCGGCGATGATGCGCTCGCGCGCGATGTTAGTGGTGCCGTAGCCATCGTACCACTCGACGCGGACCTCGTTGGGCAGGGTGTATTCACTGGGCTCGAGGACCACACCGCGGATAGTGCGATAGAGGTCGCGGATCGGATACTCGAAGGTGACAACTGTGCCGGGGCGAACGGGCTTCATTGGGCTGACTCCGTTGGTTGGTAGTGAGGTGTATGGCCGTGACCGGAATGGTCAGGACCATACGTTAGTGGGTTTCGGGTTTGTTGATTAGCTCGATCATCTGGTTGTCGATCAGGTAGTCCATCACCTCCTCGGGAACAGCCCAACGCTCGCGGCCACGGATCAGCCAGGTGGTGCCAGAGGTGCCCGTGCATAGGGTGTAGGTGTGTTCGTCCAGCACCGCCACGAGGATCGCGCGGGCGAGCGAGGCGACTTGATTGGGCTGCATAACCATGTTCATTTGCCCTTGGTGAGGCGGGCTCGCAGGCGGGCGACGGCCCGTGTGCGCTCCAATTCGAGTTCGTCGCGCTCGTCGGTGATCTCCTCGATTGGTAGGGGTGAACGCCCAGAGGAGTTTTGTTTCAGGATCTCGGTGATGCGAGCGTTCGCGGCTGGTACAGTGTCGTAGCCGCCGCGAACGAACTCACCGTGCCGCGAGCGCTCGACCACAACGTAGCGCATTTCGCCGTTGTAATAGCGGCGTTCGACGGATAGTCGGTAGCGTGGGGCCATTGGGCTGGTGTCCAGTGGTTAGGTGGCCGATGGGATCGGCCGCAGAGGCATTGGACCATACGATTGTGGTGGAATTTGGGCGAAATTGTGGTGTTATTGTGACATTTCGTAGCGGTGTTGTCCACTGGCCAGCTTGTGGGGCTTCGCCCCGGCTCGCCCCGGGCTTCGCCCCGGCTCGGCCGCTCGGGCTTGCCACGGAGCGCTACCATCGACCCTACCGGAGGCTAAGGGGTCTATACACGAAATCGTGGGGCGTGCGTTGGTATGGTTCGAGAGTTCGGGGTATCGAGTGGGGTTCTCTCTTCTCTTCTCTATATATATACTTAATAGAAAGAAGAGGAAGGAGGGGAAGCCAAACTGGGACCTTGGACGAACCACTGGGAGCCATACCAACGCGCGGCACAGGAATTCGTGTATAGACCCATTAGACTCCGACAGGGTATATGGTAGGTCTCGCACCCTATCAATAACTCGATAAACCGAGTTAGTGAGGTAGTCATGATATTAGTGGTCAGCGGCCAGCGCGCCGGCGAAAATCGAGACAAAAATATGGCCCTGACCATTCCGGTCAGAGCCATACAGTTCGCCGCGCGATGGGGAGGCATTTGCGCCTCCCCGGTTCGAGTCGTTAGGCCGCTTCGGCCTGCTTCTGCTCGCGGACCAACTGGAGGGCCGCTTTCAGGTCGTCGGCGCTCGCGCCGGTCTCGCGCATCAGCTTCATGAACTCCCGACGCTCGGCCGCCTGCGGATCGGCGACGCGACTGCCCGGCACGTTCCCGCTGGTGATTTGATCCCAGCGCTTCTGGGCCTTGACCAGCGCGGCCTCGTGGAACTCCTCGTCGGTCGTGAAGTCCGATCGCTTGATCCCGGCAGTGGTATCGACCACGGCCTGCGTCGCGCCGTACTTGATAACATATTCCAGCGACTCGGTCGGGAGTGACTCGACCTCGGCCGAGAACGTGTAGTTCGCCTTCGGAACAAAGATATTGAGTTGCATCTGACTCTCCATTGGTCTGGTCGATCCCGTTGATCAACCATGAGCGGATCATACATACTGACTGTGGCGACAATGTGGCGAAACTCAAAAGAATGACCGCTGTACACGCATGACAGTCATGCTGTGCGCGCATGTGTGACCTCGAGTGGGTGTGGCACGCGGGACACTGTGACATTCGCAATTAAATGAGGGGGAGGGGGCAAAAAACGAACTTTTATTGCTCGGCGCACTGACCCCGCGAGAGAAATTCAGTCAAACAACCATACCCAGTGCTCACAATTAATCCAGAGTCTTTGGCACCGCCTATCCGAGGTTTCGTGCGCGCTCTCGCGCAATTCCTCTTGACCGCGCTCGCGCGAAGGCGTACAATCCTGGGCACGGTCGGAGACCGATCATGCGACGCGCAATACCCAAGGGGACAAAGTCCCATCCGCTCGGGCGACCGCTTGAGGTCCCGCTGGAGCCGCTGAACGACGAGGACTATAGACGGGCGCGGCAAGAGGCCGGACTGATCGCCTGTGAGCAACTGCTCAAACGACTGCGGGAACACCACCCTGAGAGAGACCACAATGAACGACACTGACAACGCGGCGGACGAACTCGTTGACAGCCTCGATCTCGCCGAGAGCCTCGACAACTTCCGCACTGTCGGGGCCACCCGCAAGGAATTTCACATCGGGTACGAGCGCGACCTAACCGCGGCGGACCTGGCGGCGCTCGAGCTTCCACGGCCTCGGGCGCCGCACCCTCTCCAGCGTATCCACGCGAGCCACCACGCGCTCGCGCGATGCCTAGCCACTGGCATGAAAAAGTCGCAGGCCGGGCTGATCACCGGGTACAGCTACATCCGCATGAAGCAACTCGAGGACGACCCCGCCTTTCAGGCCCTTATCGCGGACTACCGCACCGAGGGCAAGTCGATCATGGCGGACATGACCGAGCGGATGACCAACATGTCCCTGGACGCCCTCGAAATGCTCCAAGAGCGGATGCAGGAGAGCCCCGAACAACTGTCCATCCCGATGCTCCTGGACATCGTTAAGACCTTCGCAGACCGCACGGGCCACGGCCCCAATCAGGAGGTCCACCTGCGGATGTCTAGCGACCTGATCGACCGGCCTCCGCGAGAAACTGCGGAGGAATGGAATGCTCGACGGGCGAAGGAACTCGTCGGGGAGTTTACTGAGGTGAAGAAACTTAACTGAGAGCGGGGCGGAACGCCCCCACGGATGGGCCACCTGGCCCAATGGAGGAGTGTAATGTCTGTCGTGGAACAAACACTGGGCGAGCGACGCGTGCGATCGGCCTTTAATCCCTCAACCGAGAACATGGTCGATGTGATCAAGGCCAAGACCGCCGAGCTGATCGACCTCTGCGAAGAGATGAAGGACAATGACCCACGCCTCGCGGCCTTGGCCCAGACACACTACGAGGACGCAGCTATGTGGGCGGTAAAGTGCGCTACTGCAACTCGCTAGGGGCCACTCGGCCCCGCACGGACTAGGAGTTTGTCGTGGCTAAAAGACGAAAACGGGCTAGGCCCGAGCCCGCTCCAGAGGAGCCCAAGTTCAGAACCCAGCGACCGCGGCTAACTGCGAGAGAGCAGGAGGCACTTGCGGTGCTGCGGGATATTGAACAGTGGCATATCGAACGAGGCGAGCGTGATGACCCGCATGTAGCGGCACTGACAGACCTGATCCGCAGGTTCCAGTAGGGCCAACGGCCCGCGCGGACACACTGTCCCTGGGAGGGGAAAATGCGAGCCGCCGCGCAAGAGCGCCGCACTGTGGCCCCGGTCTGGAGTCCACAACCTGGGCCTCAGACCGAGGCTATCATGGCGGACTGGTGCGATGAGTTGTTTTACGGCGGGGCAGCGGGCGGCGGTAAGTCGGACTTCCTGTTGGGCGATTTTCTGCAGGATGTTCCGACTTACAGCCGTCACTGGCAAGGCATCCTGTTCCGCCGAACCTACAATGAGCTTGAGGACTTGATCCGCCGGTCGCGCGAGATCTACCCCGCGTCTGGTGCTGTTTGGCACGAACAGGCCAAAACTTGGACCTGGCCAAACGGCGCCAGTCTGCGTATGCGCTATGTGGAGAGGGATGCAGATGCCACACGATATCAGGGGCACCAGTACACCTGGATTGGCTGGGATGAGCTTACACAGTGGCCCAGCGACTACGGATACAGGTTTCTCCGCGCCCGACTACGATCGGCTCACGGAGTCGCTACAAAACGTATTCGGGCTGCAGCTAATCCCGGAGGCGTGGGTCATCACTGGGTCAAGGCTTATTTCGTCGATCCGCATCCAGGGGGCTACGTCCACATTGAGGACCCAATCGTTAAATCCAAGCGGATGTTTATCCCCGCTAAACTACGAGATAATCAGATCCTATTATCCGCCGATCCCACCTACGGAGATCGACTCCGCGGCCTTGCCAGTGACGCTATGGTGCGAGCGTGGCTTGAGGGAGACTGGACAGTCGTAGAGGGGGCCTATTTCGACTGTTGGCGCTACGATTTGCACGTTTTAGAGCCTTTTGACCTCCCGCGCGAGTGGGTTCGGTTCCGCGCGATGGACTGGGGGTCGAGTCGGCCCTTTTCAGTCGGCTGGTGGGCTATCGCGAGCGACGATTACTGGGCTCCGAACCAGAGAACCGAGAAAAAAGAGCGTTTAGTGCCTCGTGGAGCACTTGTTCGGTACCGAGAATGGTACGGAATGACCACTTCCTTTAACGTAGGTCTGAAATTGACCGCGGAACAGGTCGCTCAGGGCATCGCAGACCGCGAAAAACGAGCAAAAGACCCCGCGCTGCGCTACGCAGTGCTCGATCCGGCCTGTTTTCGAGAGGACGGAGGCCCGTCAATCGCTGAACGGGTTAATAAGACGCTTTTAGCCGCACGTTTGCGTCCTTTCCACGCTGCGGACAACGCTCGTGTCCCCCAGAGGGGCTCGATGGGGGGCTGGGATCAACTGCGGGCGCGCTTAGTTGGGCAAGATGGTCTCCCAATGATCTACTGCCTCAGCACGCACGCGGCATCTATCCGAACGATCCCAGCCCTCCAACACGATCCCGCTCGAATGGAGGATGTAAACACAGAGTCCGAGGATCACGCGGCGGACGAGTGGCGTTACGCCTGTATGTCTCGACCCTACACACCTAAAATCGAGAAAACGCCCGTCGCGGTCAAAGTGGGCTATGCTCAACGGGTCTCCAAGGCCCCAGGAGACTGGGTGACCTACTGATGGCGCACAAGATCGAAGATCGCGTCAGAGACACTACCACGAGCACCGGAACCGGGGCTATAGCAGTCACCGGAACTCCACCTACTGCATATCGGGCTTTCAGCGCGGTTTGTGCGGCGGCGGATACTATCTGGATCGTCATAGTTCATCGCACGGCGAACGAGTGGGAGGTCTCGCTGGCGACCTCCGACGGGGCGCTCGGGCTAACACGGACATCGGTGCTTTCTTCGTCGAATGGGGGTTTGGCAGTTTCTTTTTCGGCCGGGACTAAGGACGTTATAGCAGTTCACCCGGCCAGCGCGATCTATCCCTTTGTGTTTACCAGTGCTGCGATCGGACTCGTTCCGGCCTCTGGTGGTGGGACCACGAACTTTCTGCGGGCGGACGGCACCTGGACGACGGCGGCAGGTGGGGTCGATACACAAGTTCAGTTTAACGATGGCGGGGCCTTCGGCGGCGATAGCGGCTTGGTCTACAATAAGGACGACAACACGCTGACTATTACTACGACTACATTTGCCCCGAACTCAAACGACAATAGTGCGCTGCAATTAAGTGGAGGCTTTGGTGGTGGCTTAGTCTTTCTTGATACTGCATCCAGTGGCATTTGGGTTGACACCGCTGGCACCTTCATGCGCTTCGGTGTTGGTGGTAGTGCGGCTGGCATTGCGACCCATATGTCTTTGTCCAGCACCACATTGTCCCTACCGGTCACTTTGACGATGACGGGAGCCACCAGCGGTGCCGTCACTATACAGCCCCAAGCCGTCGCCGGTACCTGGAACTTCAATCTACCGACGACCGCTGGTTCGGCTGGGCAGGTGCTGACATCGCAGGGCGGCGGCGCGACAGCGATGACTTGGGAGACGCCGAGTGGCAGCAATGCCTTTGGTACTATCCAGGTCAGTGGCCAGAGTGATGTCGTCGCGGATGCCGCTCCCGATATACTCACTCTGGCGGCGGGTAGCGCCATCACGCTGACCACCAATGCCGCTACGGATACAATCACGATTGCAGTCACTGCCTCGACGTTCCAGCCGCTTGATACTGATCTGACTTCATGGGCACTGATCACGCGAGCGGCGGGCTTCGACACCTTCGTGGCTACCCCCACGTCCGCCAACCTCGATGCACTGGTTACTGACGACACTGGCTCTGGCGCGCTGGTCTTCGCCACCTCGCCTACGCTGGTCACCCCCCTCCTGGGCACGCCTACGTCCGGCGTGCTGACGAATTGCACCGGCCTCCCTACCATCTTGGTTGCTAACGAGGCGACCGACACGACCTGCTTTCCGGCCTTTTTTACGGCGGCAACTGGTGAGCTGGGCCCGAAGACCAACGCCAATCTCACCTACAATTCCAACACTGGTGCGATGAGCATCGGCACCACGGCGGCGCTCACGGTAGGTACCATAGAGCTGGGCGCTGCCTCTGACACGACGCTGAGCCGCGCCTCGGCCGGTGTGCTGGCGGTCGAGGGCGTCAATGTGCTGACAACGGCGACGGGCCAGCCACTCGATGCCGATCTTACATCGTGGGCATTAATTACCCGGCCTGCCGGATTTGATACATTCGTTGCTACGCCGTCGAGCGCCAACCTCCTTTCACTGGTGACGGATGAGACCGGGACGGGCGCTCTCGTCTTTGCCAACACACCCAGTTTGATCACGCCGAAGATCGCGGACAGCGCTGGCGGTCAATTCTACAATTTTGCCGTCAGCAACTTGGTTGCTGATCGGACGGTCACACTGCCACTGCTCACCGGCAACGATACATTTGTGTTCGAGGCTCACACTCAGACGCTGACTAATAAGACCATAAATCTGTCCAGCAACACGCTGTCAGGCACGACAGCTCAGTTCAATACAGCAAACAGCGATGCCGATTTCTACGTCACTGGCGGCACCGACGTTGCGGTTGCTGATGGTGGCACGGGTGCCAGCACGCTCACCGGCCTACTGCAAGGCAACGGCACCTCTGCCATCACGGGCATCACCAATAGCTCGACTGTTGGACAAGTGCTGCGCGTCACCGGTGCCTCGACTTACGCTTGGGGCGCGCTCGATCTTGCCGACACTGATGCCATCACCGGTGACCTGCCCTACGCCAACCTGACGCCATCGGCCAATGCCTCACGGCTGCTCGGGCGCCAGAGCGGCAGCGCCGGTGATTGGGAGGAGATCACGCTCGGTACCAATCTCTCGATGAGCGGCACCACGCTCAACGCCACAGCCGGAGCCGGCGGCTACGCGACAATCCAAGAGGAGGGCAGCGGCCTCACGGCGAGAACGACACTCAACTTCGTCGGCGGCGGCTTCACTGCCGCTGATGATGGAGCAAACACTCGCACCAATGTCACCCTCGACACGACCTTGAATGCGCTGGCGGCCTATAACACCAATGGGCTGTTAACTCAAACGGCGGCAGACACCTTCGCCGGCCGGACTATCACCGGCACGACCGCACAAATCACAGTCACAGACGGCGATGGAGTTGCCGGCAATCCGGTGCTCTCGTTCCCATCAGATATCCTTGTTCCCACCGTACTGACTGTTCCCAATACCGGCCTGCATCTGCTCGACACCGATGCGACGCACGATCTGATCGTCAAGCCCGGCAGCAATCTCACGGCCGATCGCACGCTGACGATCACGACCGGCGACACTGACATGATCGTCAATCTGACGGCGGTCACCGATGAGTTCGTTCTCGCTTACGACACCGGCACCAATACGTGGCGTGGAGTAGCGGCCACCGGCGGCACGCCGACCCTCATTACGGTCGCCAATGAGGCCACCGACACCACTTGTTTTGTGGCCTTTTTCACCGCCGCCACGGGCGACCTCGGTCCCAAGACCAACGCCAATCTGACGTTCAACTCGAGCACTGGGGCGCTAGGCGCCTCATCCGTGACCTCGGGGGGCAACGCAGTTTTAACGACGGCGACTGGGCAACCGCTCGACGCCGATCTGACCTCATGGGCACTGATCACGCGCGCGGCAGGGTTCGATACCTTTGCCACGACGCCATCGAGTGCCAACCTGATCTCCCTGGTCAGCGATGAAACCGGCACCGGCGCCCTGGTGTTCGCGAACACGCCGTCGCTGATCACGCCCAAGATCGCTGATAGCGCGGGGGGTCAGTTCTACAACTTCGCAGTCAGCAATCTTGCGGCGGATCGAACGGTGACGCTGCCGCTGCTTACAGCAGGCGACACGTTTGTGTTCGAAGCGCACACCCAAACACTGACCAACAAGACCATCAGTCTCACCAACAACACAGTCTCCGGAACGGCGACCGAGTTCAACAGTGCGCTCAGCGGCGCCGACTTCTACACCACCGGCGGCACCGACGTAGCCCTCGCGGACGGCGGCACGGGAACCTCATTGACCGATCCAAACCTTGATCAGATCATGTTCTGGGACGACAGCGCCGGAGTGGTCAAGTTCGCAGCGCTCGCCGATATCACGACCGAGGCCAGTCCTACGACCGGCGACATGCTGTTAGCTTACGATGGTACGACCGATCAATTAATTAAGGTCAACTGGTCGTCACTCCCTGGTGTTGGCAGTGGCATATCTGGTTCTGGCACTGATGAACATGTGATGCGCTGGAACGGTACTGCGAATGCCCAGGACAGCACCGCAACACTCACTGACGATGGTAAGTTGACAGTAAATATTGAGGACGCTGCGGCTGCCACCGTTCTCTACGCTGAACGCCTCACCCGCACGACTACGCACGGCACGCCAGCGAACGGCATCGGCGTTGGCATGGAGTTCGAGGTTGAGACTGCCGCTGGCAACAACGAGGTCGGCGCCACCATCGAGGCGGTGACGACCGACGTAACCGGCGCAAGCGAGGATTTCAAGCTTGTATTCAAGACGATGCAAGCTGGCTCCCTGCTTACGGCACTTGATATTTCCAGATTGGGAGTTGGTGCGTTTCTGGATGACAATTCGCTTTTGTTCAATACAACTGAAAATGCCAATACGGGCGGCAGCGCCCAGATGCAGCAGATCGTTCGCTCCGGCACGGATGCGGAAATATCCCTCGTTGCAAGTCACTCAGGGGGGCAAACTCGATTACATGCTTCTGACGGTTATTTGATTGTATTAACCGAAACGGCAGAACCTATTTTATTTTATACGAATAACACTGGTCGGGGGAGCATTGCTTCGACTGGTGAGTGGGCAATAGGCAACCAGGCGGCAGATCGGTTGCTTCATGTTGAGCAGGAAACCGCCACCACCAACGCGGTCACCTACGTGCAGCGTTTGACCTCGACCAGTTCTGGCACTCCGGCGGCTGGCATCGGCGTTGGGGTGGAGTTCGAGGTCGAGACATCGAGCGCTAACAATGAAATTGCGGGCACGATAGAGGCGGTTCTTTCTGATGTAACAGGCGCCAGTGAGGATAGTGACCTTCTGTTTCGCACGCTGGTCGCTGGCACATCAACATTTGCGAGCTACGTCCCTCGTACGAAGCGGCTCAACAATGTTCACAGTGTCACTGGCGTCACCGGCACCGAGATAACCGAGCTGGAGTTTCCAGGCGTCCAGCCTGGAACATACGTTGTCGAGTATTGGCTGATCTTCCAGTCTGGCACTGCAACGACCGGCCTTGGCATAGGGCTCAACTTTACTGGAACTGCCGCCGTCAAGGCGTTCATGCGCTATGACGTTTCGACCATCACCACTGCCAGCAACGGTCTCACCGAGGAGGAAAGCGGTGCGGCGCTCGTGACTGGCGGCGTGATGAACGCCTGGGCGACGCAAACGTACTCGACCGCTACTCCGACCACGATGAGCGAAGGCGTTGGATCAACTACCCTCGATATGCTCATGAGAGTTGAGGGCGTGGTGATCGTCACCGCCGCAGGCGATCTTGAGATTTGGCACAGCTCGCAGATAGCAGCGACCACCACGACTATCCGTGTCGGGTCGTCTGCGAGACTAACAAGGACAGCATAGAAGGAGAAGTTTGGTGGCAACTTACACCTGGGCAGACTTCACATTCCTGACCGCACAGCAGCAGGCTGGGCTGCAGGCGTTCTTCGACCTGGGCAAGGAGCTGCAGCAAAAGGGCGTCCCGCAGCCCAGGCCCGGCGTGCCGCCGATCCCGACCGCGAACATGACGCTGGTAAACGGCAAGCGGGCGGGCGAGATCTTGCGGGATCTCTATCAGTTGTTGGAGCCGACGAAGATCGCCGTGCAGTATTCCAACAACTATCACCGCGCTGTCGATCAGGAAGAGTTCGAAGAAGCAAACCCTTAAGCCGTCTGTAACCTAGAAGTTGGAGGAGAACATGAGACTGGTTAAGATCGTGAACGGACTTCCTGGCCTTAACACTGTCGAAGTTATCAAGATAGTGGCTAAGCAACCGATCGACAAGGGGGTCACTTTCGAGGAGATGCGGAACCGTTTGCGGGTGCTCGATGTGGCCGAGGCCGCCAACGAAGAGACTACGGAACTGAAGTTCGAGGACAGTGACTACACTCTGCTTACCAAACTGACCAGAGAGTTTCGATTTGGCACTGTCAGCCGGGAACTGATGAACATCATAGATGGTATACTTGAGAGTCCGAAGGCCTAAGATGAGTGACTGTGATGGACGATGCTGGAATTGGCGCAGTTGCAATATCCGACGCGGCTATCTCTGGGTCGATAGCTGCAGCTGCGGTTCCCCCAGAGCCCGAGCCGGAGCCGCCGCCGGACTTCTACACCTATCCAATCGGCAGAAACCTCTCCTCGGACTACGGAAAGCGTAAGAGAACACACAGATACGTTATAGGACGCCGCTAATGGCCTACGAAGCAGAGAGACGCGATATTAGCCCGCCCCTGATGCCTGGCGCGAAGCGGCCGCGCGAGGAGAATGCGGCTGATGAGGACAAGGCCAAGTACTGGTCGCATGGCAAGTGCGTCAAAGCGTATGAGGACTATCTGGCTGACAAGCAGGAGGAAATCCAAGAGCAGAAGAACGCTCGACAGTACCGCCACGGCGCACAGTGGACTACGGGCCAGGTCGAAATCTTTAACAAGCGCAGACAACCAGTGGTGACCTATAATCGTATCTCGCGAAAAGTGGACTCTATTGTCGGGCTGATGGAGAAGCTCAAGCAGGACCCGAAGGGCTTTCCGACCAATCCGCGAACCACTGACGAGACAGCCGCGGAACTAGCCACGCATACAGTTCGTTACGTCGTGAACAACGACCTGCGAGAGAAGCACTTTCCCAGCGCCATCGAGAACGGAGCCGTGGATGGACTGGGCGGGATTGAGATGATACTCGAGCGCGGCGACGCTGGAGACATGGACATCGGATTTGCTCACGTCCAAACGGACAGTTTCTTCTACGACCCGCGCTCGTATGAGCGTGACTTCAGCGATGCTCGCTTTATGGGCGTGGGAAAGTGGCTTGATATCGACGATGCTATCGACCTCGCCCCAGATATGGAAGAGGAAATCAAGAACTCGTTTCAGCGCGGATCGAACCTCTCCTCTGATCCCGACCGCGAAAAGCGGTTCTTCGATGTAAGTCCTCAGTACAAGCGCATTCGAGTGGTCGAGATTTGGTATCGCCACAAGGGTGGATGGTGCTGGTGTCTGTTCACGGGCGCGCACAAGCTGCGTGAAGGCAAGGGATACTTCTTCAACGAGAAGAATGAGCCCATCTGCAAATTCATCATGTTCTCGGCCTTTGTAGACCACGATGGGGATCGCTACGGCTTTATTCGCAACTTGCGATCATCGCAGGACGAGATCAATCAGCGGCGGTCAAAGGGTCTGCACGAGCTGATGTCAAGGCGGATCAAGGCCGAAGATGGGGCCTTTGCTGACGTGGAAGTAGCTCGTCGTGAGGCAGTTCGCCCAGACGGTATAGTTATCTACAACAAGGGCTTCGAGATGGAGTTCGACGACGCGGCGAGGATCGCGAACGTCGAGGGCCAACTGAAGTTTCTAGAGGACGCCAAAAATGAGATTGAAAACTTCGGACCAAATCCTGCACTCATTGGTCAAGGACTGGAATACAAGTCCGGTCGAGCCATCAATCTGCTACAACAGGCGGGGATCGCCGAACTCGGTCCCTTCGTTATCGGAGTCAAGAACTGGAAGCTCCGTGTCTATCGAGCTATATGGAACGCCGTCCAGCGTTATTGGGTCGCAGAGCGCTGGATCAGGGTGACTGACGTGGAGGGCATCGAGCAGACGGTAACACTGAACGGGGTCGGAATAGACCCGCGCACGGGTATGCCCAGGATGATAAATGCGGTCGGACAGCTCGATGTGAACTTCATACTGGACGAGGGGCCGGACGAGATTAACATGATGGCAGACGCCTACGATACGTTGGTCGCTTTGACCGCGCAGGGCGCGAATATACCTCCACAGATCCTCCTCGAACTATCGCCGCTCCAGGCGAGTGTGAAACGCAAGCTGCTGGCTATCCTGAACAAACCTGATCCGGTTCAAGAGCAGGGCAAACAGATCACCCTTCAGGGTGAAGCCGCGAAGGTGGACGAAACCAAGTCCAAGACCCAACTGAACCTCGCCAAGGCCCAGGAGACTGCTCAGGGCGATCCGGGCGCGCTCCAAGAGAAGCAGATGGATATGCAGATGAAGCGCGAGGAACACGGCCTCAAGCAACAAGAGCTTGCGGCCAAAGTCCAGTCCCAGCGCGAGTTGTCTCAGATCAAGATCAGTGGAGAGTTCGCCAAACTGCAGTCCAATCAGGTGAAGTCGCAACAGGACCTCCAGATGAACCAGGTCAAGAATGATATGGGCCTGCGACAGGCCGAAGAAAAGCATCAAATGAGTCTACGACAAGCGGCACAGAAGCCTGCCGCTCAAACCAACGGAAATGGAGCGTAACATGTCTATAGGATTTATCTTTTGGCTACTCATGATCCTGTCACTGATCTTCTGGGGATGGGGTCGGCCCTGGGAAGGTGATCGGCACATAGGGGGAATGACCTTCCTAGTGTTCGTGCTGTTCTTCCTGCTGGGCTGGAAGGTGTTCGGGTTCGCTATTCACGCGTGATGTAGATGGCCAGTAAACTGGAAGAGCTAGAGGCTCCTAGCTGGACTGATTTTCTGGCCCAGTACGCTAAAGCTGTGGGTCGAGCCCAGCGCGTGCCCGGACAGATGGCTATCGGAGCCGCTAAGGGAATGGCCCAGACTATTGAGGACGCGAAACGAGAGTCCCTGTCAGCCGCCTTCGGCGGGGACTATAACCCGAAGCCGGTACTGGAATTGGGCATGATGCCTATGGGAGGAACAGCAGTAAGCGCGCCGAAGGGCGCTCTGGGCGCGGGGCCAGCTAGGCCGCCGTTTACAGATCGACTAAGGGAGTTGGAAGAGATACTACAACGTGCTAAGCGACCTGGAGCACCGCCTTCAGATCCATATCTCGTATCTAAGGGCGATATAACTAAGGCGTTAGAGGCGGCACCTGCGATGCCTGCTGTACATACTCCAAAGTACAGTAAAGAGTTCGTTCCGGAGATTGACACAGCTGGATGGACACAAGTTGGACCGCGAGGCGGTGTGAGTCCGGGTGGACTTTATCGTACTCCAACCGGTGAGGATTTCTACTTGAAGTCGGGACCAGAGGGACACGTTCAGACTGAGCGTATAGCTCGAGAGCTGTATGGTTTGACGGGTGCTCCGGTTCCGCAGACTTACAGGGCAGTCAGAGAAGGGCACCCTGCAATAGCCAGCAAGATCATTCCTGGCAAGACTCTTGCAGACCTCTATCCTAGTTACACTGTACCAGAGAGCGTTACTAAGGACCTTAGTAAGCATATGGCAACTGATCTTTGGTTGAAAAATACTGATCTGCACGGGCATAATGTGCTGGTACCGACAGCAGGTAAACCTGCAAGAATAGATTTTGGAGCTGCTCTTGATTATAATCCTTTCGGTGAAAAGAGAGCTTTCAGTTCTAGTCCTAGCGATGTAAAGTGGGATCAAGCCGACATAATGGGGTCTCATATATATGGTAAGAGACCCGATTTTGGGGCCTCGGCGAGAGAGGCGCTGCTACGTCTCCCCCAAGAGGAAGTGGTTAAGGCTTTGAGTGCTACAGAAGAAACTAAGAGACTTATTGGTCCTGCGCTTGAGAGGCGCCGTGAAATCCTGAGACAGTTTCTCCCGGACGAGAAGATCGACACGATCCTCGTTGGTCTTGCGGGCGGCGGAGGCGGGGCTGCTGCAGCGCTTGATCCAGAGATGCGATCCATTCTTGAGGCCCTTCAAGCACATCAGAAGAAGGAGGGTAAGTGATGCCCCCAGTATCAGAGGCCCAGAGACGCGCAATGCACGCTGCAGCCGCAGGCAAGAGCACTATTGGTATCCCTAAGAAGGTCGGCAAGGAATTCGCCGAGGCCGATCCCGGAGGAAAGCTACCGAGCGTGGCACCGAAGCGGCGCGGAGGAATAGATCAGCTTAAGCCGGGAGACTACCAGCGTCGATAACGTCAGTGCCTACGATATGGCACACGTCCGTAGGAACGATAGTCCTACAGTATCGTGACCGCGACGAGACGGCGGAGAGGAAGAGAGAATGGCAGACGAAAAGACTCTTGAACAGCCATCCGATAAAGAGCTGTTCGACACGGCAACTGCGGCACTCGAGCCGCCTCCGGTAGAACCGGCAGCGTCCGAGCCGGAGCCGGAACCACCACCTGCACCACCTCCAGTCGAACCGCCAGCGGAGCCCACTATTCCGCCCTGGCGACTCCGAGAGGAGGCCGAAGCTCGAAGAATGGCCGAAGACCGCGCGCGGATGCTCGAAGCGCGTCTGAACGAGGTCGCGGCTCATATCCAGCAAAACCAAAAGCAGCCGGACTTCTTCGATAATCCTGACGCAGCGACACAACAGCTGATAATGCGGACCCTCCAGCCCTACGCCGAGGAAACTCGACGAAACTTGATGTATATGGGCAAGATGGTCGCTGCGGCAAGGCACGGTGAGGACAAGGTGGAGGAAGCCGAACAGGCCTTCTTGCAGGCCCGTGCGGCAGAGAGTCTCGACCCCGCTGACTACGAGCGAGTAGTTCAGTCGCCCAACCGATACGATGCAGTGGTACAGTGGCACAAGCGCCAGTCTGTGCTGGCCTCGGTCGGCGACGATCCGAACGCTTGGTTTGAGAGGCAGCTTGAAGCCAGAATGGCTGATCCTCAATTCCAGGCCAAAGTACTCGAAAAGGTCCGCGGAAGTGCTGCCACCAAACCTTCTGAAGTTAGGCTACCGCCAACGCTCTCGAGGACAACGGCCGCAGCGTCTAACGCCGGTGCGTCTGTTGGAGACCTGAGCAACGAAAGTTTGTTCGCCTACGCGTTGGGCGACAAGCGATAAGTATGGTCCTGACCGAAATGGTCACGACCATACAGTTTTAAGGAGGGGATACAGCTATGGCTGTGTCAACTATCGAAACCAACAACAAACTCATCCGGTTTACTCAGGAGATCAACCGGGAGTTCGTTCGCGAGAATATGTTCTCTCCGTACCAGGGGACCGGCCTCACTGCAATCATCCGCATGAGGCAGGAACTCAAGTCGGGCGGCGAGGACATGAATATCCCTCTGGTCACACGCTTGACTGGGGCGGGAGTTGCTACTGAGACTCTGGTAGGTAACGAGGAAAAGATCGACAACTACGGGATGCGGGTTCGCATCGAGTGGGCACGTCACGCCGTCGTTACTATCAAGTCCGAACAGCACAAGGACTCGGCCGATATCTTCGGTGAGGCCAAGCCTCTGCTGAGCGACTGGGGCAAGGAACTACAACGCGACGAGCTGATCGCTGCGCTGATGGCCCTTCCCTCTGAGACTCTTCCTGCCTCTTCGGGTGGGGTGAGAGTTAACGGCATCCAATACGATCTTGCGACCGCGGCCCAGCGTAACACCTGGAACGCGGACAACTCGGATCGGGTGCTCTACGGCGCAGCAACGTCAAACTTTAATGCTACCCACGCGACTGCGCTGGCGACCATTGATACTGTCAACGACAAGTTCACCGCTACGAATCTGTCGTTGCTGAAGCGGATCGCGATGAATGCGAACCCTCGTATTCGGCCCCACAGGACCGAGGACGGGTATGAGCACTTCGTTGCCTTCGCCGGAACTAATGCGTTCCGCGATCTCAAGATCTCTCTTGAGACTATCAACAAAGACGCCAGACCCCGCGAGGGCAGTGGCGTCTCCAAGAACCCGATCTTCCAAGATGGTGACCAGATCTATGACGGCGTGATTGTCAGGTGTGTGCCTGAGATTTCGCAGTTCGTAACCAACGTCTGGACCACCCTCCTGACAGCGGGTACTACGTCAGCCCGAGTCGAGCCCGTATTCCTGTGCGGTCAGCAGGCAGCGGTCTTTGCTTGGGGGCAGATGGCGAAGCCGACGTTCCGTAAAGAGGACGACTACGGTTTCATCACTGGCACAGGCATCGAGATGGCCTATGGCGTGGCGAAGATGTTCAAGAAGCACCCGAACACAAGCTCCGTCCTGAAGCAGTGGGGCGTTGCGACCGGGTTCTTCGCGTCGGCGGCCGACTAGGAGGCACACCAATGACAACCTCTCTAAACAGCAGCGTGCCTGCTCGAGACTACGCCAGCGCACAACTGGTCCACTACCTCCGCAAGGCTATCAACGTCCTCACAACGCCTGCCGCTACGGTTGTGAACATTGGTACCCTCCCTCCAGGCGCTCTGGTGCTCGCGGGGCTCAGCGGAGTCTTCGTAACAGCCGACTTCACAGGGACTACGAACGTTGTGGACATCGGCTACGCCACGGATGGTGTCACCTCTGCGGATGGCGACGCCTATGCTACCGACTTGACCCTCGCTCTCACGACCGGAGGTTTTGTCGCTATCGACGAGATGGCGGTGGCCACTGGCCGCCCCCGTACCTTGGAGACCAAGATCACCGCGACCTGGGCCGGTACTGCAAGTACCGGCGCATTCGAGGTGATTATCGCTTACGTGCCTAATCGCTGACTCGACTGCCCAGTGGGTATGTACAGCCCACTGGGCCATTTTGGAGGAGAGAAGTATGCGACCGATGGAAGTTCCTATCAAGCGGGCTGATGGTAACGACGAGGCTGTTGCCTTGTTGGAGCGTTGGCTCAAGCGTGCCAAAGAGCACGGACAGATAGGCTTTGTAGGACTTGTGGCGTGCGAGAACCTCAAGCATGTTGTATCTGACTATGGCGGGGCGTTGCAACTGTCGTTCGTGGCGAACTGGGGACTGGACACGCTGAAGTATCAACTGCTGTCGCGGGCACATTCTCACTATGAGGCGCCACTGGAGCCCGCGAATCTCGCAGAGGCCGATCGTATCTGCTACGATATCTCGGCTGGACCAGCCTGTTTCGATTTCATTGCGTGGCTCGTGCTCGCCGAGATGGTACGCAAGATGGCCGGGGCGCCAGCGCCACTAAAGGTGGGCTTCAAGATGCTCAACACCGCCCAAGAGCGCTCGCTTCATGAGCGCGAGCGGGAGCCGTTCTACAAGAACGTGATCTTCCCATCACTCAGTTTTGTCGGGGCTGTACCCGACGCGGCGTCTAACAACGCGCCAGTGATGGAGAAGTATACTCTTCGCCCGGTCGTGGAGCTGGCTTCAAAGGGTGTCGAGGTGCCACTGTTGAAGCCGAGCGCAGCTGCAGTGTCTATGACCGACACCTGGCTCTATTCCGGCAAGGACAAGCGAGCCCCGATCACAATCACTCTACGCGAGACCAAGGGCAAGCACGACTTCCGCAACTCGAACATTGACGAGTGGCTCAAGGTCGCTGAGTATCTTGAGGGCAGGGGCGAGCGAGTGATCTTTATCCGGGACACGGCTCTCGCTCGCGAGCCGATCACTGGATACCAGACCTGTCCCGATGCCGCTCTGGACATCCACGCCCGCCTTGCCTTGTACGAGGCGGCCAAGTGCAATCTGTTCGTCAGCAATGGTCCGTGGATGCTGGCCTTGCACGGGACTCGTCCCTGGCTGATGTTCGTCGAGACCAGTCCAATGTCAGCGTTCTTTCCGGAGACTCCACAGTTCTGGATACAGTGGCACGGAGTACACCACGGGCAGTTCCCATGGTCGCTACCATCGCAGCGGATCATCTGGGAGCGTGATGACTTCGGGAATATAAAAAAGGCCTGGGAAGAACTGGCGCCTATGCTACGAACGCAGGAAGCTGCGGAATGAAAAAATCCACACTAACAACCATATCGAGAGGAGACTAAGATGAGTGATAAGTTGCACGTTCCGCCCTCACAGCAATCGGCCCAGAGGCCTGTGCCAAAGCCTGGAGAGCCAGTGAACCCTACAAAGGGCATTCTGTCTGATCCGAGGCCTGTAGAGCCTCCAGCCCCGATCAACGCTGAGCCCAAGGCCAGGGCCGAGTCAGCACCGATGGTGACAGAGACTCAAGCAGCAGAACAGAAGCCACTGACGACCCCCGCCAGGACACCTAGGAGAGGTTAATGACCATCTTCTCGTCAACACAGCCAAGCATACGTGCTCGGATCATCCCTAAGTTCCCGGCGCAGGTTGTCGCCGGGAACGGGATCACTATTACTAAGAGCGGTCTGGTCTATACGTTCGAGGTAGCTAATCAGATCGGCGGGGCGGATACCCAGGTTCAGTTCAACGATGGAGGCGTCAACGGTGGAGATAGCACCTTCATCTTTAACAAGACCACCAACGTACTGACTGTCGCTGCTATCACAGTCACTGGTAACGCGACTGTCGGAGGTATTATCGAGGCAGGAGTGACTGTAAAGACCGCTCCAACGACAGTGGCTCTGCTACCCGTGGTCGGTACTAAGGGCAGAAGAGCCTTCGTTACCGACGCTAATGCGACCACGTTTGCTTCAGTGGTCGCTGGTGGGGGTACTAACAACCTGCCAGTTTACGACGATGGAACCAACTGGAGGATCGGATAGTGGATATCACAAAGACCCGAACCGAACTGATCCAAGAGGCCGCTGACAAGCTCAAGCTCGTGGGCACCGGGCAGGCACTCGAAGCCGAATACTCTGACAAGCTCGATGGCAACGTAGACCCGCTGTTCATGCAGTTGGCCTCGGATGGCATCTGTGAGGTCGTTAACGATGGACAGATACCAAGCGAGTGGTTCGACGCCCTCGCAGGACTCCTGGCCAACATCTGTGCCCCGCTCGGCGGCACAGCGTTCGACCCCCGGATCAAAGAGTACTACGAGATGCAACTCAAGCGGGTGACCTCGACTCGACCGAGCTATAATGTTATGGAGAACGAGTACTTCTAATGCCTGTGAGCATCATCTTTCCGCCGTCTTCGGCACCCGGTATCCGGCCTCAGGAGTCCGGTGGACGCCTCATCAATGCTTTTGCTGAGAAGGCTCCCGTCGGAGCCCCTTCGCAGATAGTTCATCGACGCTCGCCGGGGCTATTCAGGGTGGCAATGGCCGTTGATAGTCGAGTACATACGCGAGGCTTTCTGGATATTGGATCGGAGGTGCTATGGATACTGGATAGTAGGGTTGTTAAGTTCAACTCGGCCTTTACAGTCTCAGATGTTGGAGCCCTTACAGGAACCGAGCCAGTGACTGTGGCCCGTAACAACGCGGCTACGCCAGATAACGTAGTGGTCACTGATACCGGCTGTTTCAATCTCTTCAGTGCTTCCGCTCCAACAGCGTTCGCGGATGCGGATCTCCCTGGATCACCGACGAGCGTTTGCGACTTTAATGGCTACTTCGTTTGGTCCTTTGCAGATGGAAGGATTTTCGCGTCGAACCTTAACTCGGTATCGGTATCGGCACTGTCTTTCAACACCGAGCAGGGGCTGAACGTTCGCAGGGTTGTACGCTACGCAGGACGACTGTATGCCTTCGGAGATAAATGGACAGGGGTTTATAGGGATGCGGGCACCAGTCCGTTCCCGTTCGCCCGCGAAGTTACTATTCCTCGGGGGATCGTAGGCACTCATGCCATTGGAGGCTGGGAAGCGGGCTGGGCAAATGAGTTGATCTGGGTCGGAGACGACTTTATAGTGTATAAACTCAATGGATACACTCCAGTACCGATCTCTACCAATGATGTCAGTAGGGCAATTCAAGAGGCTGTGCTGGCCGGGGACAGGGATTTGATCGAGGTCACTGTCTATATGTTCGAGAAGAATGCCTTTTTGGCGATAACTGCTCACGGACGGTTCACTTGGGAGTACAATCTCTCGACCGGAGAGTGGAACGAGCGGATGTCGTACAGTCGAGATGACTGGAAGGGCATGAAGTCGGTACGAATTTTTGATCGCTGGCTGATCGGGGACGAATATACTGGAGAACTGTACGAACTTCGAGGGGGCTACTTCTTGGAGGGTACTGATCCACTGATTTGGCATGTTGAGAGTGGGGCGCTCTCGGATTTTCCGAGGGGAATGGTCATTCCGAGGGCGAGTTTCAACTGTACTACCGGTGTAGGAGACTTCGGAGCCGTAGAGGATCCAAAAATCGAGATCTCATGGTCTCTTGATGGCGGCTATCACTACGGAAACCCTGTTATTCGGCGTCTTGGTGGCCCAGGACTAACAAAGTCCCATCCATATATCCTCAGTAGTGGACTGTCACGGGGACAGGGTGTCAGATATCGGCTCAGAGTGTCTGATAACGTCCACGTTGGGCTATCTGGCGGGGTCATAGAGACTGAACAGAGAGGATTCTCGGGATGACTCTAGAAGCCCCGCGTGATCCATTCTCCGAGGTCGTTGATGAGCGTCGCAGATGGATGCCTGACTGGTATTCGTGGCTGCAGACCCTCATATCTGGAATAAACACCGAGATAGCTGGATTGAATACAGGTTCGCTGAGCGACTACACAGAAGGGACCTGGGTTCCTACGATAACCTTTGATACTCCAGGCGATCTGTCTGTCGTTTATACTACTCAGTTTGGTATCTACAGAAAGATCGGCACTCTCATTCACGTAGCCTTTAACATAGCAACCAGCACTTTCACTCACACGACCGCCGCTGGTAACCTGCATATATCCCTGCCATTTCAACCAGCTACCACTCCAGCCATTAATCAGAGAACTGGCACTCTCTACTTCCAGGGAATTACAAAAGTAAACTATACCCAGTTTGTTGTCTCTTTTGAGAACTTAGCAGGACCATTTGCTATTGTTGATGCTTCTGGTTCTGCTCAAGCTCTAAGCGTTGTGACCGCCGCAGATATGCCAACTGGCGGTACTGTTGAACTTCGAGGTGGCGGTACATACGCTACCAGCTCATAGGAGACGATAATGGCCTTCGATCCTTTCTCAATCTTCACTGGCAGCGCTCAGGAAAAAGCCGCGCAACAGACACAACAGTATCTTCAACAGCAGCAGGCTCAGAATGCTGCCCAGGCGGCTGCGGCACAGAAAGGCGGTCTCGCCGCCTTGCAAACAGGCCAGACCGGTGCGATCGGGGCTATTCAGCCAGCGATCGGCACCGCCAGAAACGATATCACGACCTCGACTGGCTCCGGGTTGAATACTCTGTATGGAGGTCAGGTCCAGGGCGCAGGCGCTCTCACGGGCGGACAAACCGGAGGGCTTGCGGCCCTGACAGGTGGTGTTAATCAGGCCCAGGGGGCCTATGCCCCGCTATCCAACTTGGGTGGGCAGTTCGCTGGTCAGTGGGCACCCACGGCGCAGATGTCTGCGAACGCGCTCGGACTCAATGGACCAGAGGGTAATACGGCCGCTACTGGAGCCTTCCAAGCCGGACCCGGATATCAGTTCGCTCTGGGCCAGGGGCTCGAGTCCATCGCGAGAAACGCTAACGCGGCTGGGATGGCCGCTGGTGGCAATGCTCTTCAAGAGGCCCAGACATATGGTCAGGGCCTGGCCAACCAGGAATACGAGCGGTGGCGGCAGGGTCTGCAGGCCCGTGAACAGGGCTACGCTGGACTCGCCGGGGGCACGCTCAACCAGGCTGCGGGAGGACTGGCCAACGCCGCTCTTACCGGCGGTACGAGCGGGGCCAACATCTACACTGGCACCGGCGGCCGACTGGCCGATCTGTATGGACTCACAGGGCGCACAGGTGCGGACATCTACGGCACCGCAGGCCGTTCTCTGGCCGACTTGGCCTCGAAAGGTGGACTTGCCGAGGCTGGTATCTACACTGGTACAGGCGGTCAAGCTGCCAACCTGTACAGCAATATCTATGGCACGCAGTCAGGGTTCAATCAGGGACTGATCAAGCCCATGACTGACGCATATCAGTCGGAGGCTGCCGCCACAACTGGCGGCGCGAAGAACTTCTGGAACCTGGCTGGCAGTGCTGTGACTGGCGCGGCTGGTATGGGCTGGCTGTCACCGGCAGCAGGGGGCCTTGCATCGGCGGCAGGTACTATAGGCAGCCAATATGCTGGACCTGTTAATCCATACGTCTAGAGGTGCAACATGCCCTACAAATTTCCAGAAGTTAGTTTTGACTGGCTCGCCAAGCTGCCAGACGTGATAGACGAGGCGGCCGGAAAACAGTCTCGTAAAGAGGTCCTAGCCGACCTCGACATGAGCAATCCTGATGCTATGGAAAAGAAGGCTGCTCTGCTGTTCCGTAGCGGCCGAGGACCAGATATGGAGATGGGGCTGCGTCTCCAGACAGCCGCGCGCGAGAAGCGGGCACTGAGCCACAGGATCAGTGAGGACCAGCGCTATCAGAGACTACTTGGACCGCTCCTGAAGAGTTTTGAGAGCGGTGGTGACGCTACTACTGGAGTACCAGACGTTCCAGCACCGGCCCCGCAACAGCCTGATATCCCCTGGGGTTCGGGCGGGGCTATCCCTGGAGTGTCTCAAGCGCCTCCGGCGCCTCCTGTGGGACCGGGGGTCCCTGGAAACATGGCTGCTAGTCCGAGTGAGGAATTGTTAGCTCGTGCGGAAGGAGGGCCTGTTGCTCCCCAGCCTGGACCTCGTTTCGCGCAGGCCGGTGGGGCGCCTTCGCTTCCTCCACAGGCGGCCCCACCGGCTCTGCCTCCCTGGATGCAGGGAGCGCAGGCACAGCCTATGACTGTGCCACAGGCACCTGTGGGCGCTCCTCCATTGCAACAGCGGAATGTGCAAGATGTGGCTGTTATGGAGGCAAAGAAACTGGAACAGCAACTCCAGGCCACAGCCGCGCTCGGTCCAAAGGCTCCGCAGGGACTACTCCAGTCTCTTCTGGTTAGGTATCGTAACGCACTGGAAAAGACCCAACTAACTCCAGATCAAAAGAACTATGAGTTTGAACAGACCCAACGACGGCTTCAAGGCCTGGAGCGTATGCCTTTCGCGGACTTCCTGAACCGAAAAGAGACAGCCGGAAAGAACCTTGAAGAAGTCCAGAACTATTATAAGGAGTATAGAAAGGAGTCTCAGAGTCAGGGAAATGTCGTCCGAACTATAGATCGGATGGAAAAGATAATGGAACATCCAGAGTTCACCTCTGGTCGAGGAACCGCTCTCTACTCTACAGCTGTCAGCGCAATGCAAGGACTGACTGGGATCGCAAAGGTATATGGGATTGCCTTTCCGGAGGACTGGCAGAAGCGGATTGATGCTATCGCCGATCCGGCTAAGAGAGCGACAGCTCTCGCAGAAGAGTTCACTGCACTGTCCAACAAACTGGTCAAAGACTCTCTTGGAACCCTGGGTAATCAGATCTCAGAGGGCGATCGCGGCTTTGTAGAGCGTATGTTCTCGAGCCTCTCCCTTACTCCACAGGGCAATAGGGCCCTGCTCAAGTTCATGCGGATGACAGCTGAGCACGCCCAAAATAACGAGAAGTGGGCTCGGGAGTACCGTCAGACAGCCAAGGGAACGGCTAATGCGCCTGATATGGAGGCATATATAGCGAGGAAGCAGGAGGAGAACAGTCTGTTTGTAAAAAATGGTCAGCTCACTGAGGCAGGAAAGAAGGCCGAGGCAGAGGCAGCCAAGCTCGCTCCACAGCAACCGTCTGCGCCAGCGGCTCAGCCGCCCAGACCAGTTGGCCCCGGTGGACAGCCATTGGTCACTCCAGGCGACATTATCTACGACAACAAGGGCAGACCTCATCGAATGCAGAACGGTAGACCTGTGCCGGTGGAGCAAGAGGGACTATAATGGCTACCAGATTTGACGAACTGGAGTCCGAGCGCGAGCGCAGGCGCAACGAGGCCGAGTATCTTCCTGGTCTCTTGCAGCAGTATGCTCAATCCGCTCCACCACAGCCTTGGATGCGCCGTCCAGGTCCGTCTATGCCTCAGGTTCCACTGTGGGCAGAAGACCCTGTACCTACAGATACTTTCGACGAGAGATTTAATCCAAGAGCCTACCCTCCAGTCAAGCCGCCGCGTGGTGAGACTCCCCGCCCTACGAGCCCTGGAACTCGAGAGAGGTTCGGTGATCCGACAAAAGTAATCGCGGATGCTTCTGGTGCAATTCCTCAGACTGGTTTTGATCCAGAGGGTGAAGGCTATGACTATGAGTCGGCGCGCGCCGCTGGTATTAATCCTGATGCAACTGGACACTGGCCATCGCGTGATCCCAAGACTGGTCTTATACTTAAGGGCCGTAGACATCCAACCTTTACTCTAACTGAACAGGGAGAGGAAAAAGCTGGACACAAGATTTCGAAACGAGATGGCCGCTACTATTCATCTCCGATTTCCCAGAGTGGAAAAAAATCAGACGAACAGCCATATGCAGTGGAATTGCCTCCGGGGTTCACACTTGAGCCAACACCAGAGGGGCTGGTAGAGCTTCCAAAAGGCTTTACTCTTGAGCCTGAGGGCAACTTGCCCGCACCGACCGCAGGGGCACTTCCGCCAGAGCCCGCGACTCCCCCTAACGCGCCCGCGCCTATGGCTGGTATGAGTCAGTGGTCTCCTGACGAGGCCGAACAGGCTCGCGAGGTCGCAGCGCTCAGAATGCGGCGCTCGGCTCAACCGCCCGAGGGGCGACAAGAGGGTCGAGCCACAGAGGCTATCGAGGGCGTTCTACCGGCCGCTGAGAAAGAAGCTTTGCGCTTCATGGAGATCGCAGATAGAGCAGTAAAGTCCGGGGATATACCTCCAGCAGAAGCGGCGGAAGTGGCCATGTTAGCTACTCCAGCTTCTGCCGCCTACCGCACTGGCAGGGCTATAGCCCAGGCTCGACGGTCTCCGGCCGAGCGCGCTCAGATCGAGGCCGGAGTCACGTCTATTCCACAGGCGGCCAGTGGCGGTCCAACGGCCCAGATGAGTGGCCGAGCACTCTCAGGTGCCCCGTTCATTGGAGCCCCTCTTCGTAACGCAGCAGAGAGGTCCACGGCGGAACTTCAGGCCGCTGGAACCGCAGCGGCTGCTCGACCGACCGGGACAGTTGTAGATCAGAAGGTTGCTGGCAGTAGAGTGCGTGACGGGCTCGCAAACGCCGCTCCGGGCTCGCTCTCCCCAAAGCTGGAGGGTCTTCTGAAAAAGAGTGATGAGGACATTATTGGGTCTATCATTACAATGGCGGGCTCCAAAGGCGGGGCCGATATAGCTACACTTGCACAGTTGCGAAGGGCTGTTCCTGCTAGGGCCCAGCCAGAGGTGCAGAGTGCCATTATCACCCGGCTCGGACAAGGACCAACTGGTGAATTCGATCCAAAAGCCTGGCTCAGGAATTATGGCAGTCTGTCAGATCGCGGCAAGAACGTCCTGTTTGGGCTAGACCCCAGGAACCCTCTCCGACGCCACCTTGATGCTATTGAGTCGGTCGCCCGCCGCGCTCCGACCTGGCAACAGTTTCAAACTGGTCGTTCGTCCCTTGGTACAGCAGTTGGAGTCGTAGGTCTGATCGGAGCCGCCGCTGGAGGCTATCACGATCCAATGACTACACTTGGCATTGTGGTTCCCTCGGCGCTTATCGCCCGCGGACTAGCTAAACCGGCCGTAGCCGCTCCTATGGCCCAGTGGTCAAGAGCCTATGAGCGAATGGCGCGCTCGGGCGGGGCGCCGCAGGCACTTGCAGCATTCACCATAGCCACGAGGAATTTAGCTAACTCGATGGACATGGACTTCTCTGTAAAGGACTTCCTCACTGATGCCAGCAAGAAACTGGGCCTCGATAAACCAGAAGGACTTCCCTCTCGTCTCGGCTATCCCGAGAAGGGAATTGTTCCATACACACTGACCGATCCAAAGGTTGACTACAGAAAAATATTCGACATAGGAGAATAGTATGGGAACCCTCTGGAATAGATCGGATATAGTCGAGCGCTACGCCGACGATCTACGCGCGGCCGGGGCCAAAGCGTACTTTTATCAGGGCGGCACGCTCACGCCGCTGAGCGTCTATGAGGACGCGGGCGAGGCGTCAGCTCATCCGCACCCGGTCGTAGCGGACGCTAACGGGCGCTGGCCAGCTGTCTTTGTTCCATATATTGTCTCCTATGACGTTCGAGTGACCTCGGCTTTCGACGTACAGTTGACCTATACCCAGGAGATCCCTAATCCCGATCCAATCGACCTGACTGTTACGATCGGGGCTGAAGAAAAAGTCCAGACCGGCATGATCCATGCCGAGATGGTAAACACCACCAAATCTGGCTATGTCCGGCTGAATGGACGGACTATGGGTAACGCCGCCTCTAGTGGAACCGAGCGGGCGAATGCCGATACTTCAGCCCTGTTCACCTACCTGTGGAACAACCTAACTGATGCCATCGCACCTGTTTCTGGTGGTCGTGGCGGCTCGGCCGCGGCGGACTACGCAGCCAATAAGACTATTACCCTTGTCAATTGGCAGGGGGCGGTGCCTATCGGCCTCGATGATATGGGAGCGAGCGCAGGCAGTTTTTTCAGTGGATTGACGTTCGGAACTGGAAACGCTACTACCGCGGGCTCGCTAACAGGTACTAACGGCATAACACTTCTCACTGCGAATATCCCGGCGCATACCCACTCTGGAACAACAGCAGCAGAAGGGGCGCATACGCATACTGGTACTACTGGAAATCAAAGTGCAAATCATACACACGTTGGTACAGCTGACTCAGGTGGAGCCCATACACACACTGGGACTACGGCTACTAGCGCGGCCAATATCACAGCCCATATACGGGTCAACAAAGCTGATCCCGGTGCGGGCACCATCGAATATCTCACTGACACTACGAACAGTCAAGGAACAACTACAGATTGGGAAAGCGCCGATAGCCACTCTCACACCTTTACAAGTGACAGTAACGGAGCCCATGTTCATACCTTCACTACCGCTGGCGTAAGCGCCGATCACACCCACAGTTTTACTACCAGCGCTGGTTCGTCCCACTCTCACACCTTCACAACCGACTCTGTTGGCTCCTCAACAGCATTTAACAACCTGCCGCGCTCGATCCTCGTAACGTGGTACATCAAACTCTAGAGGCCCACAATGTACACTGGCTCACTCCCGTCCGCCTCGATCTACGGCACCTGGTCCGAGAATGTCGAGATCTGGAGCGTTGACGATGACACGCTCATGGACCTATCCAGTGTTACCGAAGCCACACTTCTACTGCGCGACCCCGTGACAGGAGTGGACGAACTGACGCTCACTATGAGCGACGGGGATATCGTCAGTCCCTCGGATGGTATTCTTCAGTGGCGCGTCGAGCAGCCAGCCATGGCCACACTCAACAGTAAGACCTACATGGTCATTATGACCCTTGAAGATGCAGATGACACAGTACCGATCATACAAGGATCAATCTCAATAGTCGGATAGGAGGCGGATATGAGGATCGTCATCAGTAGTGGTCACGGTAAGTACGTTCGCGGCGCGTCTGGCTATATCGACGAAGTGGATGAGGCTCGGCTTGTGGTCGAGCAGGTGGCCACAGCTCTGCGTGGACTTGGAGTGGAGGCAACGACCTATCACGACGACATAAGCCGATCACAGAGTGAAAATCTGGATCGTATCGTTGACTTTCACAATAGTAAGACTCGTGATTGGGACATATCTGTACACTTCAATGCCTATCAGACGACCAGCAGTCCGATGGGTAGCGAGGTTTTGTACGTGTCCTCAACTGGGCAGACAATGGCAAAGACAGTTGTTGACGCTATCTGCGGCGCCTCGGGACTAATCAATCGAGGACCTAAAAAGCGAACAGACCTAGCATTTTTGAATGGAACTGAGATGCCTGCGGTGTTGATCGAGGTGTGTTTTGTGGATAGTCGAGCCGATGTAGATATCTATCATGCCCAGTTCGATGATATCTGTAATGCAATAGGTGAGGCTCTATCGGGCTCTGCGACGCCAGAGCCAGCGCCTGATCCTGGTGTAGCGTTTCGTGCAGTCGGCTCGTGCAGTTGGTTCGGCGGCCCAAATGACACTGGAGTCTCGGCGAGCGAAGGGCTGGCATTTTTTTACAACTACGATAACGCTCCGCATCTGTTCTTACCTGCACAGCCTCCCGGCACGACCGGGCTCGCTCGAAGACTTAATCCCGATCTATTCTATGTGGCCTGTAGATGGGACTATGGAGTAACCTCTAAAGAAACTCTGGCTAATCCGTCGAGACAGGCACTCGTGCGCGCGAAGGGAAAGGAGTTTCTGGCGTGGCCAGCCGACTGGGGACCAAATGAGACCACTGGCAGAGTGGCCGATCTGTCTCCGGCGCTGATGGAGGCGCTCGACCTATCGACTGACAACACTGTAGAGGTGATTTATCCGGGGAGGCTCACATAGTCAGGCTCGAAGATCTATCGCTCTGGGTTCGTCTTGGGATTGTCCTAGTGACGATCTCGGGTACAATATTGCTGCTATCCACACTGGAGACCGAAGGCCAGAAAGTCGATATAGAACCTCATATGGAGCGGATACTACAGCTGGATAAGCAGGCGATCGAGGAGGCCTATGTTAAACACATAATGAGATTGTTTGATATCTGGATGACTGACTACTCAGAGGAACCGCCCAGAGCGGTCAGAGGCGCGCAGAACGCTCGGAGCGCGTACGCCCGTGCTATGAATGCAGTAGAGAAGCGCGAGAGAGAACTTCAGAAGTAGCCGATGGCACAGCTTCTCATTCTCATGCTGGCCGTGGCAATCATGCTGATTGCGATTGCGTTGGGGCAGCCATCGACAGTGTGCCCCTAGGTCCCCGGCCCAAGCTCCTCACCAGTGAGGCGGACTTGGCGCGTTGTAGGCTTATAGGACACTATCCCCTTCTCCGACAGAACAAACTCCAGCATTCGTGACTTTACCATAATTTCTACTGCGCGCATGATCGAGTGGGCGGGGAGACGCTCTCGCATGAAGTGGACTATCCGGTGCTCCGCAATGGGCTTTTTCTCCTTGGAGTAGAGGGTCCACACGTAGTTCCAGGCCTCCTCCATCGCAGCCGAGTCGCCACCAGTAACCATCGACTTGAATACGTCTGGCATACAGCCCTCGGCTTCGAGAAGCCAATCGAGGGCCTCGCGGTAGTGCTCCAGACTGATCACACGGTCGCTCCCGTGCGAGATACTCGATATCATGCACAGCTTCAACAGATGGGCGATCCGCCGCGAGTTGTAGTGTTGGAGCTTCTGATGCACGGGCTCGGGTGGACAACCCTCGTTTATCCAGGCCTTTATAGCGGCGGCAGCAGGAGTGGTGAAGGACATCTGGCCATAGTCGAGCGCGATCGTCTTAAGATCGTGAAGGAGATCACTACGTAGCCTTCCTGTAAGGGCGGTGATGTCTGCGTCCCCGAAAGGGTCTTTTCGTATTCTGTCACCAGAATAGACGAGGATTGTCCGCGAGATAAAGCCTTGATCCCAAGCTCCAGCAGGCATAACCTCGTTAAGATACGAAGGAGTACACGCTCCAAGAAGGTTAATTTGTGGGTTAGCGATTTTGATCCGAAGATCTTTCCCCCGCCGCTTCTGCTCCACCGTGAAGCCATCGTAGATGTCCGTCAGGTTGTTCATGAGGGCGTTCTCCCAGGCTGGGATCAGCACGCCAAGCTCACGAGAGATGACTGTGAGGGAGTTGAACTCCACGTATGGGTCTGGTCCGATCAGGGCCAACCGCCGAACTGACTCGTTCAGGGCGTCGATCAAGCTCGCCGCGGTCATGTCCGAGGGACCAACTTTGAGGTCTGGGACCTGCCGTAGCATTGCCTCGCCCAAGTGGATCGCTTGACCCTTACCTATTCCCGGAGGGCCGACTAGAAGTACGAATAGGCCCGGATACAGGTTTGAGCCCATAGTCCGAACCCACAATTTACGCTCTATTGCGGCCGCTAAAAAGAAGATAGCTACCCACTTACGAAACAACGGAGGAGAAGGTAGGATTTCCGTGTACTCTTGGTATGCATCTACCCAGCTGCCGAGTCGCCTAGGTATTGCGGGAGCGGCGCTCATCTGGCCACTTCACCAGCCCATCAGGATTATCTGCTGTCCTTTTACCCCAGTTCCAACCCACTTGAACCTCTACGGGGACAACGAACTGACGATTACCCTCCAGTTCAACTGGAACCCGCATGGCAGCCAGTATCTTTGGTAGTATTTCATGCTCTCCCTCCTCTGGATATTGGATCAACAGTGAGTCGTGACCCTGTAACAGTATTTGAACTAGGTTCAATCGCCAGACATTCATCATAGCGTTGTTCATCTCGTCGGCAGTCATGGACTGTCCCATGTGTGCCACGGCCTGTTTCAGGGTGTCGCGTTCGTCGCGCTTACCGAAGAACCAGCGTTTGCGGCCGAGAGGCGTTACGAGATTGCCCGTTTCTACCAGCTGGAGTCTGATCCACTCGTGGAGTCGGGGGATCGCTGGAAAAGTGTGGAAGTACAGCTCCTGGAAGTCCTTGATGATCGACTGCTCGATCTTTGTGTGCTTGCTCATTTCATAAGGGGAGCCGAGATAATTTGTACCGTGTCCAAGCACTTTACACATGTGCCTGAGACCGTGATGACGATAGTAAGGCTGTTCGGCTGTCGCTCGATCCTTTTTGAGATCACCAGTCCAGGGCAATTCTGGTCTGCACATGCGTGCAACTGTCGTATGAAGATCTCCAGACTCGCAGGCGTCGAGGTATTTTCCGTCTCTGAATACATTCCAGCACAGTGCCCCTATGTTGCGGCTATCAGCCTGTTCAAGGTCGATATTAGCAAACTTCATTCTGGGGTCGGCTATCACTATTCGTCGTAGTCGTTCCTCAATGTTCTGAAGATTTCCCCCAGTACCGAAGTCATTGAGACTAGAAGAAAATCTACCTGTTGTAGTTCCCGCGATGTTATACGAAGTCCTGAGTCGCCCGTCGGTATCAATCTTCGTCTCAAGGACTCCAATCTTTTTACCAAAGTCTCGAAGAGCGAGGATATGTGATATGACTGGCTGGGCGATAAAGTGTATTTGTAATCGCTCAAGAGCGTCACGGTTGACGGTGCGGACGAGTTCTCCCCGCTCATTTCGCTTACGAATTTCTGGAAGTTTAAGAATATCATAGAGTAGAGTAGCGACAAGGGCGTTAGATCGCCATGCTTTAGTCCTTCCCGTATCTCTGAACTCAGTATATTCGAGTCCATCATGAACGATCCTATATAGGTTCCGTTCGAGTCGCTCAGTGTCACTACGATACTCTCTAATAGCTCGAAGTCGTTCTCGCTCATCTACCAGTACTCCACGAAGGTTCATCTCTAAAACAGGGGCCTGTAGCGATCGAGATAGGGTGTAGGTCCCGCTGGTAAGATTGTCGAGCTGGGGAAGCAATGCCTCAAGGACCTCAAGGGTCACACAGCAGTCCAAACCGTTGTAGACCCAGAGGCGCTCGGTTTCGGACTGCGGTTGTCCGGGCTTCAGAGTGTCGGTACGATAGACCTTCAACGACGCACCTGTTTCTGTCTTCGCCGGGCTTCCTCTTCAGTTTTTGCCCAACCGGCATACTTGCCGTCTATATTAAACTGCCATCCTCCACCATTGCGATAAACTCCATCTCTCGCTCTGTGCGAGTTGCGAAGATTTTCAGCATGTGTAACATCTCTAAGATTCGACCACCTGTTATTCAAAGGATTATGATCTATATGATCTATATCTCCTTTGGGCCACTCTCCTTTCACATAGAACCACGCCAGTGGTCCAGCTTGATAATTCTTTCCTCTATAGAATATCTGATATCTAAGACCGCCATTGTAGAAAGCGCTTCCGGCACGCATTCCGAGACGAACTTTCTGTTTAGAGATCTTCCATTTCCATTCTCCAGTAGAGGGATTATACTCAAGCTCTTTTCTTAAAAGATCAAGGTCCATCTGTTTCACCGTCGAACTTGGAAATTTTCATTAAAGAACACTCCCTTCGACGGGGCCGAGATGAAGGCGTCAAACAGCTCTCGCGAGCCCGCGTAACTGTAGGTCCCACCTCGGTTGAACTCTACTGTAATCACACCGTCCGAGCGCCAACCGATAGTACGGATAGCGCTGGACGAGACTGGGACGGTCTCCTCTTCGAGATCGTCCGGGTCCTTGTCGTCAAGAGCCTCTTTGAGGAGGCCAACAGTGATAAGCCGAGCTAAGATCGCCATCGTCAGTCCTCCTTTTTGATCGTACCTTTATGCTTTAATCGAATACCAAGTTTCCATGCACTTTCGTTGGTGTAGACCGACCCGAGATAGGCAAGCCCCTTTGGGGCCTCGGGCTGAAGCGAATGATGCAGTAGCATGGTGTCGTGAGTCGCATTCCTAACTGGAATACCGTAGGTTTTCCACAAGCGAGACATATCAAACATTCCATTCTGAAACACCTTTGGCACTGGCGAGTCTAAAATCCTTCGTACCCAGGCCCAGGCGAGTAGTTCGTCCTCGACTGAGCCCCAATAGTTCCCACCCGGTTTGCGTAGGTCCTCGAACGGAAGGACCATAGCTACGTCGATCGCGGGCGCAAAGCCGATGCAGGTTATTCGGTCTCCTCTTGTTTCGATATCCACGGAAAGACACGCTGCTCTTGCGATAAATTTCTCGGCGAACCACTCAAGTTCTGAGAGGAGAGGCTCGGTGTAGATAACTCGCTTTGGTCTTCGTATTTCGGGATACTCCGACTCACGGCGGGCTTTGCAGAGATCGAGGATGGTGACATGTCGCTGGTCGTAGCCTCCCTGGAGGATGTAGGAGGGGTGGAAGGTTGGGAGGACTTTTTGTCCAAGAACTGTGGTGGAGGCGGCGACCGACCCTCGAAGCTTCGAAATGCGGCCGTCAAGTAGTAATGCCCAGGCGGCAGTTCCGCCTGCACAGACAACGACATTCGGGCTAACTTCAATAATTTCTCTATAAAGTCTTTCGAGTTCGGGGAGAAATTCGTCACGGATATATTTACCAGAGGATAGGGGCGGGAGGGCATGACGTACTTCCTTTCTGGTTGCACATAGATTTTCGATTTTGTTCGAGGGCTGGGGACGAAGATTAAAGCAGTTAGTAAGATAGCAATCGGCACGAACAATTCCGGCCTCGGCAAGCATCGAGTTCAGTTGCCACCCTGCTGGCCCGACAAAAGGTACACGCTCACGAAGCTCGTGCTCGCCCCAAGCTTCACCCACTATCAGAATTTTATTTCTGACGGGCCTGTTTATATCTTTCTGCAGCTGCAAGAGCTTCTTCCCTTCATGAGACGACACCCTCTGCCTTCTTGAGTGTCCGTGACCGGGCCAGGGCCTCGCGTGCGAGCCGCGCGAACTCCGGATTTATCTCTAGACCGATTGCATACTTTGCGCCAAGAGACTCAGCCGCTCGCACCGCACTTCCACTACCACAGGTGGGGTCAAGCATAACCGTATTCTCATCAACGAGCA
>Ga0209382_10001193_pt1 | contig 41506 bp, 39 predicted proteins | sample SoiMetdeltSBSDD5_FD_187599 | JGI IMG/M metagenome (GOLD analysis project Ga0209382, IMG submission 187599) | Bulk soil microbial communities from a Populus tree surrounding site in Tennessee, USA - Soil MetaG P. deltoides SBSDD5 (SPAdes) (version 2) | ecosystem: Environmental > Terrestrial >... | reverse complement strand
AGGTAGGGGGCGCCGCGGTCGGAGAGACGCTTGTCCTCCGGCTGTGCAATCGCGGAGACCTTACCGCAGTCCGGTTCGGCAGCTTTCGCAGCAACCCCGCCGCAAGGTCAACCTCCCAAGGCAAGGGAGTGCCGGATTCGGAAGTGCAGCAATGAAGGCATCGCCTCGGCGCGTGCCTGCAGTGTCGGCTCAATACCCATTCCGTGCCGCCGCTTTCCTCTCAGGTGCCCGCATCAGCGGCGCCAATGCAAGTAGCCCGAGTAGCGGACCGGGGGCAAGGAGCAGGAACATATACTGTACGCCCACCACGCCGATCCCGTGGTTGAGCAGCTGGATGCTGAGGATGGTTATGGCGAAGCCGATGCTGTTTGCGATGGTCAATGCGGACCCTACAAGGGAACCGGGGGCATAGCGCGCATTGAGCGCCGAGAATTGCGGCGAGTCGCCGGCCACCACGACGCCCCATACCAAGAGGAACGCAATAATGGCTGGCGCTGGGAGCTGGAATGCAAGAGGCGATACCAGACAACAAAGGCCGGATAGAGCCAGCTGCGTGAAAGCAACACGTGCGCTACCGAGACGCAGGGAAAGGAGACCACCGACGACACATCCGAGCGCGCCCGCTGCAATGACTGCAAACGTGCACAAGGGGATGTTGAGGTTCGCAGCCGGGGTTCGCGTCACATAGGCGGCGAGCAGCGACGGCACAAAGGCCCAGAAGGCGTAGAGCTCCCACATGTGCCCGAAGTACCCGAATGATGAGGCACGGAATTGTTCTGATCGGAAGATTGACGCCAGGGCTTTGGAGTCGAATGGCGAACTCGTGCGCAAGTACGGTCCGTCGGGCACCAGAGCAAACATTGCTGCGCCCCCCGCCAGGGCCAGGGCCGAGACCGCAAGTATCACGCTTTCCCACGGCAACGTCTGGCCGAGACCTCTGAGGAGGTGCGGAAACGCCGTGCCGAGCACCGTCGCCCCGACCAGGAAGCCAAGCGCCTTTCCAAGGTCGCGCTGGTACCAGCCAGAGGCGATCTTCATGCCCACGGGGTAGATGCCTGCCAGGAAGAATCCTGTGGCAAACCGCAGACCCAGCAGGGCCATCAGGCTTGAGCCGCTCAAGTAGGCAGCGGCGTTGGCAATCCCGCCGAGGACGGAGCACGCCAGGAAGATCTTTCGAGGGGAATAGCGGTCAGAGAGGGCAAGGACGGCGAACGCGAGGGTGCCGGCAATAAAGCCGAGCTGCACGGCGGCAGTGATGTCACCGAGCGACTCCTGCGACAAACCCCAACGCTGTTGCAAATCGGGCAGGACCGCGTTCGCCGCGAACCAAAGTGAGGTGCCGGCGAATTGTGAGAGAACTATGGTCGGCAGGATGCGGCTGGGGGGACGCGTCATACAGGTTGCCGTCGGGGCGCTCCAACAATGCTGATCCGGAGCGAACCTGCCGTCAAATCAAGGACCTAGGCGGAAGACGCGCCCCGGCCCTAACCGCACAGAGACTTCCATGCGAGTTCGCCGTTGAGCCCCACCCTAATCCAGCACGTAGCTGACCATGCCGTCCGCCAGCTTCGGCTCGAACCAGGTAGACTTGGGCGGCATGATGCCGCCGGCATCGGCGACGGCCATCACGTCCTCGATCTGGGTAGGATAGAGCGAGAACGCAACTGCCATCTCGCCGGAGTCCACCCGCCGCGCCAGCTCCGGCAGCCCGCGCCCGCCGCCGACGAAATCGATGCGCTTGTCGGTGCGCTGGTCGGCGATGCCGAGCAGCGGCTCGATCAGGTTGTGCGACAGTAGCGAGACGGGCAGACGGCCCACAGCGTCGCTTTCGGGCACCAGCTCGGGCTTCAGTTTCAGCTGGTGCCAGTTGCCGGCCAGGTACATGCCGAACTCTCGGGGGCCAGTGGGCCGCACCGGCACGGCCGAGGACGCCACGGCAAAGCGCTCGCCGATCTCGCCCAGCAGATCCTCGGGCGTGCGCCCATTGAGATCCCGCACCACGCGGTTGTAGTCGAGGATGGTCATCGAATGATGCGGGAAGATCACAGACAGGAAGTAGCGGTGCGAGGCGTCGCCGGAGGCGCCGGCTCCGCCGCGCGCCTCCGATACCCGCGCCGCCGCCGCCGAGCGATGATGCCCGTCGGCGATATAGACCGCGGGCAGCGCCTCAAAGGCGTAGGTCAACTCCTCGATGGGGGCGGCGTCGGCGATCACCCACAGCTCGTGCGTCACGTCGTCGGCGGCGGTGACGGCCACGTCGGGGTCGCGCTCGGTGGCGCGCTTCAGCAGCGTATCGATCTCCGGCGCATGCGGATAGGCCATCATGACCGGCCCGGTTTGGGCGTTCAGCGCCTCGATCTGGCGCACGCGGTCGGTCTCCTTGGTGGGCGTGGTGAGCTCATGCCGGCGGATGCGGCCGTTCTCGTAGCCCGCCAAGGCGGCGACGCAGGCGAGCCCGGTCTGACGGCGGCCTTGCCACGACGTACGGTAGGCATAGAAGTGAGGCCTGGAGTCGCGCTGCAGCACGCGCTCGGCGATCATGCGCTCCAGATTCTCCGCCGCCTTGGCGTAGACCGCCTCGCTGTAGGGATCGGTCCCCTCGGCCAAGTCGATCTCGGCCTTGGAGACGTGCAGGAAGCTCCACGGCTTGCCCCTGGCGCGCTGGCGTGCCTCCGCGCTCGTCAGAACGTCGTAGGGCGGCGCCAGCACGTCGCGCGCGCGTGCCGGCACGGGGCGCAGGGCGCGAAACGGCTTGATGAGCGTCAATTGCCCCTCCTTCATGTCCTTGGCCGGACTCCGTTTAGGGGGAGTAGACTGCGGGCGCAATGCCCAGTTCGGGGGATACGCAGGTCGGGTTGCCCCCGGATCAGCCACGCGCGGGCGGGATCGGGCGCGCATCGGCTGCCATTCTGTAAGGCCGGCGCACCGCTTGGTCGGTAACCCTCCCAGGATGTCGCATGTAGGTTCGGTCACGGCGAAGCCGCAGACCCAACACCCAGAGGTCAGCCCGTGTTGGGTCTGCGCTTCGCTTGACCCAACCTACCCAGGCGCGAGGGGTCTGACCGGGTCACCTCGGCGCACACGACACCGCCTTCTTGAACACGAGCGAGAGGTTGTTGGCCGGCATCTCGACGATGACGGGCTCGCCGAAGCCTTGCGCGGCAGCGAGAGCGGCGACGGCCTCCAGATCGCGCACGCCCCACGCGGGGTCCTGCGCGCGCAGGCTCGCGTCGAACGCCGCATTGCTCGGCGCAGTATGCTGCCCGCCGCGCTTGTAGGGGCCGTAGAGATAGAGCAGGCCGCCCGGCGCCAGCACGCGCCCCGCGCCCCGCATCAGCCCCTCCGCCGCAGTCCACGGTGCGATGTGGATCATGTTGATGCAGAGGAGCGCATCCGCGGCGTCCACCGGCCAGATGCCGGCGGTGGCATCGAGCGCAATGGCCGGGCGGACGTTGGTGAGGCCGAGCGCCGCGCTCCAGGCATCGATGCTGGCGCGGTGGGCGGGATCGAGATCGCTCGGCTGGAAGCTCAGGGCAGGGCACGCTCGCGCGAAATGCACGACATGCTCGCCGGTGCCGCTCGCCGCCTCCAGAACGAGCCCGCGGGCGGGGAGATGCCACATCAGCACATCCAGGATCGGCTGCCGGTTGCGGGCCGCCGCGGGGGCAGAGAGACGTGCGTCGCCGGTCATCTGGCCCCGTAGGTTGGGTTAGCGCGAAGCGCGTAACCCAACATGACGCGCCCCGACAAGGTTGGGTTACGGCCTTCGGGCCTGACCCAACCTACGCCCCGAGCCCCTCCAGCTTCTCCGCCGCCGCCGGCGCGAGGTTCACCGATTCACCGCAGCCGCAGGCGCCGGTCTGATTGGGGTTGGAGAACACGAACTGGGCGGAGAGCCTGTCGGTCTTGTAGTCCATCTCGGTGCCCAGCAGGTACATGACCGCCATCGGGTCGATCAGCACCTTGGCGCCGTGGTGCTCCACCACCTCGTCGAGCGGGTCCAGCTTCGTGGCCCACGACAGGGTGTATTCCATGCCGGCGCAGCCGCCCTTCTTGACGCCGATGCGCAGGCCGACCGTGTCGTCGCCCTTGTCCGCCATCAGGGCCTTGATGCGCTCCGCTGCGCTCTCGGTGAGCTTCATCACCTGAGGGCGAGGAGGCCTGGGTCGAGGGGTGCTCATGCAATCGTCCCGGGTTCGGTTGTATCGGCTGCGGGCTGACGCTGGCGCAGCCGTTCTCCCGCCCAATATAGGCCCTCTGTGGCCCGAAATCGAGCCGTCAGCGGCCTCGGGCAAACGGGGTCAGACCCCTGGCCGAGACGCTGCAGTATTGCCCCAAACGGCAGTGGCCAGGGGTCTGACCCCGTTCTCACCGGAGGCCCCTGAGAATTTCCACGGCTGCGTTGCGCCCCGGTAGGCCCGTGACGCCGCCTCCGGGATGGGCGCCCGCCCCGCACAGGTAAAGGCCCGGCAGCGGCATGCGGTAGGCTGCCCAGCCCAGCACCGGCCTGGCGCTGTAGAGCTGGTCGAGGCTGAGTTGCCCATGGAAGATATCGCCGTCCACCAACCCGAACCGCCGCTCCAGGTCGAGCGGGGACAGCACCTGGCGAGCCATCACGCTGGCCCTGAAATTGGGCGCATGGGCGGTGACCGTCTCGATCACGAGGTCGGCGAATTCCTCCTTGGCGTCGTCCCAGCTGCGGCTGCCCGGCAACTGCGGCGCGGCGTACTGCGCGAACAGGCTCGCCACGTGCCGGCCTGGCGGCGCCAGGGTGGGATCGAGAGTGGAGGGGATCAGCATCTCCACCACGGGCTGCCGGGACCAGCCGTGCAGGCGTGCCTCCAGATAGGCCCGTTCCAGATAGTCCAGCGTCGGGCCGATGACGATGCCGGAGCCGTGGTGGTCCTGCGCGGCCTTGCCCGGCCGGCAGGTGAAGTCGGGCAGCTCCGACAGCGCCACGTTCATCCGGAAGACGGCGGAGCCCGATTTCAATCCGACGAAGCGGCGGCGGAGCCCCGGCTCGATCGCGCCATCGGGCACGAGATAGCGGAACAGCAGCTTGGGCGGCACGTTGGCCGCAACGGCGCGCGCGGCGATGGTCTCGCCCGTCTCGAGCCGCACGCCGGCGGCCCTCCCGTTCTCGACGACCACCGACGCGACCGGTGCGTTCGTGCGGATCGTGGCGCCGCGCGCCTGCGCCGAGCGCGCCATGGCCTCACTGATGGCCCCCATGCCGCCCACAGCGTGGCCCCAGACGCCCAGCCTGCCGTTCACCTCGCCGAAGGCGTAGTGCATCAGGAGATAGGCCGTGCCCGGCGTATCGGGGCTCGCGTACGCCCCCACGATGCCATCGAAAGCAAGCGCGCCCTTCACCACCTCATGCTCGAACCACTGGCCCAGGAAATCCGCCGCGCTCCTGGTGAAGAGGTCGAGCAGCAGGCGCTTGTCATCGAGGGAGAGCGCCATCAGGCGGCGGCCGACGCCCGCCGCCCTGATCAGCTCCAGCACCCCGCCACCGGCGTTGGGTGGCGCTTTCTCGGCGAGGCCGCGCAGCACCGCCGCGGCCCGCCCCAGCGCCGCCTCGTAGCGGGGGAGGCTCTCGGCGTCCCGGCTGGAGAAGCGGGAGACCGCGCGGCTCCGGCCGGCCGCGTCGTGCGGCATCAGCAGGAAGCGGCGCGCGTCCACCGGCCAGAAGTTGGCTGCAGCGCGCTCCACGAGGCGCAGCCCGTGCGCCGCCAGGTCCAGCTCGCGCATGACGCGGGGGCTGAGCAGGCTCACCGTGTAGGCGGCCACGGAGTTGCGGAAGCCTGGATGGAACTCCTCAGTCACCGCCGCCCCGCCCGCCACGGCGTTCTTCTCCAGCACGACCACGCTCAAGCCCCTGCCCGCCAGATAGGCAGCGCAGGTCAAGCCGTTGTGGCCGGCGCCGATGACGGCAATGTCGTAGGGCGCGTTTTTCATGATGCGGAACCGCCGGACCGCCGGATAGAATCTACGCTACAGGACAAGCCTGCCGGTTTATGTAAGCACTCCGCGCGACCCTTCCGCTGACCCTTCGTATTGCCCGCTGCCAAATTCCCAAGAGGCGACCATGGCCAAGCCCGCACTGCTGATGACCGGCGAGATGATGCCCCTCATCATGAACGGCTGCGACGCCGTGTTCGAGGTGCACCGACTGTGGCAGGCCGCCGATCGCGAGGCCATGCTCAAGCAGGTGGCGCCCGATATCCGCGCGATCTGCACCGGCGGACACACCGGCGTGAAGACCGACGACACGCTGATGGGACGCTTCCCGAACCTCAAGATCGTCGCCAACTTCGGCGTGGGCTACGATTCGGTCGATGTTCAGGCGGCGGCGCGGCGCGGCGTCGTCATCACCAACACCCCCGAGGTGCTGACCGAGGAGGTGGCCGATACCGCGCTCGGGCTTCTGCTCACCACGGTGCGCGAATTCTACAGGGCCGAGAAATGGCTGCGTGACGGCCGCTGGGCCGCCGACGGCGACTACCGCCTCACCCCGGCATCGCTGCGCGACCGCTCGGTGGGCATCGCCGGCCTCGGCCGCATCGGCAAGGCCATCGCCCGCCGCGTTGAGGCATTCGGCGTGCCCGTAAGCTACTTCGGGCGCAAGGCGCAGCCGGGCGTCAGCTACCGCTTCTACGATGACCTGGTGGCCCTGGCGCGCGATGTCGACACGCTCGTCGTGATGACCCCAGGGGGGCCGGACACGCAGAACCTGATCGACGCCAACGTGCTCAACGCGCTGGGTCCCCGCGGCATCCTGATCAACGTCTCCCGCGGCTCGGTGGTGGACGAGACGGCGCTGATCGAGGCCTTGAAGAACCGCACCATCCTGGCAGCCGGCCTCGACGTGTACAACAACGAGCCCAGGATCAACCCGGCGTTCCTGCAGCTCGACAACGTCACTCTGCTCCCGCACGTGGGCTCGGCCTCGCAGCACACCCGCAACGCCATGGGCCAGCTGGTGATGGACAACCTCGCCGCCTTCGCCGAAGGCAAGCCACCCCCGACGCCGGTGCCGGAGACGCCGTTCAGGGGGTGGTGAGGTCTTGTGCTCCTTGTAGGTTGGGTCAAGCGGAGCGCAGACCCAACACGTGAAAGGTACGTCGCCCTGAAGGCGTTGGGTCTGCGGCTTCGCCTTGACCCAACCTACGGATCCACGGTCATCACGTCCCGCCAATCCGGGTGCTTCCTGTACTGCGCCTTCACGTAGGGGCAGATCGGAACAATCTTGAAGCGGTGCTCGCGCGCGTCGGCGATCATATGCTGCACGAGCGCCAGGGCCGCGCCCGTGCCGCGCATGCTGTCCGGCGCAAGCGTGTGGTCGGCACTGATCAGCGAGGGGCCGCGCTGGGTGAATGTCAGCTCCGCCTCCCCTTGGATGCCCTCCACAGTTGCAACGTAGCGCCCCCCCTCGGGGCTGAGCTCCTTGCGGATCAACACCGATGCCATCGCCAATCCTCTTGGTCTGAGTGCGCCGACCCCAGCTCACCCGACCTTGCGGGCGAGGTGCTTGAACATGTGGCTGCGCGCCTCGTCGTCCATCTCGGTCTTGAAGGTATGCCGGTCCTTGAGGCCCTGGGCGCGGACCGCGGCGGGGCGCGCATTGATCTCGTCCAGCAGCCGCTTGACGTTCGGGAATTTGGCCCAGGCCTCCTCGCCGCCCAGCATGTAGGGCACCATGCGGGCCCAGCCCCAGGCGGCCATGTCGACGATGCTGTAGGTATCGCCGACGAGATAGCGGCGGCCGGCGAGGCGCTGATCGAGGATGCCGTAGTGGCGCTCAGCCTCGTACTGGTAGCGGTCGTGGGCGTAGGCCACCTTCTCCGGCGCGAAGTGGCGGAAGTGCACGGCCTGCCCCGAGAACGGCCCGACACCGGTGGCGACGAACATCAGCCACGACAGCAGCTCGCCGCGGGCAGCGGGCGGGGGCAGGAACTTGCCGGTCTTCTCGGCCAGGTAGAGCAGGATGGCGTTGCTGTCGAACACGGTTGTCTCGCCATCGACGATGGCGGGCACCTTGGCATTGGGGTTGAGCGCCAAGTACTCCGGCGCGAACTGTTGGCCCTTGCGGGTATCGACCGGGATGGCCTCGTGGGGCAGGCCTGCCTCCTCCAGGAACAGCGCGACCTTGGTTGGGTTGGGCGAGCCGTTGAAGTAGAACTTGAGCATCTTCGCCTCTGCTCTGACTGGGTTGTGTTTGCGGCGACCATAGTCGAGTGCCTACCCGAGCACCACACCGGTCGTCGCGATACCTCGAGCCCAGGCACATCGGCGGCGCATGGCTGCCGTGCCCGAGCCAACGCATCTCGCCAACGCATCGCAAGGAGATTGGATGCTCCGCCTCTCTGTCCTCGATCAGTCGGTCGCCGTGGTGGATCGTCCGCACGGGCAGTCGATCCGCGACACCGTCGCGCTCGCGCGGGCATGCGAGGCGCTGGGCTACCACCGCTTCTGGGTGTCCGAGCACCACAATCACGCCAGCATCGCCGGCACCGCGCCGGAGGTCCTGCTCGCGGCCATTGCCGGCGTCACCAGCCGCATCCGCATCGGCAGCGCCGGCGTGATGCTGCCGCACTACGCGCCGCTGCATGTGGCCGAGCAGTTCCTGGTGCTGGAGGCGCTGGCGCCGGGACGCATCGACTTGGGGCTCGGGCGAGCACCCGGCTCCGACGGGCGCACCGCCTTCGCGCTCAATCCGCTCGCTAACGAGCGCCCGGCCCAGTTCCCCGCCGACGTGCGCGACCTGATCGCGTGGACCTCGGGCGCGCCCCTGCCCGAAGGGCACCCGTTCCGCCTGGTCAAGGCGCATCCCCTGTCGCAGACGGCGCCCGAGGTGTGGATGCTGGGCAGCTCCGACTACGGCGCGCAGGTCGCCGCCCACTTCGGCCTACCCTACGCCTTCGCCTGGTTCTTCACCGACGGCAAGGGCGGCCCCGAGGCGCTCGACATCTACCGCAGGCTCTATCAGTCGAGCCAGCGCCACCCCGAGCCGCACACGGCGCTCTGCGTATGGGCGCTGGCGGCGGAGACCGAGGCGGAGGCCCGCTTCCAGTTCTCCTCCCGCGCCCGCGTGCGGCTGCTGCGCGACGTCGGCGTGTTCGTGCCCCTGGAGCCGCCGGCGCTAGCCGCCGCGCATCCCTATACGGATGCGGAGCGCGCCCGCCTGGACCAGATGGCCCGAGACTCGTTCGTCGGCACGGGCCCCCAGGTCGCCCAGCGCATCACCGAGCTGGCGCAGCGCCTCAACGTGCAGGAGATGGCGATCGTCACCTGGGCCCACGACGAGGCCGTCCGCCACAACAGCTACCGCCTCCTCGCCGAGGCGATGGGGCTCGGCCCGGTCCCCGCCTGACGCCGCCTGGAAAAATAAGTGCGTCGCGCTCTCGAGCAATGCCGCCACGCGGTGAGACCACGCCATCGACGCGCGCTGTCCCCTCTCCCCTTTGGGGAGAGGACGTGAGGACCATGACTTACGGCCGCGTGCTCTGCGCCGCCCACGCGCACAACCTCACGGACGCGGCCGTAAGTCATTGGCCGAAAGTCATTGGCCGAACTGGTGAGGGGGAAAGTTTCTTGCCGAGGGAAGGCCCGCTCATCCGGCCCTTCGGGCCACCTTCTCCCCAGGGGGAGAAGGCCACTCGCGACATGCTCTGGAGCCCCACTGCGGCCACCGACCATGACCCGGTCAGACCAAAGCGATTCACTCGACGTTGCGGGTATCCTGACCCCGGATGACGAAACGTAACGTGCTCTGTCCGACAGCGTGGGCGTGCGCTCGGCTCAGCTCAACAACGCCAGCTGCTTCTTCTTGATCAGGTCAAAGTCGATCTGGGCGCCGATGCCGGGCAGCTGCGGGCAATGGGCGAGGCCGTCGCGGCCGATCTGGATATCGTTGAGCACGCCGTACTTGTGCGCCTCGTGCGGCAGCAGCACCTCGAAATAGGTGGTGTTGGGAATGGCGCAGGCGAAATGCAGCTGCGCCATGTTGTTGAGCGAGTTGCCGCCGTGATGCACCTCGTAGTTCATCTGGAAGGCCTCGGCGAGGTGCGCCGTCTTGAGCATGGTGGTGAGGCCGCCCTTGAGGGGAATGTCCCCGCGCAGATGGTCGGTGGCCCGCTCGGTCAGCCAGATGGCGTAGGTGCCGAGATCACCGCTGGGATGTTCGGTGGCCATGACGGGGATGTCGAGCTTCTGCTTCAGCTTGACGTAGGCGTAGATGTCCTCCTCGTTGAGCGGGTCCTCGTACCAGAGGAAGCCGAGCCGCTCGATGGCGCGGCCCACCCGTAACGCTTCGTCGTAGCCGTAGCTCCACGTGGCGTCGAGCATCAGCGGGTAGTCCTCGCCCACGGCCCGGCGCACCGCCTCGCAGACGCGAATATCGTCGACCGGGTTCTGCGGCGGGTGGATCTTGTAGGCCTTCCAGCCGTGCGATTTGAGCTGCGCCGCCTGTCCCGCGTACTCCTCGCGGCTCCCCAGGATCTGGCTCGACGCATAGGCTGGGATGGCCGAGCGGTCGCTGCCGAGCAGCTTGTAGAGCGGCATGCCGGCGGCCTTGGCGGCGATGTCCCAGAGCGCGGTATCGCAGGCACCGATGGTGCGCAGCCCTGCTACGCGCTGGCGCGCGCGCATGTCGGCGTGCAAGTCTTCGCGCCCCCGCGGGTCCCGCCCCATCAGGACCGGCTTGAGGAACCTGATGAGCGCGCCCGCGTCCGTGTCCGCCGGGTTGTAGGCCGAGCCCAGGAAGGCGTGCCCCTCCAGTCCCACGTCCGTGCTGATGCGCACCAGCCCCAGGTTGCTCTTGCCCGACGTGATCTGGGCCCCCTGGGAATACTTGGTCGGCGGGATGTTGTCCCACTCGAACAAGGTCACTTCAACGGCGTCGATCCTCATGAGCGGCCTCGCACTTTCCACCCATCTGTCCCCCGTCATCTCGGAGCGCGGCTCGCCTTTGGCTCGCAGTGCTCCATCCTGGATGGCGGGTGACATCAACCGCGCGGCGATGCGCTTGATGGCCCCAGGGATGTTATCGGCAGAGCCCGCGCCTGAGAAGCGATGCAATGCATCCCGCGCGGCGCCACCGCATGGTACTTTCGTTTAACCTGCCGCCGCGCGCATCTTCCAGCTGCGCAAGAATGCGTCGTCCTGGTGATCCAGTGCATAGATCGCGTCAACAAGGCCCGGAATGCCGCGCAGCTCGTCGAGAGCATCGCCGAACGGGATACCCGGCAGCGGGCTGACCCACCAGTCGCATTGCCCCTCCGTGCTCCAGAGCAAAAGCTTCGAGCGCGCGTTGGAGAATCTGTAGTTCCGAGCGCCCGGCCACGCGTAGGTGGCATGACCTTCCCTGAAGCTCCGGCGGAGCAGCGCAAGGCCCGCCTCGTCGAGCTCAGGAGCTTGAGCAGCGAACTTGCACGTGGGATTGAGGGGCCAATCCAAGACTTGGCACTCGAGCCAGAGGGAGAAGGAGTCCGCAACCGTCTGCCATATGGGCGGCACGCCGGAATCGTTCTCCACGAGCACGCGCGGATCATCGCCCTCGTCGAGCGCAAGGGCCCAGGTGCAGACGCCCTGGTTCTCGTACATGAAGGGAAGGAGCCTGTGGCGAAATGGGTTGTAGCCGCTCCAGCCTTCCGGAATGCGGCCGAGCTCCCGAAAGGGGATCGGGTTGTCGCAATTGCTGAAGCGGCCGAGCAGCTCCGCCCCGTTTGCCAGTGACAGAAACTGCCGAAACGTCCGCGGAACAGCGCTGCCGATCTGCTGCTCCAAGCCGGCGATCAAGGCTTCGGCATCCGCGGTCTCCACGGGCTCGGCACCCCCAGCGCGGAAGATCTCGGCGATCACGTTCATCCTGGCTCCACGGATCAATCCCGCAACAGCGTGGCGATGCGCTTGATGGCCTCACGGATGTTATCGACGGAGTTGGCGTAGGAGAAGCGGATGTAGCCCTCGCCGTGGATGCCGAAGCTGGTGCCGGCGACGGTGGCGACGCTGGCCTCCTCCAGCATGCGGTTCTGCAGGGTGCGGGCGTCCATGCCGGTGCCGGTGATGTTGGGGAAGACGTAGAACGCCCCGCCAGGGTCGAGGCAGGTGAAGCCGGGTAGCTGGTTCAAGAGTGGCACGATGGTGCGCCGGCGCTCGTCGAAGGCTGCCACCATCTTGTGCACCTCGTCCTGCGGGCCCTCCAAAGCGGCTATCCCCGCGTACTGGGTGGGTGCGTTGACGCAGGAATGGCAGTTCACGGCCAGCCGCACGACCTTCTCCACCAGAGCCTTGGGCCATACCGAGTAGCCGAGCCGCCAGCCCGTCATGGCGTAGGTCTTGGACCAGCCGTCGAGCATGATGAGCCGCTCCCGGATCTGGGGATAGCGCAGGAAGCTCACGTGCTCGCGCCCGCCGTAGAGCATCTGCCCGTAGATCTCGTCGGACAGGACGGCGACGTGGGGGTGCCGCTCCAGGCCGGCGACAAGTTTCTCGATCTCCTCCTTCCTGGCCGCGCCCCCGCACGGGTTGCCGGGGCTGTTGAGGATGACGAGGCTCGTTCGCGGGGTGATGAGCGAGAGCACCTGGTCAGCGGTGAAGCTGAACTCGTTGCCCTCGTTCTGCACGATCGGCACCGGCTTGGCGCCCGAGTATTCGATCATGGAGCGGTAGATGGGAAAGCCGGGGTCGGGGTAGAGGATCTCGGCGCCGGGCTGGCCGAAGATGAGGATCGAGAAGAACATGGTAGGCTTCCCACCCGGCCAGACGACGACCGTGTCCGGGTGCACTTCCACGCCGTGGCGGCGCTTCAGGTCGCGGGAGACGGCCTCCCGCAGCGGCAGGATGCCCTGGGCCGGGGTGTAGCCGTGGTGGCCGTCGCGCAACGCCTTGATGGCCGCCTCGACGATGTGGGCCGGCGTTTTGAAGTCGGGCTGGCCGATGCCGAGGTTGACAATCGACTTGCCCTGGCGCTGCAGCGCATCGGCGCGCGCCAGCACCTCGAAGGCGGACTCGGTTCCCAGGCGGTCGAGGGCGGAGACGATTTGCAGCATGGCGTTTCCCCGGTCTGGTGCTGGTTTCTTGGGATGTCTTCAGTCGGTCGGTGGGACGGTCTTCCGCCTGGGCCTTACCAGCGGCCCGCACAGGCTCGTCGGCGGGCGTCGATCGCGGATCGGCACTGATCGCGGATCACGGCATGTGAGGCACACTCCGCGCCGGCTCGTCAATGTCCCCGCTGCCGCGCACCTGCCGCCGACGGGCCCCGGGGAGGGCGCTCGTTACCGCCCAAAGTCTAGCTAGCGGCTGCCCAACCCGGACCGTCACTCTGGCACGCCATCGGAATACACGTGGCGCCAGCGTCGTCAACGACAACGCAGGCTCGGCGGTTGCACGAGCCCGGGCGAACAGCCGCCGAGCAACGGCACGTCGGCACTCGTGAACCATGGACCAAAATGGCGCGTTCCCTTGTCAGCGCGGAACGTGGTATGCCACAAAAAAACCAACGACCGATGGGCGTCGCGCTATAAGCATTTCGAGGAAGCACTCAAGGAGGAGGAAGTGATGAGCACCAAAACCAGTCCGGTCTCCCGCCGCAAGTTCCTGAAGACCGGCGCGGTCGCCGCTGGCGCCGCCACCCTGGGCACCGTTGCCATGCCGCAGGTGAGCCGCGCGCAGACCACGACGTTCAGGATGCAGGGCTCCTGGGGCAAGGCCGACGTCTTCAACGAGATGGCCGAGGACTACGTCAAGCGCGTCAACGAGATGGGCGGCGGGCGTCTCAAGATCGACTACCTGGTCGGCGGATCGGTGGTGCATCCGTTCCAGGTGTTCGACGGCGTGCACGGCGGCCAGATCGACGCCGCCCACACGGTGCCGGTCTACTGGTACGGCAAGCACAAGGCGGCCTCGCTGTTCGGCACCGGCCCGGTGTTCGGCTTCAACGCCAACGAGGGTCTGGGCTGGATCTACAACGGCGGCGGCAAGGAGCTCTACGAGGAGCTCCAGACCCAGATCATGAAGGTCAATATCAAGAGCTTCTTCGCCATGCCGATGCCGACCCAGCCGCTCGGCTGGTTCAAGAAGCCGGTGGAGTCGGCCGACGCCTTCAAGGGCCTGAAGTATCGCACCGTCGGCCTGGCCGCCGACCTGATGCAGGCCATGGGTGCCTCCGTCGCCCAGCTTCCCGGCGGCGAGATCGTTCCCGCCATGGAGCGCGGCGTGATCGAAGGCTTCGAGTTCAACAACCCGACTTCGGACCGCCGCTTCGGCGCACAGGACGTGGCCAAATATTACATGCTGGGCAGCCATCACCAGGCGACCGAATACTTCGAGATCATGTTCAACAGGGCCAAGTTCGACGCCCTGCCAGCAGAGCAGAAGGCGATCCTGCAGTACGCAGCAGAGGCCGTCTCCTCCGCCAACGAGTGGAAGGCCTACGACTACTACTCCAAGGACCTGCAGGAGCTGATCACGAAGGACAAGGTCAACGTCCTGCGTACGCCCCAGAGCATCTTCGATGCGCAGATCAAGGCCTGGGACGGCATCATCCCCCAGCTGGCGCAGGACCCCTTCATGAAGAAGGTGATGGACTCGCAGAAGGCCTGGGTCCGGCGCGTCGTCTACTACACCGTCACCAACGCCGCCGACTACAAGGGTGCCTTCAACCACCACTTCCCGGGTGTGCTGAAGGCTTAAGCATAATCGGGGGACACGGCAGTCATGGGAGGGCGGCGCGGCTTCGCGCCGCTTTCCTTGTGACCTGCGGACGCGATCGCGGGCACTGAAGGGGCCTGAGCTGGGGCGAAGCCAATGCGCAGTTTTCTTTTCTGGATCGATTCGCTCAGCATGTGGGTGGGCAAGGCGTTCGCCTGGCTGATCCTGGTGCTGACCCTGGCCATCAGCTACGAGGTGTTCGTGCGCTACGCGCTGCGGGCGCCGACCACCTGGGCCTTCGACATCAGCTACATCACCTACGGCGCCATGTTCCTCATGGCAGGCGCCTATGGGCTGTCGCGCGGATCGCACGTGCGCGCCGACGTGGTCTACCGGCTCTGGAAGCCGCGCACCCAGGCGACGATGGACCTCGTCCTGTACATCATCTTCTTCCTCCCGGCCGTCGCGGCGTTCATCTATTCGGGCTGGGGCTACGCGAAGATGTCGGTCCAGTTCCGGGAGGTGAGCATCTTCAGCCCGGCCGGCATACCCGTCTTCCCGCTCAAGGTGCTGATCCCAATCACCGGCGTGTTTCTGCTTCTGCAGGGGATCGCGGAGATCATCCGCTGCGTCATCTGCATTCGCGACGGCGAGTGGCCGGCAAAGCTGCACGACGTGGAGGAGACAGAAAGCGTGATCCTGCAGGAGCAGCGCATCCACGCTGCCGACAACGAGCCGAAACCGGGCCAGAGGGGAGCCTAAGCCATGACTGACCCGCAGGTCGGCATGTTGATGCTGGGATTGTTCATCTTCATCATCATGCTGGGCTTCCCGATCGCCTTCACGCTCATCGCCATGGGCGTCGGCTTCGGCTTCTACGCCTACTACGTGCCCGGCCAGGAGTTCTTCAACAACCGCATCTTCACGCTTCTGGTGCAGAAGACCTTCGAGGTCACGACGAGCGACGTTCTCACGGCCGTTCCTCTGTTCCTGTTCATGGGGTACCTGGTCGAGCGCGCCAATATCCTCGATCGCCTGTTCCACTCGCTGCAGCTGTCGATGAAGAACGTCCCCGGCGCTCTGGCCGTGGCGACGCTGCTCACCTGCGCCATGTTCGCGACCGCCACCGGCATCGTCGGCGCGGTGGTGACGCTCATGGGCCTCCTGGCCCTGCCGGCCATGCTGCGGGCCGGCTACGACACCAAGCTTTCTGCCGGCGTGGTGTGCGCCGGGGGGTGCCTGGGCATCCTCATTCCACCCAGCGTGCTGCTCATCGTCTATGCGGCGACCGCCGGCATATCGGCCGTCAAGCTCTACGCGGCGGCCTTCATTCCAGGCTTCATGCTGGCCGGGTTTTACATGCTCTACGTGATCGCCCGTGCCATCATCAATCCGAGCCTTGCCCCAAAGCTACCGCGCGAGCAGACCGACGTGCCGTTCGCTACGGTGGCGTGGGCGCTCTTCACGTCGTTCGTGCCGCTGGCGCTGCTGATCGTGTCGGTGCTGGGCGCAATCCTGTTCGGCCTGGCGACGCCCTCCGAGGCCGCGGGCGCCGGTGCGCTCGCCAGCATCGTGCTGGCCGCCGCCTATCGCGCGCTCAACTTCACCATGCTCAGGGACTCGGTCTACCTGACGGTGCGTGCCACGGCCATGGTCTGCTACCTGTTCATCGGCTCATGGACCTTCTCGGCGGTGTTCGCGGTGCTGGGCGGTCAGAGTGTGGTCGAGCAGTTCGTGCTGGGGCTCAACCTCACACCGGTCCAGTTCCTGATCCTCACCCAGGTCATCATCTTCCTCCTGGGCTGGCCGCTGGAGTGGACGGAGATCATCATCATCTTCGTGCCGATCTTCCTGCCCCTGCTCCCGCACTTCGGCATCGATCCGGTCTTCTTCGGCATCCTGGTCGCGCTCAACACCCAGACCGCCTTCAACACCCCGCCGGTGGCGATGGCCGCGTTCTATCTCAAGGGCGTTGCGCCGCCGCAGGTCAAGCTCACCGACATCTTCAGCGGTGCGCTCCCCTTCGTGTTCCTGGTCTTCCTCACCATGGCCCTGGTCTACATCTTCCCCGGGCTGGCGCTGTGGCTCCCGGACTACCTTTACTCGCGCTGATGGCTTCGAGAGCGGAGTGGGCTTCGATGGAGGCGAATGCGGCGGTCGGCAGTCGGCAGTCGGCAGTCGCAATCGGGCCTGTCCGATTGCCGATGGCCGATGGCCGATGGCCGCAACCCAGGGCGGAGCACCAGCCATGAGCCTGTGCTCGCTCACTCTCTCCGCTGCGGCAACCGAGATCCGCGAGGGGCGGATCTCGTCCGCCGAGCTGGTGGGCGACTGCCTGAAGCGCATCGATGAGGTCGAGGACAAGGTCCAGGCCTGGGCCCACCTCGACCGCGAGCACGCCATGCGCCAGGCCGTGGCCGCCGACGACCACCGCAAGGTAGGCAATGCCACCGGGCCGCTGCACGGCGTGCCTGTCGGCATCAAGGACATCTTCGATACCGGTGACCTGCCAACCGAGCTCGGCTCGGCCCTATGGGCGGGTCGGACGCCACGCCGCGATGCAGTGGCCGTGGCGATGCTGCGCGCCGCCGGTGCGGTGATCATGGGCAAGACGGTCACCACCGAGTACGCCTATTTTCACCCCGGCAAGACCCGCAATCCGCACGATCCCGAGCGCACGCCGGGCGGCTCCTCCTCGGGCTCCGCGGCGGCGGTGGCGGCCATGATGGTGCCGGCCGCTATCGGCTCCCAGACCAACGGCTCGGTGATCCGGCCGGCCGCCTTCTGCGGCGTCGTCGGCTTCAAGCCGACGCACGGCCTGATCCCACGCAGCGGCGCCCTGCTGCTCTCCCGCGCGCTCGACCACGTGGGCGTATTCGCCCGCACGGTCGAGGATGCCGCCCTGCTGGCCGAGACCATGGTCGGCTTCGACGCGGAGGACCCCGATACGCGCCCCACCGCGCGGCCGCCGCTCGCCGCCGTGGCCGCCAGCGAGCCGCCGCTGCCGCCGCGCTTCGCTTTCGTACGCACGCCGGCCTGGCCTCAGGGCGAGCCGGTGCTCGAGCCGGCGTTCGCCGAGCTGACGGAGGCGCTGGGAGATGCCGTGGGCACGGTCGAGCTGGGGCAGAGCTTCGACCGCGCCCTCGAGCTGCACCGCATCGTCATGGAGGTGGAGATGGCGCACAACCTCCACCGCGATTACGAGCAGGGCGGCGACAAGCTGAGCCCGATGCTGCGCGCCCTCATCGAGCGCGGTCGCGCCTATCCCGCCATCGACTACACGCGCGCGCTGGCCGGTGCCTCGGCCCTCAATGCGATGCTGGACGACGTATTCAATGAGTACGACGCCATCCTCGCGCCGGCCGCCGCCGGCGAGGCGCCGCGCGGCCTCGACCGCACCGGCAATCCGGCGTTCTGCACGCTGTGGACCTATCTCGGCACGCCGGCGGTCACGCTGCCGCTCCTGCAGGGCGAGAACGGCCTGCCGATCGGCGTGCAGCTCGTCGGCCGCCGGGGCAACGATGCACGCCTGCTCCGCACCGCCCGCTGGCTCGTCGACACCATTGGGCGCGGCGGGCGCCGGCGCACGCCCGACAAGGCCCGGTCGGGAGCCGGGACAGCCAAGAGCGGGGCGCCCCGCACCAGGAAGGGAAAGGCGACATGATTACCAACCTCGTCACCGGGATCATCGGCGTCGCCAGCGTGATCGCGTTCCTCGGCGTCCTGCTTTGGTGGATCAAGGCGCCGCCACTGATCATCATCGCCGTCGGCGTGATGGTGCTTCTCATCTGCGACTTCGTGCTGTCCCTGCGCGGCAACGGCGGCAAGGGGTAGGGACTAGGGGGTCTGCCCCTACTTGCGCCCACGCCGGGAATGGCTACATCAGGGCCGCCAGGCGGCCCTGAGCCGCCTCTGTACCGGCAGACCAACACGGAGGCGCCGATGGCCGCAGAAACCCCGATCCCGCGCAGACGCATCACGGCGCCCGAGATCGCCGCCCGTAAGGGCGGCGAGCCCATTGTCTCGCTCACCTCCTACCACGCCCACACTGCGGCCATCGCCGATCCCTTCGTGGATTTCCTGCTGGTCGGCGACAGCCTGGGCATGGTCATGCACGGCTATGAGTCCACCGTGCCGGTCCCGCTGGAGCTGATGGTCATGCACGGCCGCGCCGTGGTGCGCGGGGCGAAGCGCGCGCTGGTGGTCGTGGACATGCCGTTCGGCTCCTACGAGGAAAGCCCGGCGCAGGCGTTTCGCAACGCCGCCCGCGTCATGAAGGAGACGGGCTGCGGCGCCGTGAAGCTGGAGGGCGGACAGCGCATGGGCGAGACCATCCGCTTCCTCACCGAGCGCGGCATCCCGGTGATGGGCCACATCGGCCTGACCCCGCAGTCGATCAACGTGCTCGGCGGCTTCAAGACGCAGGGGCGCGTGCGCGACGAGTGGGCTGCCATCGAGGCCGACGCCAACGCGGTAGCCGAGGCCGGCGCCTTCGCCATCGTGCTGGAGGCGATGGCCGAGGAGCTGGCGCGCAAGATCACCTCCGCCATCCCCATCCCCACCATCGGCATCGGCGCGTCGGCGGGGTGCGACGGGCAGATCCTGGTGATGGAGGACATGCTGGGGCTGAGCCCACGGGTGCCCAAGTTCGTCAAGGAGTTCGGCAAGGTCGGCGAGGCCATCCGCTCGGCCATCCAGGCCTATGCCGCGGAGGTGCGGGCACGGACGTTCCCCGGGCCGGAGCATACGTATGCGGTGAAGGAGTCCGACAAACCGGCGCCCAAGAACAGGGTCAGGTCGCGAACGACAGCCTGATGGGTAAGGATACCCGCGACATCAAGTGAATCGCTTTGGTCTGACCGGCTCCTGCTCGGCGATTGCAGCGGGGCTCCAAAGCGTACCGCGGGTGACCCTTCTCCCCTTTGGGGAGAAGGTGGCCCGAAGGGCCGGATGAGGGGGCCTTCCCTCGGCAAGAAACTCCCCCCTCACCAGTTCGGCCAATGACTTACGGCCGCGCCCACGAGGGTTGAGTTCGTCGGGCACGCAGAGCACGCGGCCGTAAGTCATGGTCCTCACGTCCTCTCCCCAAGGGGAGAGGGGACAGCGCGCGCCGATGGCGTGGCCTCACCGCGTGGCGGCATTGGCCGAGAGCGCGACGCACTTATTTTTCCGGGCGACCTAAGAGCCTGCGCCTATCGTTCAAGATCGTCTTGACGCACATCGACCGCGACAGGCGCCAATCCACGCACTCATCGAGCAGGACCTTCACGGGATCGGTTCGAGCAGTCGCTCTTTGGCTTCTTCAAGGGAAAGCCACAACCTGCTCGCGTGTGACCGAGGGGAAGCCTTCGAGAGAATCGTCGATCGTCTCGCCGGCCTCCAGATAATCGAGCAGTGTCGCGACGGGCACGCGTGTGTCGCAGAACACAGCCGTGCCACCCAACTTCGGGGTCGCGGCATACGACGGTCTATTGTACTGCTGTACGGCGGATCGCATGCAATCGGCGAATGGCGGAGTCGAAGCAGCGGCGTCGCGCTCCCGCAGCGAGACGGTTCCTCTCCGATCCGGCCTCAATCTGCTTCGGCAAACACCTGCTCGCGGCTCTGGCGGATCGCGGGCAGGATGGCGATGATCACCAGCACCAGCGAGAGCAGGAGCAGGCCTGCGCTCAGCGGGCGCTCCACGAAGGTCCAGAAGCTGCCGCGCGAGATGACGAGCGCCTGGCGCAGCTTCTCCTCCATCAGGCGGCCGAGCACGAAGGCGAGCAGCAGCGGCGCCGGCTCGAACCCGAACTTGATCAGCGCATAGCCGAACAGGCCGAAGCCGGCGGTCATCACCACGTCGGTCGGGGAGTTGTTCACCGAGTAGATGCCGATGCAGCACAGCAGCACGATGGCCGGGAACATCAGCCGGTAGGGCACCTTGAGGAAGCGCACCCACAGTCCGATCAGCGGCAGGTTGATGATCAGCAGCATCAGGTTGCCGAGCCACATGGAGGCGATCATGCCCCAGAACAGGTGCGGCTGCTTGGTCATGATCTGCGGCCCCGGCACGATGCCGTGGATGGTCATAGCGCCCACCATCAGCGCCATCACGGCGTTGGGCGGGATGCCCAGCGTTAGCAGCGGGATGAAGGCGGTCTGCGCGCCGGCGTTGTTGGCGGATTCCGGCCCCGCCACGCCCTCGATGGCGCCGCGACCGAAGCGCGAGGGGTCGGCGGCGAGCTTCTTCTCCAGCGTATAGGAGGCGAAGGGACCGAGCACGGCGCCGTTACCGGGCAGGAGGCCGAGCAGCGAGCCGAGGAACGTGCCGCGTGCGATAGGGGCCGCGGCCTGCCTGAAGTCCTTGCGGCCGGGCAGCAGGTTGCCGATGGCAGCGTGCACCACGTCGCGCGTCTGCGTCATCTCCAGGTTGCGCAGGATCTCGGCGAATCCGAACATGCCCATGGCAATAACGGCCACGTCGAGCCCGTCCGCGATCTCGGTCCACCCGAAGGTCAGGCGCTCCTCGCCGCTCTCCAGGTCGGTGCCGACAGTGGAGAGCAGAATCCCGACCAGGATGATCGCCACCGCCTTCGGCACCGAGCCGCGGGCCAGCACCACGGCGAACATGAGGCCCAGCACCATCAGGGAGAAATAATCGGCCGGGCCAAACAGGAGGGCCATGGCGGTCAGCGGCGTTGCCAGGGCGGCGATGATGACGGTGGCCACACAGCCAGCGATGAACGAGCCGATGGCGGCGATGCCGAGCGCCACGCCGGCACGGCCCTGCTTGGCCATCTGGTGGCCGTCGAGCGTGGTGACCACCGCCGTGGCCTCGCCGGGGATGTTGACCAGGATCGCCGTGGTCGATCCGCCGTACTGGGCGCCGTAGTAGATCCCGGCCAGCATGATCAGCGCGCCGATCGGGTCGATGCCGAATGTGATCGGCAGCAGCATGGTGATGGTGGCAATCGGGCCCACGCCCGGCAGCACGCCCACGAGGGTGCCGATCAGGCAGCCGAGGAAGCACAGCGCGACGTTCTTGACGGAGAGCGCGACGCTCATCCCCAGCGCCAGATTGCCGACCAGTCCGGTAACGAAATCGATCACGGCGACCGTCCCTCAGCGAGCGAAGAGATTCTTGATATCGGTGAAGGCGTGGAAGATCGCCGACTTTGCCCCCACGTAGGCGTGGTTGACGGGCGCGGGGACCAGGCCCATCGGGTCGAACGGGATGGGCAGATTGAGCAGCTCCTTGAAGAGGATGCCGCACAAGATCGTCATGATGATCGCGAAGATCGCGATCTCCCCGAGCCTGGTGCTTTTCTCGGCCAGCGACGAGACGACCACGGCGAGCGGACCCGCCACGATCAGCCCGAGGCCGGGAACCTTGACCGAGGCCAGCAGCGGGATGCCCAGGATACCACCGAAGTTCAGGGTCGAGCCGCGGATCAGGATGGCGAAGAGCAGCACAGCGCCCAGCACGAACACCGGCCCGCGCAGGTGCCACTTCTCCAGCCGGTCGCCTTCGAAGATCAGACCCTGCACGATCAGCAGCACGCCGAAGGCCGCGACCAGCACCGCCACGGATTTGGGGAGCAGACCGGAGCCGATGCCCGACAGCGTGCCGGTCGGCAGATTGAAGCCCCCGGCGAATCCGATCGCCGCGAGCGCGACCAGGAACAGGCCGCCGCCGACATCGAGCGGCGACTTCACCAGCCCGCGGGAGCCGGCCTCTCGCGACATCATTGGTCCTCCCTCCCGATCGAAGTTTGTCGAGACGCGTCTTGGCGACGGAGCCTTGGCGACGGAGCCTTGGGCGACGGAATTGAACAGTGGTCGTGTTGGCCGCAAGCGGCGATTGACCCTAGCCGACCGGCCACCCAAGCGTCCACCGTTCAGACGGTCGGCCCCCCCTGCGACAAGGCATCCCGCCGGTCCCCACCGCCCGGTGGCCGCTCCGCATCGCGCGAACCGGACGGCACTGCAATCGTCCCGGCAGACATGACCTCGCACAGAATGCGGGCGACGTGTCGCGCACGCCGGCCAGTGCCGTGCTCGATCTGGTGCCTGCACGAGAAGCCGTCCGCGGCGAGGATGGTGTCGGGCGCAGCTTCGCGGACAGCCGGCAGCAGCGACAGCTCCCCCATCGCCAGAGAGGCATCGTACGTCTCGGCGCCGTAGCCGAAAGCGCCTGCCATGCCGCAACAGCTCGACTCCACCATCTCGACCCGCAGCCCCCCAACCAGCGCCAGGGTGTCCCGCACCGCGTCCATGGCACCGAACGCCTTCTGGTGGCAGTGACCGTGCAGCAACACTCGCGCCTCCCCCTCTCCGATACGAGCGGGGATGCGCCCTGCCGCCGCCTCGCCGGCCAGGAACTCCTCGAGCAGCAGGGCGCGGGAGGCGAGCGCGTCGGCCTCGCCGCCCGGCAGCATGGAATGAAACTCGTCACGCAGAGTCAACAAACAGGAGGGCTCCAGCCCGACGATCGGCACGCCGCGCGCCAGGTGCGGGCCGGTCGCGGCCAGCAGCCGGCGCGCCTCGGCCCGCGCCTCCTTCACCAGGCCGGCGGAGAGGAACGTGCGCCCGCAGCACAGGGGCCGCGTGCCATCGCCCGGCAGCGGGCGCAGCTCCGTGACACGATAGCCGAGCCGGCCGAGCACGTCGGCGGCGGCGTCGAGGCTCTCCGGCTCGAAGTAGCGGTTGAAGGTATCGGCGAGCAAGGCGACCTCGCGCATCCCCTCTCCCCGCTGGGAAGGGGTCAGACCCCTCGCGTCCGACCTATCGGTTCCTCTCAACGGTGGAGGCGAGGGGTCTGACCCCTCCTCTCGCAGAGGAGAGGGGGCGCCGCCGCGCAAGTGGAAAGGTCGAGCACTCCACTTCGGCAGCTTCCGTCTGGCCGACATGCCCATCAGCCGCTCCGACAGCCACGCCGCGCCCGGAATGGCATCGCGCGCGTTCATCAGCGGGGCGAGGCGGGCGGCGTAGGGGGCGTAGCGGGGCAGATAGGCCACGAGCCGGTCGCGCAGGGACAGGCCGCGGCGGGCATTGGCGGCGGCCAGAACCTCGATCTTCATCTTCGCCATGTCGACGCCGGTGGGGCACTCGCGCCGGCAGCCCTTGCAGGAGACGCACAGCTTCATCGCCTCCAGCATGTCGTCGGAGGCGAAAGCGCCGGGCCCCAGCTGGCCGGAGATCGCAAGGCGCAGTGCATTGGCGCGGCCACGCGTCACATCGCGCTCGTTGCCGGTGACGCGGAACGAGGGGCACATCACGCCAGCGGCCGACTTGCGGCACTCGCCGTTGTTGTTGCACATCTCCACCGCGCCCTGGAACCCGCCGCCGGCGCCGATGTAGCCGGACCAGTCGAGTGCCATGCGCATCTCCGGCACGCGGTAGTCCGGCTTGAAACGTAGCAACGCGCGATCGTCCATGCGGGTGGCGCGCACGATCTTGCCGGGGTTCAGGACCCCGCCGGGGTCGAAGTGGTCCTTCACCTCCTCGAACAGGCGCACCGTCCTCGCGCCGTACATGCGCTCGTGGAACTCGGAGCGGACCAGGCCGTCGCCATGCTCGCCGGAGTGCGAGCCCTTGTACTCCTTCACCATGGCGAACGCCTCCTCGGCGATGGCGCGCATGGTGCGGACGTCCTGCTCCAGTTTGAGGTTGAGCACAGGGCGCACGTGCAGGCAGCCCACCGAGGCGTGCGCGTAGAAGGTGCCGCGCGTGCCGTGCCTGGCGAAGACGGCGTTGAGGCGCTCGGTGTAGTCGGCGAGGTGCTCCAGCGGCACGGCGCAGTCCTCGATGAAGGAGACCGGCTTTCCCTCGGACTTCATGGACATCATGATGTTGAGGCCGGAGGCGCGCACCTCCCACACCGCCTTCTGGCCAGCCGCATCCGGCACCTTCACGACGCCGTTGGGGTGGCCGAGATCGCCCATCAACTCGTCGAGCCGGTCGAGCCGGCGCTCATTCTCCGCCTGGTTGTCCTCGGCAAACTCGACGAGCAGCAGGGCATCGGGCTGGCCGCGCACGTAGGTGTCCATCACGGGGCGGAACATGGCGATGTCGCGGGCGAGCTCAATCAGCGTGCGGTCCACCACCTCCACCGCCACCGGCCCGAGCTTGACGATATGCTGGGTCGCCTCCATCGCCTTACGGAAGGTGGCGAAGTGGCAGATGCCGAGCGCCTTGTTCTTGGGGAGCGGCGCGAGCTTCAGCTCGATGCGGCGCGAGATGGCCAGCGTGCCCTCCGACCCGCACAGCAGCGTGGCGAGGTTGACGGGCCCGGCGCCGGGGATGAGCGCGTCGATCAGATACCCGCCGACGCGCCGCGACACCTCCGGGAAGGCATGCGCGATGTGCTCGGCCTCGCGGCGACCGAGGGTGAGGAGGTCGCGGAAGAGAGTGGTGGGATCCCCTCTCCCCGCTTGCGGCATCGGGGTCAGACCCCTCGCCTCTACGCCTGTAGAGTACCCGAACGTTTGGCGCGAGGGGTCTGACCCCGTGCCGAGTCCGAGGTTATGCCCCACCTCCCCGAACCGCGCCTCGGTACCGTCGGCCAGGATCGCATCGATGGCGCGCACATTGTCGCGCATGATGCCGTAGCGGATCGAACGCGTGCCGCACGAGTTGTTGCCCGCCATGCCGCCGATGGTCGCGCGGCTCGCCGTGGAGACATCGACCGGGAACCAAAGGCCCGTCGATCTGAGCTGCCGGTTCAGATCGTCCAGCACGATCCCCGGCTCGACCGTGCACGTGCGGGCCTCCGCATCGAGCGCCACGATCCGCTTCTGGTGCTTGGAGAAGTCGAGAACCAGCGCCCGCCCCACCGTCTGCCCGGACTGCGAGGTGCCGCCCCCGCGCGGCAGCAGCGGTACGCCCTCTTCACGGGCGATCTCCAACGCCGCGCGCACGTCTTCGTCCGATTTGGGCACCACCACGCCCACGGGCTCGATCTGGTAGTGCGATGCATCCGTGGAGTACCGCCCGCGGCTGAAGCGGTCGAACAGCACCTCGCCCCGGAGCGCCTTGCGCAGCCGCTCGGCGAGACGGTGGGAGACGGGATGTGGCTTGGTTGCTTCGGCCATCGCGCCGTATTGCCCGAAAGGGGCGATGCGGCGCAACCGCCTTCACGGCAAGGCTGGGACACCGAGCCTCCAAATTGACGCCAAGCTGGCGCCGGATAGGCTTGCGACATTGGGCGGGACGGGCCGTTGGCAGCGAGGTGGCGCATGCCCAACCTTTGCGAGAATCGAATGCGTGTCTCGGGTCCTGCCGAACTGCTCGACGCTTTTGTCGAGGACTGCCTGCCCAACGGCGACCTCGATTTCGACAGGATTATTCCCATGCCCGCTGCGATCGACCAGACGCAGGCCCGCGACTGGCGCATCGCCCATTGGGGCACGAGCTATATCGAGGGTTTCGAGCTGGCCGAGCGAGCCGAAACAACACTGGAAGCCACGTTCGCCACGCCCTGGTCGACGGCCGACAAGGTGTTTCATGAGATGGCGCGCCGCCATCCGCATCTGGCAATCCGAATCGCGGTTGTCGAGCCGGGGAACGAATACTCCTACCTCTTCACGGCCGCAGACGGCGTCGTGCGGGAGGAGGAGCCGGGGCTCACCGAGGAGTTCATCGAGGAGGTGCAGGGCGGGCCGACCGAGGTCGACGACTTCTACCTCCGGCCGGCAACGCTCCGGCCGCGCCCCGTCCTGCACTTCCGCCACTGGCGCGACGAGTCGCGGCTGAGGCGCGCGCTGGCCGGATACCCCGTCTATGGGCCGCCCCACCAGGGCATCGAGATGCTGATGGGCGAGCGCGAGGCGCGCGAGAACTTCGAGCACTTCGTGTCGAGCCGCGCTGAGCGGATCGAGCACCTGCGTGAACTTCTGGCGCCGTTCGGCGTCCCCCTTGCGTTCTCCGACGAGACCAAGACCGCTTTGGATGCCTGGATCGCGAGATACGGCGCATTCTTGTACGTCAGAGAGTTTGGCTCATCCTTCCTGACCCGCAACCCGCCCTGGCGCGGACCCCGCGCCGGGCTCAATGTCATTTTCGACCTGGCTACCTTCCTCGGGGAGTTTGCCATCCACGACAGCGAGAACCTCGACTGGGAGATGTATACGGATGTGCCGGAAGGCCTGCGCAGACAGGATGAGAACTACCAGAAGCCCGTGATTGCCGGATTTCCCCACAACCCCCGCTGGCGCTCCTACATCATCGAGGATGTCCACACCATCTGCCGCGCCCTGCAGGAGGCATCCTTCATGTGGGCCAAGCCCGTCCTCCATGTGGGGTCGGGGACGCTGATGCACACCCAGTTCGCATCGCGTTCGCTGAGGAGTCTGCAGTGCCTGGCACGCGGCGACACTGATGGCGCAAATCGGGCCGTTACAGAGGGATGAGGCGCGCCCATTGGCATCGAGGCTCCGCCCTGCTTAAGGTGATGGCGCAACACCCAGGAGTTCCCTGATGTCCAACGCCCCGCGCCGCGCAGGCCGCCATGTCCTGCAGATCCCCGGCCCCACGCCGGTGCCGGACCGCATCCTGCGGGCCATGGACATGCCGGTGATCGATCACCGGGGGCCGGAGTTCAAGCGGCTGGGGCTGCGCGTGCTCGCCGGGATCCGCACCGTGTTCAAGACCGCCAGCCCCGTGGTGATCTATCCCTCCTCCGGCACCGGGGCGTGGGAGGCGGCGCTGCTCAACACGCTGTCGCCCGGCGACAAGGTGCTGATGTACGAGACGGGACACTTCGCCACGCTCTGGAAGACCATCGCCGTCAAGCTGGGCCTCGATCCCGAGTTCATCGCCTCCGACTGGCGCAGCGGGGCCGATGCGGGGGCCATCGAGGCGCGCCTGCGCGAGGACAAGGGCCACGCCATCAAGGCCGTGTGCGTGGTGCACAACGAGACCTCCACGGGGGCCACCTCGCGCATCGACGAGGTGCGGCGCGCCATGGATGCGGCACGGCACCCGGCGCTCTTGGTGGTGGATACCATCTCCTCGCTCGCCTCCATCGACTACCGCCACGACGAGTGGGGGGTGGACGTCACCGTGGGCGGCTCGCAGAAGGGGCTGATGCTGCCGCCGGGGCTCGGCTTCAATGCCATCAGTGACAAGGCGCTGGCCGCCAGCAAGGTGGCGCGGCTGCCCAAGTCGTATTTCGGCTGGGAGGACATGCTGGGCCCCAACAAGGAGGGCTTCTTCCCCTACACGCCGGCCACCAACCTGCTCTACGGCCTCGCCGAGGCCATCGACATGCTGCACGAGGAGGGGCTTACCCACGTCTTCGCCCGCCACGACCGCCATGCCGAGGCCGTGCGCCGCGCGGTGAGGGCCTGGGGCCTGGAGATCCTGTGCCGGGAGCCGAAATACTACTCCTCCACCCTCACCGCCGTGCTGATGCCCGAGGGCCACAATGCCGACGCCTTGCGCGGCGTCGCGCTGGATCGGTTCGACGTGTCCCTCGGCACCGGTTTGGCTAAGGTTGCTGGCAAGGTGTTCCGCATCGGCCACCTGGGAGATACCAACGATCTCACGATCGTCGCCGCCCTGGCCGGCGTGGAGATGGCCCTGGCGCTGGCCGGCGTGCCGCACAAGCCCGCCGGGGTCGCCGCCGCCATGGCCTACTTCACCGAGACCGCCGGGGCCGATAGCGGGAGGTCGTGAGCTCGCCCAAATCGTTAAACCGACTTCACGATTTCACGACCTCACGGGCTGGCACGGGCTGGCCATAACGGGCCGATGTTGCTATGAGCGCGCGTTCGGATCGGACGGGCACGCATGAGCCTTGAGCCAATACCCGCAGTGCGCGCGGCGCGGTGGGCGAGCCGGATCGCCGTCTTTTCGGTGGGCCTGCTCGTCGTCACGCTGGCGCTGCATCGCTTCTCGGCGATGCCGACGCCGCTGGCCCTCAACCTGTTCGTGGTCGGGCTGGCGGGCGCCGGATTGGCGCTGCTCGTGGGGCTGGTGGCTGCCGCGCAGATCTGGATCACGGGTGATGCCGGGGCGGGCAGTGCGACACTGGGCGTCCTGCTGGCGCTGATGGCGCTCGGCGGCCCGCTCGGCTACGCGGCGCTCCACTACAACCGGCCGTGGATCAACGATGCCACTACCGACACCGCGAATCCGCCGGCGTTCGCGACGCTGGCGCAGCGTCCGCCCGGTGCAAACCCCGTCGCCTATCCAGGCAGCGCCTTTGCCGAGCTGCAGACCAAGGCGTACCCGGACCTGCGCACGCTGGTGCTGGACCGGTCGGTAGAGGAGGCCTTCGAGCTGGTCGAGGAGGCGGTGCGGCGCCTGCGCTGGCGGGTGGTGGCGGGGGAGCCGCCAATGCCGCCCTCAGCCGGCAGGGCCGCGGAGCCCGGCCTCATTGAGGCCACCGAGCAGACGCTCCTTGTCGGCTTCACCGACGACGTGGTGATCCGTATCGAGGGCGGAGCGAAGCGCGCGCGCATCGACGCCCGCTCTGCCTCCCGCTTCGGCGGCGGCGATTTCGGCGAGAACGCGGCGCGGCTGCGCCGGCTCATGGCCGAGGTGCGGGCGCGGGCGGAGGTCACCCCGACGGCCGCGGTCGCATCGAGACAGCGCACGCCCGGCGGGGCGGCACGCGCGCTCCTCAAACGGCAGAAAGCGCGCGATCAGCAGAAAGCGGAGAGTCGCAACGCACGAGGCCCCGGGCGATCAGATGCTCAACGTGCGCCAGCACGGAAAGAGACGCCGCGTTTGTGAGCTTGGGGTCGAGGCCGCGGTAGATCGCCGGCACGATGGCTTTCACCGTGTTGGTGCCCGACCGGATGCAATCGAGGATCGCCTGCTCGCGCATGCGCCGGTGCAGGAGGAAGGCCTTGACGAGGCGCTGCGGCTCCTCGACCCGGCCGCCGTGGCCGGGGAGATAGACGCGGTCGCGGCCGGCGCGCTCGCCGAGCAGCTCCAGCGAGCGCATGTAGTCAGCCATGCTGCCCTCCGGCGGCGCGATCACGCTGGTGTTCCAGCCCATCACGTGGTCGCCGGAGAACAGGACGCCCGTGCCTTCGAGCTCAAAGCTCAGGTGGTCGGGCGCGTGGCCCGGCGTGTGCAGGGCCGTGAAGGCCCAGCCGTCGCCGGCGAGCCGGTCGCCCTGGCCGAGCCGCACGTCGGGCACGAAGTCCAGATCGACATACTCGCCGCCCGAGGCGCTGATGCGCCTGACACCCGGCTGCTTGGCGCGCCGGCCGAAGCCTGCGGTGCTGGCGCCGGTGGCGTCGATGAGCGCGGGCAGCCCATCGACGTGGTCCCGGTGGGTATGGGTGATGAGGATATGGCGCAGGCGGCGACGGCCGATGGTGGCGAGGATGGCGTCCCGGTGGGCGGCATCCTCGGGGCCCGGGTCGATGAGGACGAGATCGTCGCCGCGGCCGACGAGATAGGTGTTGGTGCCCTTGAAGGTGAACGGTCCCGGATTGTTGGCGACCAGACGCATCACCCCCGGTGCCAGCTCGCGGGCCACGCCGTAGGCGAAATCCATGGTCGTCCTGAAGTGGGGTCCTTCGGCCATGATGCTCCTGTATCGGGGTCAGACCCCTTTCCTCCAACGTCGTGTTCTACCTTCTACGGCAGACGAAAGGGGTCTGACCCCGGCAATCTCTGGGCAGTCGGGCTTCGGCAGCCGGTTTCCAAGGGCCGAGCCCCGACTGCCGACTGCCGACTGCCGAAGCCCGACCGCCGATTTCACGACGGGTCCTGCAATACCCGCACCACCACCACCGTGGTGTTGTCCTGGTGGGAATCGCCGGCGGCGGCGACGGCGGCCAGCAAGGCCTCCGCCGCGGCATCCGGCGTCTCCGCCGCGGCCGCCAGGCGCGCGATCTCGGGCTCCGGGATGGTGTGGATGCCGTCGCTGGCCAGAACCACGACGTCGCCCGGCTGCAGCGGCTGCGGCACCTCAGAGGCGTCGACCAGCTCGATCTCGCTGCCCATCAGCGCCGAGCGCAGGACGTGCCGGCGCGGGTCCAACCTAGCCCTGTCCCGGCTGATCCGGCCCTCGGCAGCCAGCCGGTCGAGCTCGGGCGCCAGCGAGTGATCCTCGTTGAGGCGGAGGATATCTGCCCCGCGCACCAGATAGAGCGGGCTGTCGCCCACGCTGATCCAGTCGAGGCCTGCCGGCCCGAAGCTGGCGCCGACGAGCGTGCAGCCCATGCCTCTCAGCTCAGACCGGCCGGTCGCCCGCTGGGCAAGCGCAACGTTGGCGAGCTCGAGCGCGTCGGCGAGGCGGCCGCGCTGGTCCCCGTCGGCCGCGGCGAAGGCGTCGAGAAACGTGGTGCTGGCCACCTCGCTCGCCACCGCCCCGCCGGCGTGCCCGCCCATGCCGTCGGCCAGCACGGCGGCGAGGCCGCCAGCGTGGGACCGCACCGCGGCGGCGTCCTCCTGGTAGCTGCGGGCGCCCTGATCGGCGCGGATGGCGTACGCGAAGGCCACGGGCTACCCCCTGCGCGTCGGTTTCGGATCCGGGACCGGAGCGCCCGACAGCGTCGCCCCGGCAGGCCTGCGATCGTCGTCCATTGCTCGGCTTCTCCCAAGGGCTCGCGGCGGCCGGTCAGACCGGTGCATTCTCGAACTTCAGCCGGGCCCGGCCAAGCTCGATCACGTCGCCGTCGGCGAGCCTGGCCTCGGCCTTGGCCTCACCGTTGATGCGGACACCGCTGCCATCCTGGCCGCTGATATCCTTGATCGTAAACGCCTCGTCGGCCGTGCGCTCGATCACGGCATGATGGCGGTGCACCGACCTGTCGGCGAGGCGGATATCGTTGTCCTCCTGCCGCCCGATGCGGACGATGTCGCCGGCCAGCGGCAGCGGCCCTCCGGTCCGCCCTTCGACGGTCAGCCATGCCTGCAACAGCGGCGGAGACGCGGAGGCCGTGTCAAGCCCGGACATCTCCTTGATCGCCTCCTCCTCGGTCTGTGACGCACGCTCGGCCGCGCGTAAGGCAATCTCGCGGCTCACACGACGCCTGCCGGTCTGCGCCGCCGCCGAGATCAGCGCCACTGCCGGCAGGATCAGCAACGCCGACAAAGCCAGCACCAGGATCGGTGCACGCTCATACGCGTCGGCGATCAAGGCAAAGAGGTGTCCAAGCAAGGAGCCAAGTTCCAAAGGCCAAGTTCCAAGGGCCGGCCGGGAGGATCACGATACCGGCCGGGCAGCCACCGGGCACGACACGCCATGCAGGTTCCTAACCGAAATGCAAGCCCCGGCAAAGCAAGGACTGGAGCTCGGAGGAGCATAGGGCTTGGCGTCCGCCGCTCCCGCCGGCTGCGTCACAGCTGGCGCTTTGCGGCGGGGCTGGCCCAGAGTAACGTGCCGCGCGGGCTGGGAGGTTGCAGGTTCACCAATGAAGATTGCCGGACTGATTTTTTTGACCCTCCTCGCCGCGTCAGTTGCCTCTACCCAACAAGCCCATGCCGCCTTGGCTGGCCAGGCGTGCGGCGGGGCCAGCGGTGTCACCTGCGACAAGGGCCTGTGGTGTGAGCCGTCCGCCGGCATGTGCGGCTCCAACGCCGGCGTGTGCGTGGCGATCCCCCGGCTGTGCTTCGCGCGCAAGAAAAGCAAGGACTACAAGCCGGTGTGCGGTTGCAACAGCAAGACCTACTCCAGCGACTGCTTCCGGCGTGCCTACAAAGTGGCCAAGTCTCACGACGGTAAATGCGGATGATGCGGCCTCGCCCCGCCATCGGCGGATGCGACAGGCGGCCTTTTCACCAGAACAGCACTGGAATGGCGCCGTTCGCGCTTGTTTCGCCACACTGCTGCCCCTAGGTTGACACAGCTTGTCTCGGGCAACTGGTCGCCCGGCCGCCGGCGCGGTATGAACGGGCGCACGAGGGCGCGCGGCGCGCCCACGGTAGTGCCGTCGCGAGCAGAGTCGTTGCGAGCAGACGAGGGCGCGAGCAGAAGAGGGAAGGTGATGGAAGCCAAGGCGGCGCCATCAGCAAACCTGCTGGCCCTGCCGGAGGGCACGGTGCTCGTTGGCGACTACCGCATCAAGCGCGTGCTGGGCGCGGGGGGCTTCGGCATCACCTACCTGGCCGACGAGCAGGCGCTGGACCGCCTCGTCACGATCAAGGAATACTTCCCCGCCGAGTTCGCCGCCCGCCGCAAGCACAGTGCCGTGCCGCGCTCGCGCGAGCTTGCCGACGACTACCAGTGGGGTCTCGACCGCTTCATCGAAGAGGCGCAGACGCTGGCCCGCTTCGACCACCCCAATGTCGTTCGAGTGCATCGCTACTTCCGGGCCAACGACACCGGCTACATGGTGCTGAAGTTCGAGGAAGGCGGCAGCTTCAAGGCTTGGCTCAAGGACCTCAAGCGCCCGCCGCGGCAGGATGAGCTCGACAAGATGATCGCGCCGCTGCTGGACGCGCTCGAGATCATCCACGACGCCGATTTCCTGCACCGCGACATCGCGCCCGACAACATCATGGTGCGGAAGGACGGCTCGCCGGTGCTGATCGATTTCGGCTCGGCGCGCAGCGCCCTGGCCTCCCAGTCGCGCACCGTCAGCGCCCTGGTCAAGCCGGGCTACAGCCCCTACGAGCAATACGCCACATCCGGCGCCAACCAGGGCCCCTGGACCGACATGTACGCTCTGGGGGCGACGCTCTATCACGCCATCACCGGCAAGCGGCCGCCCGATGCTCCTTCGCGCGTGGTGGAGGACGAGTACGTTCCCGCGCGCGAAGCGGCACCGGGCTCCTATCGCGAGGGGTTCCTGGACGCCATCGACAAGGCGCTGAGGATCGAGATCAGCGAGCGCCCGCAGCGTATCGCCGAATGGCGCGGCGCCCTGCTCGCCCCCGACGCCGCGCGCAAGCCGGAGCAACCCATCGCGGACCAACCGGCGCGGCTGCCGCTCGCCCGCAAGCTCGGCCGGCTGCCGAAGGCCGAGGCGGCAGCGTCGGCAGGCGGGTCTCGCCGTGGCCGGGTGTCGGCTGCCCCGCAGCCGGCCGCGGTGCCGGCGGCGAGCCTCGTGCCCGCCCCGCCCGACGCTCCGCAGCCCAAGGGACAGCTCCTCGACTTCATCGAGGCACTGAGGCGACGCCGGTCCGCCCCGCCGGCGCCGAAGGCGTCCAGAACGGCCGCGGCACCCGGCCCGAAGAAGAAGGTCACGGCCAAGGCGACGGAGAGGAAGCTTCCAGCGGCAAAGAAGGCACCTGCGCCAAAGAGCCCGCCCGCCCCAGATGCGCCGCGTGAGGTGCCGGGCGCGCCGGTCGCCGCCCCTGAGCCTGCGGCTGCCGCGCCAGCCGCCCCCATCACGCCTGCCGTCAGCAGCCCGCCCGCGGCGCCCCGGTCGCCGGAGCCGACGCCCCGTCGCCGGCGCCGGTTCAGGCTCGTGCCCTCGCGCAGATGGCGTATCGGCATGATCAGGGTCGCCGCCGCCGTGGGCGTGGCGAGCCTGGCCGTCGCCTACCAGGAGACCGTGGTGCGCTCGGCGTCCCACCCCGGCCCCGCCAGCGTGGTGGCGGCGCCCGCCCCCCTGCTGGAGCTCGTCGGGCACCAGGGACCCGTCATCGCGGTGGCGAGCGGCGATGAGGGCCGCTGGATCGTCTCGGCGGGCACCGACGCCACCGTGCGGCTGTGGAGCGGCACCTCCGGCGCACTAGTGCGCACCATCGAGCTGAGCGAGGGGCCCGTGACCGCGTTTGCGGTGGACGAGCGGCGCGCGCTGGTCGGCCACAACAGCGGGACCATCGTGCTGTGGGACCTGGAGGCGGGCGAACGGCTGGCCACCATCCAGCACGGCACCGAGGCCGTCACCTCGCTGGCCTTCCTGGCGGAGGGCTTTGTCGCCGCGCGCCAGGACGGCAGCGTGGCCGTGTTCGAGAGCGTCGAGCAGACCACGCCGGCCGCGCGGCTCGAGAGCGAGGACGGCGGCGGCCGCCTGATCGCAGCGGCACACACCCGCAATCTGTTCGTCTCGAGCGGCGCCGATCGGACGGTGCGCATCTGGCGGACGCCGGGGCCGCGGCTCGCCCGCAGCTACCGGGGCCTGGTGGCGGAGGACATCACGGCCATCGACGTCTCGCCCGACGCCAGCACCATGACAAGCGGCGCCAGCGACGGCATCGTCCGTATCTGGCTCAACCCGGCCCAGCGCGCCTGGCGGGTGCGAACGGTCCATGCCCTCAAGGCCCACGAGGGCGGGGTGACGGCAGTCGCGCTTGGCCGGCCCGGCACGCTCGCCACCGCCGGATCGGACGGCAGCGTGAAGGTGTGGAGCCTGCGCCCCTCGCCGGTGGTGCGCTCGCTGGCGCGGTGTCAGGCGCACACCTTGAGCTTCTCACGGGATGGCCGCCGCCTGTTCGCGGGCGGCGAGGACGGGCTGATACGGGTGTGGGCTGTGCCCGCGCTCCCCGGCGTGGGCGCGACCTGACGGGCACGGACCGGTCGCAGGCTCACTTGTTCAGCAGACCCGACAGCCAGGAGAACACCGTCTGCGGCTCCTCCTGCTTGGCCTTCTGCTTCTTCTTCTCGTTCTTCTCGGCCAGCTTCTTCTTCGCGTCGGCGGCCTTGGCGTCCGGTGCAGCCGGCGGCTTGGGATCGGGCGCCTTGATGAGACGCGGCGCCCAGTTGTCCGGCACGTCCGCCCCCGTGACCCGGTCGGGCTCCTGAGACGCCTGGGCTGATGGAGGCCTGGCATAGGAGCGCGCGGTCGCGGACGCCTGCACCTCCCACTCGGGAGCGAAGGTGGCGTGCAGCGTGAACGCGCCCAGGATCAGCCCGCTCGCAACCAGGAGCCCGGAAAGGAGCAGCTTCGCCACTGACATGCCGCCTCCCCCAGGCAAGAACAGCAACAACAAGCAGGCCCGCGGATCAAAACCATCGGACTATGGAGTTTATGCGACGTTACCGTCGGTTGAGGTGGCGGAGCAATCCCGCACCGGGCGGCAGAGATGCGAACGGGCCACAGGTGATGCGCTCGTGCACTTCGCGCGCTGCGGGCCGCCAATTGAGGCCTTGGGACCGCCGAGATTGTCACTTAGGGGACAGCAGCCCTTGCGCGGATCGGCTGCCGCGCGGCACCAACCCGATCCGACCATGTCCCAGAATGCTGCGACAGTTGCCGCCCTTCTGGCCGAGACCGCCATCTTCGGTCCGCTGACGCAGGCCGACCGGCTGGCCGTGGCGGGGCAGATGCTCAAGGCGGAGCTGCGCCCGGGCCAGACCGTATTCGCCCGCGGGGATGCCGCTCACAACGTCTATCTCGTCGTCAGCGGCTCCGTGCGCCTCTCGGTGTTCTCGGTGGACGGGCGGCTGCTCTCCTTCAAGCACGCCAACGCCGGCGACATCTTCGGCGAGATCGCGGCGCTGGATGGCGGCCAGCGCACGGCCGACGCGGTGGCCCTGACCCGTGTGGTCGCCATGACGCTGACCAAGGAGCAGCTCGACAGGCTGGTCGAGACGAACCCGCGGGTCGCTCGCGCCGCCATCGCCTGGCTATGCCGGCGCCTGCGCGACACCAGCGCCCAGGCCGAGGCGATCGCCCTCCACCCCGTGGAGGTGCGACTGGCGCGCTACCTCCAGTCCCGGCTGCTGCCGGTGCCGATGGGCGATGCAGAGGAGAGCAAGGCGACCATCGACCTCGGCATCTCCCAGGCCGAGCTTGCCTCCCTCATCGGTGCCAGCCGGCAGAAGGTGAACGCTGCCTTGGGGCTCTTGGAGGATGCCGGCGCTGTCCGCCGCGTTGGCCGCCGCATCGCCTGCGATCCGGCCCTGCTGGCCCGGATCGCCACCCCCGATTGAGCAGACCGGTCGTCGCCCTCCCGCAGTATGGCCGAGGCCTGGGCCGATGCCGGCAATGGCCAGCTCTCCCACCTGGCCCTCGGATCGTGCGAGTGCCAGCCAGCGGGTGCCAGCCGGGAGTGGCGGCGCGGGCTGCACGAGACCACGCATTGGCCGCGCATTGGCGCTATCTCCTCCGTGTCAGGATTGGTAAGCTGTCACCCAGGTGACACTTCTGACCGGCCCACATGCCCAACTCACCGCCTGCAACGCCGCCCGCAGAACGGCGCGCGCTGACCGTGATGTTCTGCGATCTGGTGGGCTCCACCGCCCTGTCGGCGCGGCTTGACCCGGAGGATCTGCGCGACCTGCTCGCGGCCTACCAGCGCCACGTCACCGCCGTGGTGGAGGCGGCCGGCGGCCGGGTGGCCCGCTACGAGGGCGACGGCGTTCTCGCCTACTTCGGCTATCCTGCCGCGTCCGAGGACGACGCCGAGAGCGCCGTGCGCGCCGGCCTGGAGCTGGCGGCCAGAATCCGCCTCGGCGCGGACACGGAGCCCCTGAGTGTGCGGATCGGCATTGCCACCGGCGTGGTAGTGGTGGGCGAGCTGATGCGCTCCGGCGTGGCCGACAACCCACCCGTGGTGGGGGAGACACCCAATCTGGCGGCGCGGCTGCAGGCGCTTGCCGCGCCCGGGATGGTGCTGGTCGCCGACGCGACGCGGCGCCTGACGGGCCGCCTGTTCGACTACCGCGACGGCGGCCTGCGGCCCCTGGAGGGCTTCGCCGACCCGGTCCGCGTCTGGTGCGCCGTCGGGGCCCGGGTGACGAGCCGCTTCAGGGCGCTGAGGTCGCACGCCTTGCCCCTCCTCGGTCGCGACGCGGCCATGGCCGCGCTGGCGGACCGCTGGGCGCTGGCTGCGCGCGGCTCGGGGCAGGTGGTGCTGGTCTCGGGCGAGCCGGGCATCGGCAAGTCGCGGCTGGTGCAGGCGCTGGCGGAGCGGGTGCGGCAGAGGCCGGCAACGGTCGTGCGCCTGCAGTGCTCGCCGCACCATGAGAGCAGCGTCCTGCACCCCATCCTGGAGCGGCTGCGGGGCACGGCGCGAGCCGGGCGCACGGACGGACCGGGGGACGCAGCCGGCGCCGTGGGCGTGAGGCGCCTCAAGCGGCTCCTGGGCCGCCGCGTGGCGGCCGCGGCGGACGGGGTGGCGGCGGACGGGGCAGTGGGCCTGCTCGCCGAGCTCATGGGGTTGACGGGCCTACCTGCCGCCGGCGACGCGCAAGGCCCCCGGCTCGATGCGCAGCGCAAGCGCGAGCTGCTGCTGGAGGCACTGGCCAGCATCGTCGACCGGCTGGCCCAGGTCCGTCCGCTGCTGCTCGTGCTCGAGGATGCCCACTGGATCGATCCCACCTCCCTGCAGCTCCTCGACCTGGTGGTTGAGCGGATGGGCGGATGGCCCATGCTGCTGGTCGTGACCTGCCGCCCCGAGCTGCAGGCGGATTGGCGCAGTCGGCCGCACGTCGTGTCCATCAAGGTCGAGCCGATCGGGGCAGACGACGCCGAGACGCTGGTCAGGCACGTCCCCGGCGGCGAGAATCTCCCCGCAACGGTGGTGCGCGGCATCGTTGCCCGCTCCGATGGGGTGCCACTCTTCATCGAGGAGCTGACCAAGGCCGTGGTGGATGCCGCCGCGCCCCCCAAATCGCCGCACAGCGACGGGCGGAACGTGGCAAACGTGCCATCGAGCCTGCAGGCCTCCCTGCTGGCGCGGCTGGACCGCATCGGGCGTCCGCGGGATCTGGCCAGGATCGCCGCCGCGCTGGGTCGGCAGTTCACGCTGGACCAGCTGAGCGCGGTGGTCGAGGACCGACACCCCGAGGAGCTGCGGGGCGAGTTGCAGCGGCTCATCGACGCCGACCTGATGGTGCCGGTCGCCTCGCCGTCGTCGGGCACGTATGCCTTCCGCCATGCCCTGATTCAGGATGCCGCGTACGGCTCGCTGCTGCGCAGCGAGCGGCGCTCCCTGCACGGCCGCATCGCCGCCGCGCTCGAGGGAAGGTTCCCGGAGATCGCCGCCGGCCAGCCTGAGATCGTGGCCGCGCACTGCACCAAGGCGGAGCTGTGGGAGCCCGCCGTGCGGCACTGGCTCGGCGCCGGCAACCGCGCGGCGCGCGGCTGGGCGCTGGCCGAGGCGGCCGAGCACTACACCGAGGGGATCAGGATCGCCGGCAACCTGCCCGCATCTCCCGAGCGCCAGCGCCTGGAGCTCGACCTGCATATGGCGCTTGGCCCGGTCACCATGGGCATGCGCGGCTACGCTGCGGAGGAGAGCCTGGAGGTGTACCGGCGGGCGGAGCCGCTCGTGCATGCCGTCGGCGACGTCTCCCAGCGGCTCATGCTGACCATGGCCTTGTACAACGTGCACTATGGCCGGGCCGAGCTGACCGAGGCGCTCGCCGCCGCCGAGGCCTATCGCGACCTTGCCGAGCGGCACGGCACCAACCTCGGCCGCGCCTACGGCCTGCTCGCCCAGACCCACGCGGCCATGGCCGCGTTCGGCGACGCCGAGCGCGAGTTCCAGCGCAGCCTCGACGTCTTTACGCGGGCGCCCGAGGATCTTTCGACGGTGGGCGTGTTCGGCAGCCAGCACGTCATCTCGCTGGCGTTCCGCGCCGGCGTGCTGTTCGCCTTCGGCCGGGCCGAGGAAGGCCAGGCGTCGATGACCGAGGGCGTCGCGCTCGCGCGCCGGATGGAGCACCCCCTGTCGATCGCGCTGGCGCTCGTCACCGAATTGCTGACCCCGATACCCGGAGGGCTGAACCCCGACCTGGCACGCGCCGAGGAGGCCGTGCGCTTCTGCGCCCATCACCGTCTCGGGAATTTCGAGACATGGGCCGAGTTTGCGCGGGGCGCGATCGTCGCCCGCCGCGGCGATCCGCGCGAGGCGCTCAAGATCATGGGGGCGGCGGTCGAGAAGGTGGAGGCCATGAGCTCGCGCCTGTTCCGTCCGGTGCACCTGGCGACGCTGGCCTCCGCGTATGCCAGGCTGGGCGAGCTCGACCAGGCGCTCCTCCTCGTCGACCAGGCGCTCGCTACGGCCGCGCGCACGGGCGAGAGGCGGGCCGACCCGGCGTTGCGCCGGCTGCGCGGCGAGCTTCTCCTCGCGATCGGCAGGCGAGACGAGGCCGAGCACGAGCTGCAGCAGGCCCTCGCTGTGGCCCGGTCGCAGGGATCGAAGGCGGAGCACATGAAAGCCGAGGAGGCCATCGCCCGGCTCGCCCGCAGGCAGCCATAAGGCTCAGCCTGGGGCGCACAGCGGAATGCGCCCCAGGCTGAGCCTTGGATCAGTTTGGAGGCCACGCCCGGAATTGAACCGGGGTACACGGTTTTGCAGACCGTTGCGTAACCACTCCGCCACGTGGCCCCTGTCGTGTGGTGCCAAGCACTTAGCATGGCCTAGAACGCTGCGGAAGCCGGAATTGCCACGGAACTGTCACCGAGGTGAGAACGCCATCTCGGCGCTACAAGGCCCGCTTAAGCCGTTGCCTGACCCCACGCAGAAAGGTCAGACCTTAGTCGGCGGATTTCGCCCGCCGCCGCATGGGCACCTCCGATTGCGCCTTCACCGGCGCCAACTTGAGCCCGAGCGCGCGCATCACCTTCGTTATGGTCGCGAACTCTGGGTTGCCTTTCCCGCTCAAAGCTCGGTAGAGCGCCGGCCGGCTCATGCCAATCTCCTCGGCAAGCTTTGACATGTTGCGCGCGCGGGCGATGGTTCCGAGCGCCTTGGCAATGAAAGCCGGGTCCTCGGTCTCGAACGCTGCGGCGATGAACTCTTCGATCGCCTCCTTGGTGTCGAGCACTTCGGCTGCATCGAAGGGCGCTGTCTTCAGGGCCATACTCATCACTCCTTCAACGCCTTGGCGAGCTTGTCGCCACCGCACAGCAGGACGATCAAGAGCCGACCGGCCTGCATGAAGTACGCGCGGTAGCCCGGGCCATAGTCGATCCGCAGCTCGCTCAAACCCTCGCCAACCGGCTTGGCGTCGCCCACGTTGCCGTCCTCTAATCGTAGAATCCGTGCGGCGATCCGATCCGGGCAGCGGCACGCCGGTCCTTCAGATCTTCCAGCCAATCAATGAAGATGTCGGTGCGCTTGACCGTAAACATGGTCATGTGTACTCTATGGGGTACATTTTGTCAATGGAAGCCAACTTTCTCGGGATCCCGTTGCGCACAGTCTCGGCACTTGGCCGGCGCAGCTTGTGCCATTACGTTACCGCCCGTTGTCCTATCTCGAAGGGGTGTCGATGAAGAGGAGTTTCGGCGACAAGGTGGCGGCCGAGTTGCAGGCGCGCGCCCGTGATCGCGACACCTTCGAGAAGGTCTTCCAGACCCTCGACAATTACCCCGCCCGTGCACGGGACAGGCACCGGGTCGCCCGCATGCCGGGGCGGGCGACGGCCAGGCTCTCCTACAGGAGCGCCGATGTCTGCGCCTTCTACGTGCGCAAGGGCCAGATCGTCGTGCATCCGAGGAGCGCCGACCTCGAGGTCTTCCCCGACGTGGACTCCGCGGTAGACCGCATGGCCGTGCTGCTGGCGCATGCCATCCTGGACTGCGGCGACGATGGTGAGGCAGACGACGCCGACACCGCGGCGGCGGCGGGACCGCAGGTCGTGAAGCTGGCCGAGGGGCGCCGATCCTAGGCCGATCCTGGGTTGCATAGAGCATAGATGGCCGGGTTTGCGGCGATTGGCGACAGGCACCGCCGCCGGCATCCCGCATAGATTGAGGCCGGACGGAGATCGAGGCTGGTGGACGCGACTGGAGCTGGCGACAGGATGGTGATGACCGACTTCAGCGTGCAGCGGCTCAACATGGTCGAAAGCCAGGTCCGGCCGAGCGACGTGACCGACCAGCGCATCATCAGGGCGATGCAGGAGGTGCAGCGTGAGCTGTTCGTGCCCGCGGAAGTTGTGCAGCTCGCCTATATGGACGACCCGGTGCCGGTGACGGCACGGTCCAAGGGCGGCGAACCGCGCTGCCTGCTGCCCCCGCGCACGCTCGCCAAGCTCGTGCAACTCCTCGAGATCGGACCG
>Ga0209382_10001192_pt1 | contig 41510 bp, 40 predicted proteins | sample SoiMetdeltSBSDD5_FD_187599 | JGI IMG/M metagenome (GOLD analysis project Ga0209382, IMG submission 187599) | Bulk soil microbial communities from a Populus tree surrounding site in Tennessee, USA - Soil MetaG P. deltoides SBSDD5 (SPAdes) (version 2) | ecosystem: Environmental > Terrestrial >... | reverse complement strand
GTCCAGCATCATCCGCACTCCCGCCGTCTCGGGACGATTGAACTTCGCGTCCTTGACGTCGAGGTCGTGCACGATCTCCGCGATCGCGCGCACGCCCTTGTCGGCGAGACCGCTCGGGAGGCCGATGCGGCCGATCAGCGTCTCGAACGTGCAGCGGTCTTCCTCGTGCGTGAAGTCGCCGCCGATCATGTCGAAGCGGACCTCGCCGTCCTGCTTCGGCGAGGCCGCGTCCGCGAAACGAAAGCGCGCCTTCGGATCGACGAAGCGGCGGATGAACCACGCCGAGGCCATGCGGTCGATCTTCACGCCCGGGCGAGTCACCCAGGTCCTGCCGCGCAAATCCGGATTCTGTTTCAGCATCCGCGTCTCCTCCTTCCGATCCTTGGTCAGCCGTTTCTCGATCGCCGCGACGGCGTCTTCGGCCGCCGTCCTGTGCTCCGCTTCGAAGAAGTCGATTCGCCGCACGTCCTCCAGGCGCTTCGCGAGACGCGCGTGCGCGGTGGTGAGGTCGGCGACGGCGGCGGCGCTGCGCGCCGATTTCATCGCCGCGCGCGCGTCGGCGGCGATCGCGTCGTAGTCGGTGTTGCGCGCTTCCTGGAACTGAGCCGTGGCCGCGTCATTCGCGACTCCGTCGACGAAGTCACCTTCGAAGAGATGCGCATCGCCTCCGCCTGCGACGATCTCCTGTGCAATCCACTGCAGATCTTCCAGCGCCTCGGCGCCGTGTGGCAGGAGATAGACCGCGTTCTTGACTGCGACCGCGCCGACGGCGGCCAGCCGCTGGCGCATCTTCGCCCGGAGGTAGAGCGGCCGGGGAGGGATGCGATGCACGAGGATGAGCCAGCGCGGCATGGCAGTTATGCTAGCAGTTGCGTTGCGATCTAGCAACTGCTAGATTCACGCGTTATGAACAAGCACGCGCTGCTGCTTCTCCTCTTGTTCGCGGGGTGCACGATGCGTCCGAAGCCGAAGAGCACGGTCCTTTTCGTTTGTCCGTACGGCGGCGCGAAGAGCGTGATCGCCGCGTCGTACTTCAACCGGATCGCGCAGGAGCGCGGGATGCCGTACACCGCCGTTGCCGCGGCGGCCGAGGAGCCGTATGAGGCCGTTCCGGGGCCGGTGGCGGAGCTGCTCGCGCGCGACGGCTTCGATGTGCGCACGTTCAAGCCGCGCCGCGTCGACGCACAGGTCATGAAGAACGCGGCAGCAATCGTCACCATCGACTGCAAGGTCGAGGCGGATGATGTTCAACGTTGGGACGACGTGCCGAAAGTGAGTGTCGATCTCGAAGGCTCGGCGGCCGCGATCCGCAGGCACGTCGAAGCGCTCGCGGAGGAGTTGCCGTGAACACTCAGGTTCTCGTCTTCCTCGCGTCGTGCGCGATCTTGTGGTCGCTCGAGTCGGCGGTGCCGCTGTATCGGTTCCGCGGGAATCGCCTCCGTCATGCACTGCCGAACGTCGCGCTGACCGTGCTCGTCCTCCTGACGAGCGTCGCGCTTTCGTTCGTCACCGCGGCAGCCGCGTCGTATGCGAAGACGACGCTCGTCGACGTCCTGATCGGAATCGTGGCACTCGATTTCTTCGCCTACGTCGCGCACGTCACGCTGCACTCGCTGCCCCTCGGATGGCGCTTCCATCGCGTGCATCACAGCGAAGAAGAAGTCGATGTGACGACCGCGCTCCGCCAGCATCCGGGCGAAACGGTGTGGCGCGTGTTGTGGCAACTCCCGGCGATCGTTCTCGTCGGCGTCCCGCTGTGGGTCGTGGTCGTCTATCTGACGATCTCCAGCCTCAACGCCCAGCTCGAGCATGCGAACCTGCGCGTGCCCGAGCGAGTCGATCGGATGTTGCGGCTGCTGTTCGTCACGCCGAACATGCACAAGGTCCATCACTCGCGGCAGCAGTCGGAGACCGACTCGAACTACGCGAACATCTTCTCGATCTGGGACCGGATCTTCGGAACGTACACGCGCCGCGTCGATTTTGCGACGCTCCGCTACGGACTCGATGACGTCGAGGTGCGGAGTCTGCGTGGATTGCTGGCGATGCCGTTCCGCTCGTGATTGCGCTACCCCGACTCCGCGCAAAGCGCGAGGATCGCCCTCGTGAACTCCTCGACGTCGAAGGGTTTCGAGATCACGAGCTTCACGATGTCGAGATCCAGCTTCGTCAGCGCCTGCTGCGAGACCGCCGACACCACGGCCACCGGGATGCGCAGTTTTTCGCGTTTGAGGAACTCGATCACCTCGAAGCCGTTGAGCTCCGGCACCATCAGGTCGAGGATGAGGACCGAGTAGTGCTGCTGGCGCAGCTTCTCGACCGCCGTGCGGCCGTCGTGCGCGACGTCGATGTCCACCTGCTTGCGCGTCAAAAGCTTCTCGACCAGGCGGCGGATGGCCGGGTCATCTTCGACGATCAACGCGCGATAGCGCTCGGTCATTGGTTCCTCTCCGCTCAGACCGCGTAAACTCCGCGCATGATGAAGTATGTGCTGCTTCTTTGCGCGGTCTTTCTTTCGTTCGCCGATTTCTCCGCTCAGGAACTTTCCGCGGCGGATCTCGACCGTCGCCGCGTCGCGTTGCGCGACTTGCTGAACGAACAGTGGGAGTACACGCTCCGCACGTCGCCGGAGTTCGCGTCGATCCTCGGCGATCGCCGCTACAACGATCAGGTCAGTGACGTTTCCGAAGCCGCGGTGAAGGCGGATCTGGAGATGACGCGGAAGTACCTTCGTCGCTTCGAGGCCATCTCCAAGATCGCCTTCTCGGAGCAGGAAAAGCTCAATCGCGATCTGATGGTGAAGAACCTGCGCGACAGCATCGAGTGGGCGAAGTTCAAGACCTGGCAGATGCCGGTGAATCAGATGGGCGGCATCCATCTCGGCGCGGCGCAGCTTCCGTCGATGCTTCCCTTGGCGACGGTGAAGGACTACGACGACTACGTCGTGCGCCTCGGCAAGTTCCCGAAGACGATGGACGACACGATCACGAACATGCGTAAGGGCATGGCCGCGCGCCTGATGCCGCCGAAGTTCCTGCTCGAGAAAGTCGTCGAGCAGGCCAACGGCATCGCCACGACGCCCGCGGAGCAGTCGCCCTTCTCGCAGCCGCTGGAGAAGATGCCGGAGTCATTCACGGCCGAGGAGAGGGAGCGCATTCGCAATGCGGTGCTCGAGCGTGTGCGCACGAAGGTGATTCCGGCGTACGAGAAATTCGCCGCATTCGTCCGCGACGAATACGCGCCGAAGGGGCGAACGGAAGTGGGCGTGTGGGCGCTGCCGGACGGCAAGCCGCGCTACGCGTTCATGGTGAAGAACCAGACCACGACGGACCTCACGCCCGAGCAGATTCACGACATCGGCCTGCGCGAGGTCGCGCGCATCGAAGGCGACATGCTCGCGATCGCGAAGACGCTCGGCTTCAACGATCTGAAGTCGTTCAACGCGTCACTGGAGACGAACCCCGCGGTGAAGGTGACCTCGGGCGAGCAGATCCTCGCGGCGTACCGCAAATACACGGAGCAGATGTACGCGAAGCTCCCGCAGCTCTTCGGACGTCTGCCGAAGGCGCAGATGGAAGTGGTGGAGACGCCCGCGTTTCGCGCGAAGAACGCGTCGGGTGCGGAGTACAACACCGGCGCGCCGGACGGCTCGCGTCCGGGTCGCGTGTACGTGAACACGTTCGAGGCGGAGAAGCGGAAGACGCTCTCGAACGAGTCGACCGCGTATCACGAGGGCGTCCCGGGACATCACATGCAGCTCTCGATTCAGCAGGAGCTCACCGACCTCCCGCCGTTCCGCCAACAGGGCGGCGAGACGGCGTTCGTCGAGGGTTGGGCGTTGTACTCGGAGCGCCTCGGGAAGGAAGTCGGCTTCTACCAGGATCCGTACAACGACTACGGCCGCCTGAACGACGAGATGCTCCGCGCGATCCGTCTCGTCGTCGATACGGGCCTGCACTCGAAGAAGTGGACGCGCGAGGATGTAGTGAAGTACTTCCGCGATCATTCGGCGATCGACGAGGTGGAGATTCAGGCCGAGACGGACCGCTACATCGTCTGGCCCGGCCAGGCGCTCGCGTACAAGATCGGCCAGCTCAAGATCCTCGAGCTGCGCGAGCGCGCGCAACGCGACCTCGGAGCGAAGTTCGACATCCGCGCATTCCACGACGAAGTGCTGGGCGCGGGCGCGTTGCCGATGCAACTCCTCGACGAACGGATCGACGCCTGGATCGCGCGGCAGAAGTAATGTGGAGTGCGGAGGCCGCGCCTCCGCTTTAGTATTCGCGCGCGAACATGCCTGAACTTCCCGAAGTCGAAACCTACGCCCGCTACTTCGCGCGTCACGCGTTGAATCAGCGCATCGCGAGCGTGAACGTCATCGATGAGCGCATCCTCGGCGAGGTGCGCAAGGAAACGTTCGTCCGCAAACTGAAAGGGTGCACGTTCACGTCCGTGCGAAGACACGGCAAACATTTCTTCGCGGATGCGGGCGCCACCTGGCTCCACCTTCACTTCGGCATGACCGGCGATCTCGCGTACTACCGCGACACGCCGCCGCGGTTCGCGAAGATCGTGTTCGCGTTCGACGGAGGGATGCATCTCGCATTCGAGGACGTGCGCCTGTTCGGGCTCGCGGACCTCGTCGATTCTCCCGACGACTTCATCCGCGAGCGCGGCCTCGGACCCGATCCGCTCGACCGCGCGTTCACGCCGAAGCGCTTCGCCGCACTGCTCGAAGGACGGCGCGGCGCGATCAAGTCACTGCTGATGACGCAGGAGATCATCGCCGGACTGGGGAACCTGTACGTCGACGAAGTGCTCTATCAGACCGCGATTCATCCGCGTCGTCCTGTACATCGTTTGAAGGACGCGGAAGTGCAGACAGTTTTCGCGACGATCCGACGCATTCTCCGCGAGAGCATCGCCCGCCAGGCGCGCGACGCGGAGCTCCCGGGGGCGTTTCTGTTCCACCATCGCGAGGTCGGGGAGCGCTGCCCGCGCTGCGGCGGGACCATCCGGCGAACGGTCGTGTTTGGCCGGACCACTTATTTCTGCGCGAAGCATCAGCGCTGAAAGCGCTACAATTCGCGCGTCCGGGGAAGTACATGTTGCAAGAACGACTGGCGGAGCTCCAGCTCCAGATCGCCGAATTGATGCGCGGAAACGTGGCGGTCGCGGCGCGCGCCGACGGCGCGAACGTGATCACTGCCGGCGCGACGCCCGTCGACCGCGCGATCCGCCTGGTCCTCAGCGAAATGCGAAGGGAAGTGCCGTACGACAGTTGCTCCGTGCAGGAACTGCGCGAGCAGCGGCTCGTGATCATCGGCGGCGTAGGATTCGCCGATCTCGACGTCCTCGTCGGCGAGTCGTTCGCGATCGACAATGTCGACATTCCGAACGGTGAGGTCGTCCACCGCCGCCGTCCGCTCATCGTCGCCGACACGGAACAGTACCGCGCGTTCCGCCGCGGCCTGCACGTCGGTGAAGGCATTCGCTCCTGGCTCGGCGTGCCGCTCACACATGGCGACCAGCTCGTCGGCGTTCTCGCCCTCGATAAATCGGAGTCCGACTTCTACACCGCGATCCACGCGCAGCACGCGCTCGCGTTCGCTTCGCTGGTGGCGTTCGCGATGACGAACGAAGAAGCCGGCGAAGCCTACGCTTGAGCCGGCCTTAGCGCTCCCGCCCCCTGCGCGCCCGGAGTAACCGAAGCGTAATCTGACATCCCTATTGTGGCTGGCAGAGGAGAGAACAAACGTGAATCCGCTCCAGCAATTGAAAGCCTCGGTTGAGAATCTGAGCAGCGATAACCTCATGCGCCAGAAAGAGGAGCTGTTGTCCCTCGTCGAAAGCCTGGCCGCCATTTCTCCGATTGCGCGTACCGACGACGGTCATCATCAACGTCTCTCGCCGCGCGAGAACGAGGTGATGGAGATGATCCTGACGGGGCGCCGTCTCAAGGAGATCGCCGCGGTGCTCGACATCAGCGTGAAGACCGTGACGACGCATCGCTCGCGCCTTCTCCGCAAGCTCGGCATCGAAGACAACCTCGGACTGTATCGCTACGGCGTTCGCCACGGCCTGATCGCCGTGTGAGTTACGATCACGCGCCATGCGTGTGAGACCGTTGATATACGATCCCCCGCGATGCGTGTGATCGTAGGGACCAGCGGCTACAGCTATAAAGAATGGAAGGGCACCTTCTACCCGGCCGACCTCCCGGCCGCGAAGATGCTTCCTTTCTACGCTGGCCACTTCGGCAGCGTCGAGATCAACAACACCTTCTATCGGATGCCCGAGGAAAAGACCCTCACGAAATGGGCGTCCGAGGTGCCGGACGACTTCACGTTCGTGCTCAAGGCGCCGCAGCGCATCACCCATCAGAAAAGACTCTCCGGTGTCGAAGCCGACGTCCGCCAGTTCCTCGACGTTTCGAAGGTGCTCGGTCCGAAACTTGGACCGCTCCTCTTTCAACTTCCGCCGTATCAGGGCAAAGACACTCCGAAGCTGCGCGCGTTCTTGTCGCTCATCCCGCCCGAGACGCGTGTTGCGCTCGAAGTGCGACACGACTCCTGGCTCGCCCATGACGTGTACGACGCGCTGCGCGAGCATGACGCGGCGCTCTGCCTCTCCGACACCGACGAAGTCGCCGAGGCCGACGCGTTGCTCGTGCCGACGGCGTCGTGGGGATACCTTCGCCTCCGCCGCACGGAGTATCCCGGCGACATGCTGACGGAGTGGGCGCGCCGCGTCGAAGCGCAGCCGTGGTCGGACACCTACGTCTTCTTCAAACACGAAGACGAAGGGAAGGGGCCGGCGTTCGCGAAGCAGTTCCTGGCGGCTCTGCGTTGACGCAAACCCGTTCCGAGGCTAAATTTCCGCCCGTGGGGATCTTCCGCAGCGCGCTGGTGTTCACGATGCTGACCATGCTGAGGTACCTGAGCAAGGTCTTCTACCGTCATGACTTCGCGTTCATCGGCCCGACACCGCCCGATCCGTGGGGAGACATCCGCGTAGTCGTGTTCCTCAATCACACCAGTCTTTTCGAGCCCGTGTTCCTCGGATCCGTGCCTTCCCGCTTCCTGTGGCGTCTCGCGGCGCACGGCGTCGTTCCCGCGGCGGACAAGACCACTGACCGACCGCTCGTCGGAATCGTGTTCAAGTTCGTCGCGCATCACGTCATCGCCATCACCCGCCAACGCGATGACACGTGGTTCCAGGTGCTGCAGAAGATCGATCCCGACTCGATGGTCGTGATCGCGCCGGAAGGTCGGATGAAGCGCGCGAACGGACTCGATCTGCACGGACGTCCGATGACCGTGCGCGGCGGCATCGCCGACATCCTGCATGCGGTGAAGGAAGGCCGCATGCTGATCGCGTACAGCGGCGGACTGCATCACGTGCAGATCCCGGGGAAAGTGCCGCGCATCTTCAAGACCGTGCGCCTGCGCGTGGAGAACCTCGACATCGCCGAGTACATCGCCGAGATGATGCGGCGCGGCGGCGAGGAAGAGTTCAAGAAGAACGTGATGAAGGACCTCGACTGGCGCCGCGATCACTTCGCGCCGGAAGACGGGAAGGTTGCGGCCAAAGTCGCCTGAAGTTTCTCCGCGGTCATCGGCCTGCTGAACAAAAACCCCTGAATGAATTCGCATTGCCGCTCGAGGAGGAAGTCGAGCTGCGCCTGCTCTTCCACTTCCTCGGCGATCACGCGCATGTCGAGATCGTGCGCGAGCTCGATCAGCCTGCTCGTGATCGCGGCGCAGCGCTCGTCGTGCGGAAGCGGACGCACGAACGCGCCGGGAAGCTTGATGCCGTCGACGGGGAAGTGCTGCAGATGCGTGAGCGAGGAGTGGCCGGTGCCGAAGTCGTCGAGCCAGAGCTGCACGTCGAGCTTCTTGAGCGCGAGCAATACCTCGATCGTTTCCTCCGGATGCTCGATGGAGCTGATCTCCGTGATCTCGAGACTCACACGCTTCGTGTCGATCTTGCACGAGGTCACGAGCGCGGTGAGGCGATCGAGGACGTTGCCTTCCTGAAATTCGCGTGGTGAGAGGTTCACGTTCAGACGGATGTCGCCCCACCGCGCGGCGTCGGTGAAGGCGCGGCGGACGAGCCTGGAGTCGAGCACGAACAGCTCCGGTCCGTCGCTCTCTTCGGCCGCCTCGGTGATGATCGACGCCTCGCGGATCTCACCCGACTCGCGCCGCTGGCGTAACAGCGCCTCCGCCGCCCAGATCGCGCCCGTACGCGCATCGTGGATCGGTTGATAGACGAGGAGGAGCTGGTCCTCGTCGATGGCCCGGTCGAGCGCCGCCTGCGCGGTCGGGTCGTTCACGGGGTTGGGAATCGCAATGGACGTGCCGTTGCCGATGGAGCGCCGGCTTCCAGCCGGCCGGTCCGCCGGCATCTTGCCGGCCGCCTGGAAGGCGGCGGACCGGCCGGCTGGAAGCCGGCGCTCCGAAACCTCACTCCCCGCGTATCGCGGCTCGGACGTCGTTTTCCTCGCCGTTACCGACGAAGACTTCGCCGTGATCGAGAAGTTCCGCGCGCGCTTTCCGATGAATGCGAAGGTGGCGCGGTTCACGTCCGATCCGCCGAAGACCGCGATCGAGAAGATGTCCTACAACGGACGTCCGACGACGCTGTTGATCGATCGCGACGGCCGCGTGCAGAAGCTCATCATCGGCGTGCGCGGCTACGAAGACTTCAACGCCGCGCTCACCAGCGTTTCGCGAACTGCCACGTCGCAAGCAGCGCTCCGATGAGCGCGAGTGCGAGCAGCTCGCGGTTGCGGCGGATCTGTTGCCGCAGCGAAGCCTGATCCTTCTGCTTGCGCTTGATCATCTCCATGCGCGTGGCCTCGCGGCGGCTGATGGTGTCGCGCACCGAGCTCTCGAATGCGCGCAGCGTGCGCGGAGGCTCTGGGGTGACCGCGGTGCCGCGTCCCGTATCGACGAGCACCGCCGATGACACGGCCGGCTCGACCATGCGCTCACCGCGGCCGTCCGCGACGACGCGATAGTCGCCCTGCTCGAGGTACAGCACCGTCGGCCCGGCCTGGCTGTGACGAACGAACAACGCGTGTTCTTCGCCTTCACGGAAGCGCGGCACGCCGATGATCTCCTGCGCGATGTTGTCGACCGTCCCGCCCGGCGTGACGATCGTGATCTCCTGCGCCGGCGCACCCTTGAGCGTTTTCTCGATCCGGAACGTGGAGTAGGTGAGGATCCAGTTGTGCGCCGAGTCCCACCGCGACGTCTGCGCGACGCATTTGCCGACCACGATCCCGGCGGCGCGGTCGACCTTTTCCTCGAACTGCACCGCACGCGAGATCGTCGCCTCCGCGGTGAGCGGGATGATCAGGACGAGCGCGGCGAGTAAGAGGGCTTTGCGCGGCATTTGATGAACGGTGAGAGCAAGCGGCAGGCCATATGACGCTTTTCACCGCGCTGTCACCGTCGCTGACTGAGCCGTAACCGAAATGCTCTCGATCCGGCGTAGCGTGAAGAGCGTAGGAGGTCGCCATGCATCGCTGGGTCGCCTGCCTCTCGTTCGTCCTCGTTTTCGTCTTTGTCAGGGCCACCGCATTTGCAGCAGCACCGACCCTCGTGGTCGCGGGGGACGACGGCAACGTCGCGCTCGATCTGAGCGCGGTCGCGATCCGCGTCACGGTGCGCGGACATCTCGCGCGCACGGTTTACGAGCTGACATACCGCAACTCGCTCGATCGCGTGACCGGGGGTGAGTTCACCTTTCCGCTCCCGCCCGACTCCGAAGTGAGCGACCTCGGCCTTTGGATCGACGGTCGCCTGCGCCACGGCGTCGCGGTCGAGCGCGTGCTTGCGCGCACCGCATACGACGAGGTCGTGCATCGAGGCGTCGATCCCGCGCTCGCGGAATGGACCGGAGGACGCAGCTTCAGCCTCAACATCTTCCCGATCCCCGCGAAAGGGGAGAAGAAGGTCCTGATCGCGTACGACCAGGAGTTGACGTCCGAGGACTACACGCTCGACGTCAGCTATCGGAACACCGTCGCGAGCTTCGATGTGAAGGTCGACAGCGACGGCGCGACCGTGTCGGAGCAGAACGGCACGATCCGCATTGCACGCGATCCGCGCGAGACCGCGTACACCGCGCGCTCGGCCGAAGATGGGATGTGGTACGCGTCGGCGGCGGTGGACGTCACGCCGGCGGAGCGCGACGCACCGCCCGCGCCGCACACGGTCATCTTCTACGACACCTCGTTCAGCAGCGTGAAGCAGGACAGCGCGCTGCTGCGCCGTTTTCTGATCGGCCTTCTCGAACGGCAGCAGGCGTGGTCGACGGCCGAAGTGTTCCCGTTCCACGTCGAGATCGAAACGCCGAGGAAGATCGACAACGCCGGCACGCACGGCGGAGCACGCGCACTCGAGCGCATTCTCGACGACCTGCAGCCACTCGGCGCGACGAACCTCATCGACGTCGCGACGCGACTCCCGAAGATCGTCGCCGCGTATCCGCCGGCGACGCGCATCGTTCTCGTCACCGACGGCATCACGTCCCTCGGCGACAGCCGCAACGTCGCCGCGGCCGTGGCGAAGCTCGCGGCGATGAATCGTCCCGTGCTCGTCGTGCACGCGACCGAGACCGTGAACGACGACCTGCTCGCGAACGCCGCGCGTGCGACCGGAGGCTGGTCGATCGATCTGCGGCGTACGGACGTCGACGCCGCGATCGACGCGGCGATGCATGTGCCGTCCGTGACCCGCCTCAGCGGCAACGAGATCGCGCCCGCGTCGTTGCTTGCTTCTCGTGAGACGCGGTTCGCAATCGCCGCGCGCGCGAAAGACGCGATCACCAATCTGCGCGACCTGCCTCTGCGCGAGCTGCATGGCGACGTCGAAGTGAGCATGGTTCGTCGCGCCTGGGCGCGCGCGAAGCTGCACGAGATGCTCGCCAGCGGTGCGTCCGACGACGACCTCATCGCGCACGGACTCGCGTTCACGCAACTCACGCCGCGTACGTCGCTGCTCGTGCTCGAGTCGTGGCGCGATTACCTCGATTGGAACATCCCCATGCCGCCGGATGTGATCGCAGAGAAAGAGCGGGATGAGAAAGAGATGGCCGATCAAGCCGCTCTGGAGGCGGCAATCCGCAATCGCCCATTGCCGCCGCCGAACGTGACGAACGATGGCTGGACGATTCACGGACGCGTTCTCGACTCGAGCGGTGTCCCGCTACCTGGAGTGAGCGTGCTGCTGTTCGACGGCGAGGTTGTGATCGCCGGCGCGATCACGGATAGCAACGGCCGTTACGCGGTCGGCAATCCTGTCGCTCCACAGAATCCATCCGTCGTTGCGGACCTGGAAGGGTTCGGTTCCGTGAAGCGCGTCGTTTCAGGCAGTGGGTATCTCGACGTTTCGTTGCAGCTGTCTTCCGTCAGTGAATCCATCACCGTCACAGCCGCGGCACCGACGGTGAGCGTCACGTCCAGCGCGGTAGCTTCGGCCCTGCAAACACGCGTTCTCTCCGACGACGAGCTCGATGCCCCCGAGCTCACGGAGGCGGCGTTGAAGCAACGTCGTGAGCTCACACGCACGGTGATCGCGCGGATGCGCGAGATTCCGTCGACGTCCGAGCGCGTCCGCTACTACCTCAACGCGCGCAAGCTCCTCGGCGGCGACAAAGGCTTCCACGTCTTCGCGGCCGAGGTCTTCCGCGACCGCTCGCCGGAGATCGCCGCGCGCGTCCTGAGCGATCTCGCCGAGGCGCGGGAGAAAGAGGCGCCGCTGCTGCGGATCCTCGCGCGCGTGCTCGACGGGTGGGGAGAGGAGTCGCTCGCGCGACTGCTGCTCGAGCGCGCGATCGAGATCTCGCCGACCGAGCCGCAATCGTGGCGCGAGATGATTCTGCTCGAGGCGCGGCACGGGCGTCCGTCGAGCGTCACTTCGTGGTCGCGGCGTCTCGCGGCGGGGAAGAAACGCGACTGGATGAACGCGGTCTACGAGCAGACCAACGAGTCCCTCGCGCGATGGGAGAAGGCCTCGTTCTTCGATCGGCAGCGCGGCGTCGAGTTGCGCACGGACGAGAAGGATGACCTCACCATCGAGCTGATGTTCGACACCGGCTGGTCGTGGGTCGACCTGCACGTCACCGAGCCCTCGGGCGAGCGCGTTTCCTGGGATCACGAAATGAGCGCCACCTCGGGCGCGAAGTTCACGGGCGGCTATACGTTCGGCTATGGCCCCGAGATCTACACCGTGCGCAAAGCTCCGCGCGGCACGTACCGCCTGGCCATCGACTACTACGCGGACGACGAGACGCGCGTGAGTCTCGAAACGCTCGTGCATGTGATCGTCCACCACCGCGGCCGGCGCACGGAGCATTTCTTCGTGCTGCAGAAGCAGGAGGAGAACTTCGAGTTCACGACACTCGAGATGCGATGAACGCCTAGAATGGACCAATGCCGCGTATCGCATTGCTGCTCCTCGTCTGCCTGCCGGTGGCCTGTTCGCGGTCCGATGCCGAGGCGATTGCGCAGCCGGCCGAGCATTTCGTCGATCGTTCGCTGCCCGCCGGCACGCTCGACACCGCGGAGGTGCGTGACTACGCGAACATCGTCGAAGCGCGGCTGCGCCTCAGGCCCGACCGCCGCTTTCTCATCGCCCTCGCCGATGTCCATGAGCTTGCGACCGGGAAGAGAGTGAGCCCCGAGATCGCCTTCGACGGCGGCAGGTGGAAGATCACCGCAGCCGGGCGCGACCTCGGATCGCTGCCGGAGATTCCGACGTTCGCGGACGGCCTCGAGCTCTTGACGAGGCTCGCGCGGACCCTCGGTGCGAAGGGGGTCACGGCGGCTGACGCGGCAACCGTCGCGCGAATCAACCTGGTGGCCCTCGATGAACTCGGTCTCGCCGATCCACTCCGCGCGCGCGGCCTCGCGCTTCTCGCGATTGCGCGCGCATCGGGGGCAACGAACACCGACGCCTCCGCGAGGATGCTCGCGCGCGCGTTCGGATACGACGCCGAAGCCGGCGATGTACCGGAGCCCGCCGCGGAGCAGGAGGTGGTGGTTTCGCGAATACTGCCGAAAGACATCGTCCAGTCGTACAACGACGCGCAGCGTGCGTCCGACTGGTACGAGACATACGACCAGGCCGTGAACCACCTCGGCAGCAGGAACGCCGCGAATGAGTTCGTGCGTGATCTCGAGCCGTCGTCGCCGATCGAAACCCAGGCGCGTGACTGGTTCGCGTTCGCTGTCGCTGCGACGTACGAAGGTGGGGGAGAGGTGAAGCCGCGCCAGGCGCTCGCGCGGACGACGTCGATCGGTGGCGCCTCCCGCGCGTGGCTCCTGAACTCCTACGCCACCGCTCTTGGCTCGTACGATCGCGATCTGCGGCAGGCCGTGCTGGAACTGTTTCCGCAGCTCGATACGCGTCCCGCGCAGATGTACGAAGCCGGTCTCATCGCGCATCGCATCCTCACCGATCCGGTGCGCCGCAATCGTTACCTTGCCGCGGCGCTGGAGCGTTCGCGTTCGATCTCCGACGAGGGAACGCGAGCCTGGTCGTACGCCTTGCTCGGCGACGCCGTGCGCTTGCGCGAGATCGCGGAGTCGAACGATGCATCGCCCGCGAACCGCGCCGTCGCGTTGAGTGAGCTGGGAGAACTACCGGAGGCGGATCACTCCTACGTGACCCGCAAGTTCGAAGCGCTTCTCCGCGAAACCTACGAAGGCGTCTATCCGACGTTCGCCGGTTACGTGAACGAGCGCCGCGATTGGGTGGTGAAGGAGCGCGCGGCGCGTCAATGGCTCGCGCATCCAACGTCGGACACGACACCGATCGAGATCGCGTACTACGCGTCGAGCCTCGCGGACGCACTCGAGCAGCAGGGCCGTCATGACGAGGCATGGAAAGTCGTCGAACCGCACGTCGAAGTCTGGAGCGCGAACATCATCTCCGGCGCGATGTCGCTCCTCGACCGCCGCGGTCGCACCAAAGATGCGATCGAGCTCGGCAAGGAGTACATCGAGCGTTACCACGGCGCGTCAGAGCGCACGGACCTGGCGAGGATCTACTGGCGCCGCGGACGTTTCGCCGAGGCGGCGCAGCTCTTCCGACCCGATCAGCGACTCGCCGTCAACGACCTTCGCAACGAAGTGCCGAAGGCATTCGTCGACACGTTCCGACAGGGAACACCTGCGCAAGCCGCGGCGGCGCTCGACGCCCTCGCCGCTGCCGGCGTCGATACGTGGGTACTCTCCGACGTCATCACCACGGCGGGCGAGGCGAAGCTGCACGAGCACGTCGTGACGATGGTCGAGACCCTCGGTAAGCGCGGCGATTGGCATGCCGGAACGCCGCACGGTTCCGACGCGATCATTCAGGGATGGGTCGCGCGGCGCGCATTGGATGGTGTCGGCGCGGCCACGGAGTGGCTCGGACCGCGCGTGCCCGATTCCGCGGCGTCGCAGTTTGTGTCGATCGCGTATCAGGATTCCCAACACGAGCTCGTGCTCGCGTACGCGACGCCGCGTCTCGATCGCTTGAAGAGTATCGAGATGCTGACCTTCCTTGCCGCGGCCATGACGCATGCCCATGTGGCCGCGAACGATCCTCGGCGAATGGCGCTCGTCGAGACGGTTCGCGCGCATGGCGATCAGCCGAAGACACTGCTCCCCGTCGCTCAATATCTCCTCGACCTCATGGACGAGGAGACGTTCCTCCGTTGGCCATACCAGCCGCAGGGCAGGACCGTTGCCGCATACTTCGTCGGCCTCAAAGCGGCGTCCCGCGGTGAATACGACAAAGCGCTGCCGTGGTTCCTCGCCGCTGCCCAAGGCGAGGAGACGAGCCCGCCGCGTGCATGGGCCATCGAGACGCTCGCGCGCTGGAACGCCGCGAAGATGAGCTGGAAGGAAATCGCTCGCGCGGGACTGTTGTGAACCGGCCTACGTCACTCGCGCGATGAAATCCTTCACCACCGCGATCTCGTCCATCACCACCTGATGGCCCATCGGGTACTCGTGATACTCGACGTCGAAGCCCGCCTCTTCGAGACGGGCTCGTGCGCGGCGGGCGTAGATGATGGAGACGACCTCGTCATCAGTGCCATGGGAAATCAGGATCGGTACCTTCGGACGCTCGCGGAGGTCGGGGAGATCGTTCTCGTACAGGCCGCCGCTCATCGAGACGACGCCGCTCACGTTCTGCGACGTGCGCAGACCCGCGTCGAGCGCCATCATGCCTCCCTGCGAGAAACCGGAGACGATGAGCGCGGACGTCGGATAGCGCGCCGTGATCTCGTCCAGAAACTTCAGCAGCGTCACGCGCGATTCAGCCACCGACTCCTGCTGCGGCGGCCATCCATCGAACCACGTCCAGCCGTACGCCATCCCCGGATAGATCTCGAATGGCTTGGGCGCGTTCGGCAGAACGAAGCGCGCGCCGGCGGGAGAGTCGAGCAACGGCGCGAGGTCCGCGAGATCATTCGCGTCCGCGCCACGCCCGTGGATCAGGACCACCATCGGCATCGTCTCGGTGTCGAGTCGAGCGGAGGGGACGTTCAGCAGGTACTGCAGCGACAAATCGGTATGCACGGCGCGGGACTTTACCGCGTGATCCAGCGCACTTGCGCTGCGAAGCACGTGGGCGCAGCATATTTCCGTTAGAATTGTCGTCCTTTTCCTAAATGTCCCCGAGGTGAGCCCGTGCATATCAATGATTTGTTGAAGATTGCCGCCGAGCGCCGGGCGTCCGACCTGCACGTCAAGGTCGGCTCGCACCCGGTCATCCGTGTCGACGGCGAGCTGATTCCGCTCGTCGAGCTCAAGCGTCTGATGCAGGAAGACACGATCGCCATGGCCTTCTCGATCATGTCCTCCCGCCAGAAAGAAAAGTTCAAGAACAACTACGAGATCGACATCGCCTACTCGGTGCCCGGCCTGGGGCGCTTCCGCTGCAACATCTTCCAGCAGCGAGGCACCGTCGGTCTCGTCCTCCGCGTCATCCCGGTCAAGATCCTCTCCATCCGCGAGCTCATGCTCCCGACCGTGCTCGAGAAGATCGCCGACGAGCGCCGCGGCCTGATCCTCTGCACCGGCACCACCGGCTCCGGCAAATCCACCACGCTTGCGGCGATGATCGATTACATCAACGCTCACCGCACCGAGCACATCATGACCGTCGAGGACCCGATCGAGTTCCTCCACCGAGATAAGAAGTCGATCGTCAACCAGCGCGAGGTCGAAGTCGATACGAAGTCGTTCTCGCAAGCGTTGCGCAGCGCGCTCCGTCAGGACCCCGACGTGATTCTCGTCGGCGAAATGCGCGACTACGAGACCATCGAGACCGCGCTCACCGCGGCCGAGACGGGCCATCTCGTGCTGTCGACGCTGCACACGATGGACGCGACCGAGACCGTCAACCGCATCATCTCGGTCTTTCCCCCGCACCAGCAGAAGCAGATCCGTCTGCAGCTCGCGGCGGTGCTGAAAGCCGTCATCTCGCTCCGCCTGTTGCCGCGCGCGGACGGTCTGGGCCGCGTCCCGGCGACGGAAGTCCTGATCTCGACCGCGTACATCCGCGACTGCATCGAGAACAAGGAGAAGACGAAGCTGATCAAGGACGCGATCTCGCAGGGCACGTCGCAGTACGGCATGCAGACCTTCGATCAGTCGCTGTACATGCTCTACAAGAACGGCCTGATCACGCTCGACGAAGCGCTCCGCCGCGCGTCGAACCCGGACGAGTTCCGCCTCAAGCTCAGCGGCATCCAGTCGACCGCCGACATGTCGAAAGAGGAGATGGAAGGGAAGCTCACGATCTCCGGCCAGTCCGCGGAAGATCCGTTCGGAGAGGAATCGCCGTTCGACTTCGGCAATTCGCTATAGAAACGAACGATGAATGATGAACGATGAGCGATGAACGTCGCTCTGTTCATCGTTCATCGTTCATTGTTCATCGCTCGCCTCTGTCATGTCTGACGCCTACATCGCCGCGCTGCGCATCCTCAAGTATCGCTTCAACAGCGAAGTGGAGTTGCGGCGCAAGCTGCGCGCGAAGAAATTCGAGAAGGACGACGTCGACGCCGCCATCGTGCAACTGCACCAGGAGAAGTGGCTCGATGACGAGCGTTTCGCCGGCGCATTCGTTCGTACGCGCGCGAAGAAGCCGGTCGGTGCGCAACGCATCCGCCGCGAGCTTCGGGCCGCTGGCGTCGAAGATTCCGCCGCGGATCGTGCCATCTCCGAGAACGTCGAGCCCGAGCGCGAGCGCGAATCACTCCTCGCGCTGTGCGAGCGCCGCATCCGCATGCTCGTCCGCCGTCATGGCGCCTCGTACCTCGAGAGCTCCGAGGGGTGCATGAAATTGACGTCGTATCTCATCGGTCACGGCTATGATTCCGCGCTCGTTCGGGACGTCGTACGTGACGTCACCAGGAAACACGCGGAGTAATCCATGATCCATTTCCTCGCAGCAGTGCTGCTGGCCGCGACGACGCAGCCGGTTCCGAAAAACGTCATCCTCCTCATCGCCGACGGCACGGGCCCGGCGCACATGACCGTCGCCAAACAGGCGCGCGGCGCGGAGTTCCGCATCGGAACCATGCCGGTCCTCGGCCTCCAGACGACGCAATGCGCCGACCGCAACGTGACCGATTCCGCCGCGGCCGCGACCGCGCTCGCGAGCGGTTTCAAGACGAACCACGAAATGCTCGGCCAGGATCCCGACGGCAAGCCGCTGATGACGGCCCTCGACGCGGCGGAGAAACGCGGCAAGTCCACCGGGCTCGTGACCACGACCGATTTCTGGGACGCCACGCCCGCCGCGTTCGCGGCACATGCGAAGCACCGCCACGATGACGGCGTCGCGGAGCAGATGCTCCGAAAGAACATCGAAGTCATCGTCGGCACCGGCATGCAGAAGTTCGGGAAGGACAAGATGCCGACGTTCGAGGCGTTCGTGAAGGATTCCGGCTACACCGCGATCACCGCGCCGGCGCAACTCGCGGCGGCGAAGGGCCCGCGACTTCTCGCCGTGTTCCCGGGACAGGAGCGCGACTTGGATGTCCCCGACGCGCCGCTGCCGCTCCTCGCACGCTGGGCCATCGACCAGCTCGACGACGATCCGGACGGCTTCTTCCTCATGATCGAGCACGAGGGGACGGACTCGTCGAGCCATCAGAACCACGCGATCGATCTGCGCCGCGCACTGATCTCGTTCGACGAAACGGTCGGAGTGGCGCTGGACTTCGCGAAGCAGCGCGGCGACACGCTCGTCGTCGTCACCGGCGATCACGAGACGGGCGGCCTGCGCGTCTCGGAGTTCAAGACCGGGCGTTTCCGCATCGAATGGTCGACGGGGGATCACACCGGGACGGCCATCCCGATCTTTGCGTATGGTCCCGGCTCCGCTGCTTTCGCCGGCTTTCAGGACAACACGGACGTCGGGAAGAAGCTCATCGCCGCCGTGTTAGGTACGCGGTAAGGAGTCCCAGGTTGCTCACCACCAGTCAGATCCGGGAGGCTTTCCTCAGCTATTTCGAGAAGAACGGCCACCGCCGCGTGGCCAGCTCGTCGCTCGTTCCCGCGGGCGATCCTACGCTCCTCTTCACGAACGCCGGGATGAATCAGTTCAAGGACACGTTCCTCGGACGCGAGCAGCGCGACTACGCCCGCGCCACGACTTCACAGAAGTGCGTCCGCGCCGGCGGCAAGCACAACGACCTCGAGAACGTCGGTCGCACCGCGCGCCATCACACGTTCTTCGAGATGCTCGGCAACTTCTCGTTCGGCGATTACTTCAAGGAAGACGCGATCCGCTTCGCCTGGGAGCTGCTCGTCGACGTCTACGGACTCGAAAAAGAGCGGCTGTGGTTCTCCGTCTTCGAAGGCGACGACAAAGTCCCCGCCGACGACGAAGCGGCCGAGCTGTGGGTGAAGGCCGGCGCGCGTCCCGAGCGTGTTTTGCGCTTCGGCAAGAAGGACAACTTCTGGCAGATGGGCGACACCGGTCCGTGCGGGCCGTGCTCGGAGATCCACTACTTCCGCGGCGACGACCTGTCGAAGAACGTTCCGGAGCTCGTCAACGGCCCCGGCGACGACACGATGGAGGTGTGGAACCTCGTCTTCATGCAGTACAACCGCAACGAGGACGGTGTGCTTCATCCGCTGCCCGCGCCGTCGGTCGACACGGGCATGGGACTCGAGCGCATCGCGCTCGTGCTGCAGAAAGCGCACACGAACTACGAGACCGACATCTTCGCGTCGATCATGCGCCGCGTCGAAGAAGTGAGCGGCTACAAGTACCGCGGCGACATGGACGACGATCTCGACACCGCCGTGCGCGTGCTCTGCGATCACGCGCGCGCGTCGACGTTCCTCATCAGCGACGGCGTGATTCCGTCGAACGAAGGACGCGGCTATGTGTTGCGCCGCATCATCCGTCGCGCCATTCGCTTCGGGCGCAAGCTGCCGACGGCGGTGCTGCTCACGCATCTCGTCGACTCGGTCATCGAGGCGATGCGCGACGCGTATCCTGAGCTCCTCTCTCGTCGCGAGTCGGTGGTGAAAACGCTGCAGTCCGAAGAGGAGCGTTTCTCGCGCACGCTCACAACCGGCATGGAGCGCGTTGGCCAGGTCCTCGACGATGTCCGCCACCGCGGCGAGACCACCCTCGGCGGCGCGGAGATCTTCCGGCTCTACGACACGTACGGCATCCCCATCGACCTCATCGCCGAGATGGCGGAGGAAGAAGGCGTCACGCTCGACCGCGAAGGCTTCGAGGTGATGATGACCGACGCGCGCGCGAAGGCGAAGGCGTCGTCGAAGTTCGCGTTGTCCGCGGATGCCGCGACGTTCGCCGCGATCGCGGAGAAGGTCGGCCGCGTGGAGTTCGTCGGATACGACCAGTACTCGGACGTCGCGTCGTCCGTGAAGTCGATCGTCGTCGCCGGAGAGGAGCGCGATGCGCTGCATCACGGCACCGAGGGCGACGTCGTGTTGAATCCGACTCCGTTCTATGCGGAGTCGGGTGGGCAGATCGGCGACACCGGCACGCTCGTTTGGGATGGCGGACGAGCGACGGTGCTCGACACGCAGAAACCTTTCGGCGAAATGTCGGTGTCGCGCGTGCGCGTCGATGAAGGCGTGCTCGCGTTGAACGCGACGGTGCGCGCGTCCGTGCCCGCGATCGTGCGTCTCGACACCACCGCGAATCACACGGCAACTCATCTTCTGCACAAAGCGCTCAAGGACATCCTCGGACCAACGGTGCAGCAGGCCGGTTCGCTCGTCGCCCCGGATCGTCTGCGCTTCGACTACACGCATCACGCACCGCTCAGCGATGAACAGCTTCGCTCGATCGAAGACGCGGTGAACGAGCGCGTGCGCGCGAACCTCGAGGTGACGAAGACCGTCATGCCGATCGAAGAAGCGAAGAAGAGCGGCGCGGTCGCGATGTTCGGCGAGAAGTACGGCGAGCAGGTGCGCATCGTCGCGGCGGGGGAGTATTCGCGCGAGTTCTGCGGCGGCTGCCACGTCAACCGCACCGGCGACATCGGCATCTTCAAAATCACCTCCGATCGCTCGCTCGCGGCAGGCGTGCGTCGCATGGAGGCGGTCACCGGCCGCGGCGCGCTGGCGCTCTTCCAGAAACTCGACGACACCACGCACGACATCGCCGCGCAGGCGAATGTGGCGCTCGATGAGTTGCCGGTCTACGTCCGCTCGCTGCAGGAAAAGCAGAAGCAGCTCGAGAAGGAACTGAAGGCGTTGAAGGTGCGCGTCGCGACCGGCGGCACTTCATCGGCGCCGTCGGACGACTCGCAGGATGTGAACGGCATCAAGCTGATCGCGCGCCGCGTCGACGACCTCTCGGGAGGCGATCTACGCAACTTCGCCGACGAGCTCCGCTCGAAGATCAAGAGCGGCGTCGTCGTCCTCGGCAGCGCCATGGACGGCAAGGTCACACTGCTGACCGCCGTCACGAAAGACCTCCTCGATCGCGTGCAGGCCAATACGCTCATCGGCAAGCTCGCCCCGATCGTCGGTGGCAAAGGCGGCGGAAAACCCGACCTCGCGCAGGCGGGAGGGAAGGACCCGGAGAAGCTGAACGAGGCGCTCGAACGTGCGCCTTCGGCGTTGCGCGAGTTGCTGGGGTGAACTGAGCGATTTGTCATTCCTCCGTATCTCGGCTATCGTTTTCCCAGGGTTAAGGTCCTTCAACAACGGAGGCGGGTCATGCCGAACAGGCTATGGGCGTGGGTTTTCCTTGCGGCGATGCTGGCGGCGCCAGCATTTGCATTGACGACGAAGAGCATCGCCGAGGGTCTCACCGCGGCGGACGTCGCGACAACGGTGACCGGTCCGGGCGCCACCCTCTCGAACATCAAGATCACCGGCTCGGACAAGAGCGTCGGCACGTTCAGCGAAGGCGGCCTCGGAATCACGAGCGGCATCATCCTCAGCAGCGGCAACGTTGCCACCGCAGTCGGACCGAACGACGAGTCCGGAGCGGGTGAGGGGCTCGGCACGCCGGGCGACGCCCAGCTCAACACCATCATCTCTCCGAACACGACCAACGATGCGGCGATCCTCGAATTCGACGTCGTCACTGCAACGCCGCTCTTCTCGATCAGCTACGTCTTCGCGTCCGAGGAGTACCGCGAGTACGTCGATTCGGAGTTCAATGACGTATTTGCGTTCTTCGTCGACGGCAAGAACATCGCGTTGACCCCGGGCTCGAGCGATCCGGTGAGCATCAACACGATCAACCACCTGCGCAACACCAGTCTGTATCGCGACAACGAGACCGGCGAGGGCACGGAGTTCGACGGTTTCACCGTGCCGATGATCGCGACCGCGATCGTCGAGCCGAATGTGACGCACCACATCAAGATCGCCATCGCCGACGCGGGCGACGACATCCTCGACTCCGCGGTATTCATCGAACAGGGCGGAATCAGCGGCACGACCGCGCCGATCCTCATTCCGCCCAGGCTGCTCGCGGCGGAAGTCGGACAGACGCTGGACGTGGCGGTTCCGATCTATTTCGTGTTCGACACGATCCCGTTCACGCTGACGGCTTCGGGCGTCCCGGGCGCGACGGTCACCTTCTCCGACGTCTACACGCTGGACGGCCAGCAGTATGTGAACATGAAGATCGTGCTCGGCTCGGAGTCGCAATCGGGCGCGCATACTCTGACGATCCGCTCCGCGACCGCCGACGCGGAACGCTTCGCCACGACCCTCCTCGTGGTCGACTGCGAACCGCCTTCGCTTCTCGGCATCGGTCAGCCCGGCAACCAGACCGTGACGCGCGGCTCGACGGCTACGTTTACCGTTCAGCCCGAGGGCTCGGGACCGTTCTCGTATCAGTGGTATGTGGGATTCGCGGGGATGACCAACTCGCCCGTCACCGGCGCCACCGGACGTCAGTTCACGACGCCGGCAGTGAACGACCTGACAGCGTACTGGGTGCGCATCACCAACGCCTGCGGCTCGTTCGACAGTCTCACGACGCTCGCGATCCCGCATTAGTCATCGAAGACTCTGACTCTTACGAAACCCGCGCGAAGTTCGCGCGGGTTTTTGTTGATGGTGCGGAGTCGCGTCGTCACGATTTGAGCGGATTGATCGTGCGAGCAACCGCGAATCGTCGGAAATCCGAATCGGCCGTGTAGATCGTCGCGTCGTGCTCAATCGCAAGAGACGCCAGATGCGCATCGATGACGAGGTCCCGCCGCGCGTTCGACTCCGCCAGGACTTTCTGAAAGATCGACCAATACCGTGGCCCTGGCGAGAGGATCGCGACATTGCTTCGATTCAACCAGGTGCCTACGACCGCCGTGCTTTGCGTGATCGTGAAGGCGGGATCGAACACGCGATCGTTCGTGGTCAGGGGAGAAATGCGTGAATGCTCCAGGCCAGACCCACAGGCTCACGTCCCGAAAGAGCACGGGTGAGCCATTCCTTCGCGAGCTCGTGTTCTTCTGCCGCGGCATTGTAGGCATAGACCAGGAGGTTCGAATCGACGGTAATCACTTGCGTGTCGGCGACTCTACTTCGTCGAGCAGCTTTTCGACGTTATCGAACGAGAATCCGGCACGCGACCTGACAAATGGACCTGTGATTTGAAACGGTAGGTCGCTGCTGGTTACCGAGGTTTCCAACTCGCGCCGCAGAACCTCGTTTGCGAGCGCGTCCGGGGCCGTGCCTCTCTTCCGCGCCTCGCGATCCAGCTTGGCCTCCACGTCCTCGTCCAACTTGAGTGTCCGCGACATGAAGAAATGCTAACACGACGCACACGTCGCTCCGCCTCGCCCAACTCCGCTAGAATCCGCCCTCGAACGGAGGATCCGACCAATGAGTGACGGCATCGACAAGCCCAGCAAAGCGGAAGACGAGTATTTCGCGCGGCAGGAGATCGAGCGCCGCAAGAAGTGGGCGAAAGAGCAGTCGGCGAAAATGGCCGACGAGGAGAAAGAAAAGCTCAAGCAGGCCCACTGGATGAAGTGCCCGAAGTGTGGGCGCGACCTGCAGGAGATCGACCTCCACGGCGTCAAGGTCGACCAGTGCGCGAGCTGCGGCGGGGTGTTCCTTGACGCGGGCGAGATCGACCAGCTCTCGAAACACGAAGAAGGCGTGATGAGTCGCGTCTTCCACCTCTTCCGCTGATGTTTTTCCTCGCGCCCGCCGATCTGCGCGGGTTGCAGCATCAGAAGGACACCCGCGCGCTCGAGGATCTCCTCCGGCGCCGCGAGCTCGTGGCCGCGTTCGGAGAAGGCGAGGTACGCGGCCTCGCCGCGGCGGCGCTTCTCTTCGCGGACTACGCAGTTCTGCACGCGGATGCGACGCTTCACATCGACATCCCCGAGGCCTGGGCCGCCGCCGTCTGGCGCCTCGGACGCGGAACGCTGAAGTGGCATCTCGACGGCGGGCGCGCGGCCGACATCGTCGACGAGATCACGACCAAAGAGCCGCGGACGTGGCTCGAGGAATGGACGCATCATCGCAGCGTTATGGCACTCGACTCCGCCGCCCTTCTCATCCGAGGACGGGGCGGAGACAGCCTGGAGCGCGCGGAGTTTGCGCGCCTGTTCGCGGCCGGCGAGCCGCAGAAGGGGCTGGGCGCATTCCTCGCCAAGGCGAGACCAACGTATAGTTGATGGACCCCCCGAGCGAAGTCGAGGGGCTGGAGACCACCATGAGCCGCAACGAAACTGACGTCCGTCCGAACGCCGCCGTCCTTCCGCAGCCGCCGAAAGCTCGCGAAGAACAGCTCCCGCTCTTCTCGCGCGAAGCACTGAGCGCGATTCAGAAAGAAGAGACGCAATGGCGCCGCGAGGTCCTCGATCCGGTCCTCGCGAAGAAGCCCTTCTGGAAGAAGGACTACACGACCGTCAGCGGCATGGACGTGAACCCGCTCGCGACGCCGCTCTCCGTCGCCGCCGACGACTTCCACGAGATCGCCTTGCCCGGCCAGTTCCCGTACACGCGCGGCATCCATCCGACGGGCTACCGCGGCCGCCTCTGGACCATGCGCCAGTTCGCCGGCTTCGGCACCGCGCGGCAGACCAACGAGCGCTTCAAGTACCTCCTCTCGCAGGGACAGACGGGACTCTCGACCGCGTTCCACCTGCCGACGCTTTACGGCTACGACTCCGATCATGAATACAGCGCGGGCGAGGTCGGCAAGTGCGGCGTCGCGATCGACACGCTCGCGGACATGGAAGTCCTGTTCGACGGCATCAACCTCGAGGACGTCACCGTCTCGATGACCATCAACTCCACGGCGCCGATCGCGCTGGCGATGTACCTGGCGGTGGCGGAGAAGCACGGCTCGGATTGGAAGAAGATCTCCGGCACGCTGCAGAACGACATCCTCAAGGAGTACATCGCGCAGAAGGAGTACATCTATCCGCCGCGTCCCTCGATGCGGCTGATCACCGACACGATCAAGTTCTGCACCGAGCACGTACCGAAGTACAACACCATCTCCATCAGCGGCTATCACATCCGCGAGGCGGGATCGACGGCGCTGCAGGAGCTCGCGTTCACGCTGCGCGACGGCATGGAGTACGTCGAGTACGGCATCCGCGCGGGACTGGACGTCGACGAGTTCGCGCCGCGATTGTCGTTCTTCTTCAATTCGCACAATGACCTCTTCGAAGAAGTTGCGAAATTCCGCGCGGCGCGCCGCGTGTGGGCGAAGGTCATGCGCGACCGTTACGGCGCGAAGGATCCGCGCTCGTGGCAGCTCCGCTTCCACACGCAGACCGCGGGGTGCTCGCTCACGGCGCAGCAGCCGTACAACAACATCGTGCGCGTCACGATCCAGGCACTGGCCGCGGTGTTCGGCGGGACGCAGTCGCTGCATACGAACTCGCTCGACGAGGTGCTGGCTCTGCCGACCGAGCAGGCCGCGCGCATCGCGTTGCGCACGCAGCAGGTCATCGCTCACGAGTCGGGCGTGATCAATACCGTCGATCCCTTCGGCGGCTCGTACTTCATTGAGGAACTGACGGACCGGATGGAGAAGGGCTGCTTCGAGTACATCGAGAAAATCGACCAGTTCGGCGGCATGGTCGAAGCCATTGAAGCGGGCTTCCCGCAACGCGAGATCTGGGACGCGTCGTATCAGTTCCAGCGCTCGGTCGACTCGGGGGAGAAGATCGTCGTCGGCGTGAACGCGTACGAGGCCGGCAACGAGGACAAGTACGAGATCCTCTACATCGACGAATCGGCGACCGCGGAGCAGATCGGGACGCTCAATGAGGTCCGCGCGAAGCGCGACCACCAGAAGGTGCAGGACGCATTGCAGGCGCTCCGCAAAGGCGCGGCCGACGAGAACGTGAACACGATGCCGCTGCTCATTGAGGCGGTGAAGGTGTACGCGACCGTGGGCGAGATCTCGGACGCCTTCCGCGACGTGTTCGGGACGTATCAGGAACCGGCTTTGTTCTGATTCTCCGCCGAAGCTTATCGTTCCGCGTCGTTCCTGGCGGCCTACGGATAGGCTGCAAGGAGTGGTGTTACGCTGCGGCAGTCTAAACAGCTTAGTGACGTTAGCGACCATGAATCAGACGTTGAACGCATTCCGTTGACGAAGATGAGCGGCAAGCTGCTGATACTTCTCGCCACCACTGCTGTTCTCTCGGCAGTCGCCTATCGGTTCAAGCACCGTCTCGTTTGGCTCCGAGCTCTACCCGAGGTGCCACTTCACGACGGTGCGACAGATGCCGAACGGTTTGCGCATCTGCTGACTACTGAGATCAGGCTGTACAACGTCCAAGAGGTCGAGTCGGTTGCCCTTCATGGCACAGACCCATCCGACGAGCTGCGCGCGGAAATCGCTTCTTCACGAGAACTCTATCGCCAGCGCTTTTCGGCTCCGAGCGATGCTCGCCACTTTGAGAACGCAGTCCTGAACGTTCTAGCGGGAGGGAACAGTCGCGCTTCTGCAAAGCTCGTTGGCAGCTAGGGCTCGGTGCTCGCTAACCGAGCGAGCAAGTAGCGATTGCTGGCTGGCCGCCAACTCGACGCTCCAGCGGACTTCGCCCCGCTCGCTGGTATCCTTGTTTCGCGTTCAGCGCGTCGGGGCGAAGCCGGTGAGCTGTAAACGTTAGACGGCAGGAGCAACCGACAGTGGGTGATTTGCCGTGGTGGGTTCCGGGAGTAATCGCGGCGCTCGTGGTGTCGATCCTCGAGTGGCGCAGGCGTTCCAAGACACAACCAACGGTCCAAATATCAGCACCAGTTTCCGAAGTCTCCGCTGTTGAAATCAAGAGCGAACCCGACAAACCGATCGGCTTCGGCCGCAAGAACAAGTGGGTCGCGGTGCAGGCCACCGATCCGGCGCTTCTTTCGGAAGCGCTCCAGCTCACGGCAGTGGAGCCCTGTAATTGGCACTCGGGCTTCCTGGCCGCCTACGCCTACCCCAGCGACCAGGTCTTCGTAACTCCCCCGCTTGATCGGTGGGTTCTCGCCGTAGGCGCTGGATTGCCGGACCCCAGCGATCCTCAAGCCCTGACGCGTTGGCGATCCATGATGAGTACCTTGTCCGAGATCTTCGGTGTAGCGCAGTACTTTGCAACGCACCGAGCCTCCAGCTATACGGCATGGGCTCGCTACTCCGCAGGGGTCGAAGAGCGTCTGTTTGCGCACGCCGATGATCCAATCCATGACATCGGCCAGCCCCTGCCCGAAGAGAGCGAGATCCTCGCACGCCTGCCCGATCCCACCGCAGACGAGGCTGACCCGGACTATTGGAGACGCAACGACATTCGCACCCCAGAAGAAGAAGACGTGCTCCACCTGGCAGCGGCTTGGAGCTTCGATCCCACAACTCTCGATTCGATGGACCGCGGTCCGTCTGTAGGTCTAGTTGGCAGAATGGCCAATCAACGTGCGTGACCTGCCGTCTAACCCCTCACGCTGAAGCCGACTTCGAGCGGCTCAGATGGGGACGTTAGACGCCGAGGACACATCATGACGGTCAAGCGTATGGACAACGTCGGCATCGGGTCGAAGACATCGCCGCCGCCGTTGAGTTGGCCTCGAGCTCGTAATGTTCACCGTGGAGAACCTCGACGACACGCTCGTCCGGCTGGGAAAACGCGGCGCGGAGCTCGTCGGCGAAGTGGTCCAATACGAAGACACCTATCGGCTCTGCTACATCCGGGGCCCCGAAGGAATTCTCATCGGGCTTGCCCAAGAGCTCCGGCAGCAGACTTCCCGATAGGCACATAGGACAGGAGCATCCGACGTGCGGGCTCGAGATCGTTGGACTGGAGAAGAACTTCCGGAGCAGTAGCACATCGGCACAAGGGCCCAGCTCGTAGGGCCGTTGGACGCGGAGGCACACCACTCGCTCAATGCACAGACGCAAGTCGCTGCGCGAGTGGACGATGCCGATCGGTAACGGACGAGATCCTTCAGATCTCTGCCGCCGCTATACTGACGATTCATGCAGCGTCCAGCGATCGCCATTCTCATTGCGATTCTGCTTGCACCGGTTGCACGCGCGGAGCAACCGGCGGTCGAAACCTTCGCCATCGACGACACGACCTACGGCCTGCAGCGTCCTGTTTGGCTGTACAAATCGCCGGGCACGACCGGCTCGGCGAGGCAAACCTACAATCTCTTCGTTTTTCTGCAGAGCGAGTACGTCAATGAGCTCGCGGTTCCGGCGACGCTGCAGAAACTCGTTGCCGCGGGCGAGATTCCTCCGACCATCGCGGTCGTGCTCGACACGTCGACGGAGCGGCCGACCGACATCGCCAATCGCGCGAAATTCGATCGATTCGTGACAGCGAATCTGCTGCCGTGGCTGCGTGCGAAGCTCGGCCGCCTCCCGGAGCCGAAGAACGTTGTGATCGCGGGATTCAGCGTGGGAGGATTGACCGCGGCGTACATCGCATACCGGCATCCCGACGTGTTCGGCAACGTGCTCGCGCAGAGCGGCGCATTCTGGCGCGGCAACGAGGGCGCGAATGACCCGCCGGAATGGCTGACGAACGAGTTGCGCAACAACCCGCGTCTTCCTCTGCGGTTCTACATCGAGGTGGGCAGCGAAGAAACGCGCCGCTCCCCCAATGGGGTCATCTTCGTCGAAGCCAATCGGCGCCTGCGCGACACCCTGGCGATGAAAGAGTACGTCTTCCGGTACAGCGAAGTGCCGCGGAACATCCACGATCCGGAACATTTGCGGATATCTGGGCGCTCATGACTACTACGCCACGCTACATCCTCGCTCCGTATGTCGCGACGCCGCCGGATGTGGTCGAGCGGATGATCCATCTCGCCGAAGTCCGGCCGGAGGACGTGGTGTACGACCTCGGATGCGGCGACGGCCGGCTTGCGATCGCCGCCTCTGCCACACGTGAGGCTCGCAGCCTCGGCGTCGATGTCGAGACCCATTGGATCGAGCAGTCACGAGTCAATGCCGCCGCCGCGGGCGTTTCTCATCTCGCGCAGTTCGAGCAGTGCGATGCGGTCGACCTCGATCTCCGGCCGGCGAGCGTCGTCTTTCTCTACCTCGTCCATTGGTCCACGCAACTTCTGGCAACGGCGCTCCTTCGCCAATGTTCGCCGGGATCTCGCGTGGTCTCCCATACCTTCCCCTTCGGCGCCGTTCCTTCGACGAAGTCCGAGTCCTTCGTCAGTGCTTCGGGGCAGAACCGCTCCATCCACTTATGGGTCCTCTCCGCGTGACCAGGAGCGAGCGGTTCCGCGAGAACCTCGGTGGCTGGCTTCTCCTTGCTGTTGCGTACGGTGTCGCAATGGTGGCCACCATGGCCGCGACCAAGGCGGGAGATTTCGCTGAGATCGTCATTCTGGCCTTCGTGTCCACTCTCGTATTCTGTGCCTTCAGCTTCGCCACGCTCTTCCGGTATCGACGAGTTTCGCGCCGCATCGCGATCGTCATTGGCAGTGTGATTGGAAGTGGCGTCTGCCTCGTTACCTGGTTCCTATGGCGAAACATCGAACCGAGTTTTCGTCACGCGGTGCCGATCGAGCTCTTGCCTATGTTCGTGCTGCCGGTCGTATCGGGTGTCGTTGTTGGGATCGGGCTCTATTTCGCTTCGCGCCGCTCTGCTGATGTTGGGACGTGAGCTCGCCGTGTATCATTTCGCCCCATGCCGAGAACCGAGCTCTTCACGCGTCTTCGCCATGCACTTCGTGTCGCCGATCGTCTGGAGCGCACGAACGTTCCGACCGAGGAGGCTCTGGAGCGAGCCGCCGAGGCGGCGTGGAGCCGGCGCAAATTCCTCGGCACATCCGCGGCGGCAGTCGCCGGAGCGGGAGCCACGCTCGCGTTTCCGCGCTTCGCGCGCGCCCAGGAGAGCGCCGGTCCGCGCATCGTCATCCTCGGCGCTGGCACCTCCGGGCTCACGTGCGCGTACCGCCTTCAGCAGAACGGCTTGGCGTCGACGATCCTCGAAGCGTCGCCGCGCGTCGGCGGGCGCATGTACTCGCTGCAGAACTTCTTTCCCGACGGCCAGACCGCGGAGCTGGGCGGCGAGTTGATCGACACCGATCACTACGCGATCCGCAATCTCGCCCAGGAGCTCGGCGTCGAGCTGGTCGACCTCGCGTATCTCGACGGCTCGACGGGACACGACTACTACATCGACAGCAAGCTCTATCGCGCGGACGCCGACTGGATCGAAGCGTTCCGCCCCATCGCCGTCGCCATCCGCAAAGACATCGGCGACGGCGACGAGAACTGCGCGGTCACGTTCGATCATGCGACGCCCGAGGGGCGCGCGCTCGACGACATGTCCGTGGCGGAGTGGATCGCGAAGCACCAGTTCAGCGGACCGATCGTGAAAGTCATCGAAGCCGCGTACGTCGGCGAGTACGGATTGCAGCTCGACGAACAGAGCGCACTCAATCTCGTTTGCGCAGTCGGGACCGACGAAGGGACGTTCGGCATCTTCGGCGAGAGCAACGAGCGCTTCCGGACGCGCGGCGGCAACGCGACGATTCCGATCCGTCTCGCGCAGGAGATCCAGCATCCGATCGAGACCGGCACCGTCGTCGAGTCGATCCGCAACCGCGGCGAGGGATTCGAGATCTCCGTGCGTCGCGGCGGATCCTCCACTGTGATTGCGGCCGACATCGTGGTCACCACGATCCCGCTCACGGTCATGCGCAAGCTCGACCTGCGCAACCTCGATCTGACTCCCGTGCAGCGAGGCACGATCGAGAACCTCGGCTACGGAACGAACTCGAAGATGATGGTCGGCCTGAAAGCGCGTCCGTGGATGGAGCTCAACGTCAGCGCGTACACCTTCACCGATCTCGCGTTCCAGTGCTGCTGGGACACGAGCCGCGGACAGGCGGGCGAGCACGCGATCCTCACCAACTTCACCGGCGGCCGGCAGGGACTGGTCATCGGACAGGGCGCGCTGCAGGATCGCGCGAAAGAGTTCGTCGCGCAGGCCGACAAAGTCTTTCCCGGCACCGCCGCCGCGTACACCGGCAAGGCCGTGCGGCAGATCTGGCCGAAGTACGAGTGGACGCAGGGGAGCTACACCTGCTATCGCCCGGGCCAGTATCAGAAGTACATGAACTCACTGGTGCAGCCGCAGGGACGGCTGATCTTCGCGGGCGAGCACACGCTCGAGGAGAACGGCTTCATGAACTCGGCGGTCGAATCGGGCGACCGCGCGGCGACGCAGATCCTGTCGCTCCTCGGCCGCGGCCAGATCCGCGCGGCGTAAACGAACGGTCGCACGCGCCCGTCTTTGACTGTGTCATCCCGAGCGGAGTCGAGGGACCTGGGCGGGTGGGGACAGGAGGCACGCACCTGTCGCCCCACCCGCCCAGGTCCCTCGACTCACGCTCGGGATGACAGGGACTACACGCGGGTTCCGCGAATCTTACAGGCCCCCTATCACCATGCCTGACCGGGCGCCACGGGCCGCCGCGTATGATCTCTGCACAACGGAGGATCAACTCAACATGCGTGGTCGACTCGCGGTAGCGACAGTTTTTCTGGTCTTCACCACCTCTCTCTTTGCGAAAGACGTGTATCTCTCCGTCACCGGCAAGGCAAACGGTTTCTTCACCGATGCGCGCATCTTCAATCCGTCGTTCGACAACGACATCACGATCCAGGCGCGGTATCTGCCGGCGGGCAACGCCAACAACAGCGGCGTCCAGCCGATCACGCTGACGATCCCGAAGCGGACGATGAAGGTGTACGACGATGCCGTCCAGTCGATGTTCGGCGGCGGTCCCGCGCTCGGCGCGATCCGGCTGACGTCGGCGGACGGCGTCGACTTCGTCGCATCGCAGCGCATCTATCAGGACGCGCGCGCCAGCTTCCAGAAGGGCACGCTCGGACAATTCGTCCCCGGCCTCGAAGCATCGACGGCGAAAACGAAGGGCGTTTTGCTGCAGCTCAAGGCCGGTCCGACGACGCTGGGGGAGTTCCGCACGAACTGGGGCGGTGCGAACCCGAACGGCGTCGCCGCGAACGTGACCCTCAAGCTGTACGACAAGAACAACGCCGTGGTCGTCACGAAAACGACGACCCTGCAGCCGTTCGGCGTCCTCGGACCGGCGAGCATCGTCGGGTTCTTCGACAACACCACCGCCGATCTCAGCGACGCCTGGATCAGCTTCACGTCCGATCAGCCGGTGTTCCTCTACGGCTCGGTCGTCGACAACGGCTCGGTCGATCCGACGTTCATCCCCGCGTCCGATGACACGGGCACTCCGCCGCCGCCGCCTCCTCCTCCTCAGACGAAAGACATCACCATCCATGCGTCCAACGGAAACTTCGCGGTGACTCTGCCGGCGGGGGTACTGGCCGTGGGCGATGAGTTGAGGTTCACGATGACGGGCGAGGGAGGCCCCCACGGCATCCGCCTGTTCTCGCCCAGCGGAACGTCCCTGTTCACCGCCGAGCCGCTCAGCGGCGGTGCGACCGTGCGAACGATCACCGTCACCGAGATGGGCACGTATGTATACATCTGCACGCGCCCGACCTGCAGTCCGGAGCACAGCGCGATGGAGGGCTCCTTCAACGTCGGTCCCGCGTCTCCGGACGATCCGGGCGACCGGTACTGAGGGAAAGTTGGCAGTTGGCAGTCGACCGTTGGCAGGAGAGTCTTTCTCCTGTTGACTGCCAACTGTTAACTGCCAACTGTTATCTTTGCTACACTGACGGCGAAAAGCTGGGAGTGTGGGAAGGGTGCAGCTAATCGAATTCTTTCGCAGCCGCAGGGGCGGGGAGTTGATCGGGATCGTCGTCGTGGCGATCGGGATCAGTGTCGCCGCGGCTCTCGTCACCTACCATCCCAACGATTCCTCCGCGTTCTACACCTCCACCGACACCGAGATCCGCAACCTGATCGGCTATTACGGCGCGACGCTGGCGTGGATCTTCGTCAGCTTCTTCGGGTTCGCGTCGCTGCTGTTCCCGGGAGTGCTCCTCGCGATCGGCTGGAATCGTTTCTGGGGACGCGAGATCGAGTACTTCCATACGAAGCTGATCGGCTTCGTGATCCTCGCGCTGGCGATGCCGCCTCTGTTCGATCTCGGCGTGGGGAAGGTGTGGCTGCGCGGATCGCTGATCGCCGCTGGCGGCTACCTCGGTCAGGAGATCAACGAGACCGTCAGCGGGAACATGAACACGTCGGGCGCGGTGATCGCGCTCGTGACCGCGCTGCTCGTGGGCGTGCTGCTCGCGACGCGCATCAGTCTCGCGGCAGTCTTCCTTGCTCTTCATCGCCAATCGCTGGCCCTCGGCCGCACGATCTCGATGCACTGGGCGCGCTTCTCCGAGCGCCGGCGCAAGGAGAAGATGAAAACGGCGATCGTCAAAAAGCACCTGGAGAAAGCGGAGACACCGCAACTGCAACTGCGGCTCGTGTCTGCATCTTCGTCCGACGCACCGTCCGCGCGCGGCCCGATCGTGCGCGAGGTGGAAGGACGCGGCAGTTTTCAGATCCGCAAGGTGACCAAGGCCGATCTCCGCAAGGCCGCGGAAGCACTCGCGCAGCAGGAGACGCCGAATCCGTTCGAGTTGTATGCGGCACCACCTGCTGTCATCCCGAGCGGAGTCGAGGGACCTGCGCGGGTGGGGCGCGACAGGCCGCCCCTCCCGCCCAGGTCCCTCGACTCCGCTCGGGATGACGAGTCCGAGTTCGAAGACCTTCCCATTCCGAAGACCAAACCGTCCATCCCTCGTCCGTCAGTACGGCGGCCCGAGAAGCCCACGCGCCGCGAGATCAAGCTCACGCACGACTCGCTGCCGACGATGAACCTGCTTACCGAAGGCCCGAAACAGGGCGCGATCAACGACGAGGTCCACAAGAAGTTCCTCGAGATCGGACATCTCATCGAAGCCCGCTGCCGCGAGTTCGCGGTCGAAGGTGAAGTGACCGCGTATCACCCCGGCCCCGTGGTCACGACGTTCGAGTTCAAGCCGAGCGCCGGCGTGAAGTACGCGAAGGTCGTGAACCTCGGCGATGATCTCGCGCTAGCGCTCAAGGCCGAGTCGATTCGCATCGAGCGCATCTCCGGCTCGTCGACCGTCGGCATCGAAGTGCCGAATCGCAAACGCGAGCTCATCACGCTGCGCGACATCATCGACACCGACACGTTCGCGTCGTCGCCGTCGCTGCTCACGCTCGCGTTGGGCAAGGACATTCACGGCGAGGCGGTCGTCACCGATCTCGCGAAGATGCCGCACCTCCTCGTCGCAGGAGCAACGGGTGCGGGCAAGTCGGTCGGCCTCAACTCGATGATCGTTTCGATGCTGTACAAGGCGCTGCCGTCGCAGCTCCGGATGCTGATGATCGACCCGAAGATGGTCGAGCTGAAGGTGTACGAGGACATCCCGCACCTGCTGCATCCGATCATCACCGACCCGAAGTTCGCATCGCAGGCGTTGATCTGGTCGGTGAACGAGATGGAGAACCGCTACCGGACCCTCGCCGAGTGCGGCGTGCGCAACATCGATCAGTACAACTCATTGCTGAAGGATCCGGATGCGTACCGCCGTGCGAAAAAGCTCGCGGTCGACGCGCCGACTCCGCATGACGACCCCATGCAGTACATCGTCATCGTCATCGACGAGTTCGCGGACCTGATGATGGTTGCCTCGAAGGACGTCGAGGACTCGGTGACGCGTCTCGCGCAGAAGGCGCGCGCGGTCGGCATCCATCTCATCATCGCCACGCAGCGTCCGTCCGTCGACGTGATCACCGGTGTGATCAAGGCCAACCTTCCTTCGCGCATTTCGTTCCAGGTCGCGTCGAAGATCGACTCCCGCACCATCCTCGACGCGCAGGGTGCCGAGAAGCTCCTCGGCAACGGCGACATGCTCTTCCTCCCGCCCGGCACCGCGCGCGTTCGCCGGCTGCACGGAGCGTACGTGTCCGAGGGCGAGATCAACGACATCGTCGACTTCGTGAAGAAGAACCAGGGCGAGCCGAAGTTCCTCGAGGCGATCACGAGGATCGCCGAAGAGAAGAGCGGCGCCGACGGCATCGAGTATCTCGAGGATCCGAAATACGACGAGGCCGTGCGGGTCGTGTTGAGCACCGGCCAGGGCAGCGCGTCGTACCTGCAGCGCCGCCTCAAGCTCGGCTACTCCCGCGCCGCTCGCCTGATCGAGATCATGGAAGCGAACGGCATCGTCGGTCCGAGCCAGGGAAGCAAGCCGCGCGAGATCCTCGTCCGCGCGGACGACTATCCCCCCGCCAGCGGACAAATCTGAAACGGATTCGGCGCTCCGCGCACTATTTGCCGGAGGACGTCATGAAGAAACTGATTTTCATCGCCATTGCTTTACTTGCAGTGCCTGTGTTTGCGGCCGAGCAGATGGGGTTCGCGCGCGGGAACGAGCCGACGGCGGCGAGCTACTCGCCCGACCCGGCGTTCGCGTACAACTCAATGGGCGGCGCGATCACCGTCAAGCGGCTCGCCACCGGGAAGTACACCGTCACGTTCGACGGTCTCGTGAAGAACGGCCTCAAGAAATCGAACGTGCAGGCGTCGGTGTGGGGTTCGGGCGCGCAGAACTGCGGCATCCGAAGCTGGCTGCGTCCGGCGGGCACGGACGACTTCCAGGTGAATCTCCACTGCGTTTCCGTGACGACGGGCGCGGACGTGGATACGCGCTGGTCGATTCTCGCGACGATCATCCAATGATCCCCGCGTCGTGAGAAGATCCGCGGATGCAGGCCGTTCGCGTGGAAGTGCTGAGGCTCGTCCGCTCCGAGTCCCCCGGCTGGGTCGAATGCAGCCTCGTCGACTCAGCCGGCACGGAGTGGCTCTTCGTGGAGAAGGTGCAGACGGTGCTGCACGACCACGAATCGCATCTTGCGTTTCTGCCGCGGCCCGGCGTGCTCGCCTGCGCGGTGACGCGCGAAGAGAGCGAGGTCGCGACGATCGAGACGCACGTCGAGTCGACGAACGGCCAGACGGTGTTCCAGGTCCTCGCCGCGCAACTGGTCGAGATGTAGACGATGCCGCCGATCACGCCTGCGACGACGACCACCACGGCCTTCATCGGCGCTTCGCCGGACGGACCGTTTTATGAGGCGCAGTCGATCGCGGCCGCGCTTCCCGGCGATTTTCCTCTCGCGCAAGGCGTATCGCAGTTCTTCCTCGGCGGCGCGCAGAGCGCGTGGATCGTGCGCGTTCCTGTCGAGAACGCCGTTCTCTCCAGCGCGTTCACCGCTCTCGATGCCGTGTTGTCGCTGAACCTGATCACCATGCCCGATCTGTCAACGCTCGAGGGCGATACCTACCAGAGCGCGCTCGCGGAGATCGCCGCCTATTGCGCGAAGCGGCGCGCATTTTTCATCGTCGATCCGCCCGTGGACTGGACCGACGTCGACTCCGTCACGAACGGCGTGAGTGGCGTTGCGTCGATCGTAGCGGAGAACGGCGCGATTTACTGGCCGCTCCTCGTAGCTGGAACTACGAAGACGCCGATCTCCGGAGGAGTCGCGGCGGTGTACGTCACGACGGACGAATCGCGCGGCGTGTGGAAAGCTCCGGCAGGAACGACTGCAACGATTCCGGGAGTGATGCCGGCCTACCCGGTAACCGATGCCGAGAACGGCGTCCTGAATCCGCTCGGCGTCAACGTGATCCGCAATTTTCCGGTCTATGGGACCGTCGTCTGGGGCGCGCGTACGCTCGCCGGCGCGGACGCACTCTCGTCCGAATGGAAATACGTGAACGTGCGCCGTCTCTCGCTCTTCATCGAGTCGAGCATCAACGCGGGACTGAAGTGGACCATCTTCGAACCGAATACAGAGGCGCTATGGGCGAGCATCACCCAGTCGGTCGTGGAGTTCCTCTCGCAACTCTGGAGCGCCGGCGCGTTCGCAGGGGGCAAGCCGTCCGAGTCGTTCTTCGTCCAATGCGACTCGAGCACGACGTCCATCAACGACATCGAGAACGGTCTGGTCAACGCCGTCGTCGGATTCGCGCCTTCATTCCCGGCGGAGTTCATCGTCCTGCAGATCATCGCGATGGCGATACCGCCGGGGGTGTAGGGGCGGGGCGCCTAACGAGTCGACGAGTCTACGAGTCTTCGAGTCGTCGAGTTTTCAAGGCTCATAGACTCATAGGGAGATGGTGCGCGCGAGAATTCGATCGACGAGCGCCCAATCGATCGTTTCGGCAATTGCATCGTGGCAATCCGGCGAGAGACAGGTCGACCGCGCCTGCTCCTGGCTGTTCAAGAGATCGGCCTTCGCTCCCGTGCGCGGCACGGGATCGTTGTCCCACATCGCAGGCAGGACGGTCTCGTCCTGATGCCGCCAAGTGCGCGAGCGGCGCGTCAATCCCGCCGCTCTCGCGAACCGATCGCACACCGCTTGCGGATCGCGCAACAGTTCCTCGTAGGACACGAAAAATGCGCGCGAAGGCGCCGCCTGCGCGAGCGCGAGCCAAGCCGCGTAGCGGCGATTGAACTGCGCACACGCCTCGCTCAAATCGGCCGCGCGCTCGTCAGGCAGCGTCTCGCCGCGCGGCGCCCATCCGAGGAACCAGCCGAGGCTCACTGCCCACGCGTACGGATCGCGAATGGAGATGACGAAACGCAAGTCGCCACGCACGTGCGCATCGGAGATCGGCTCCGCGAAATGCATCGTCTCGTCGACTTGCAGGATATCGAACGGTGTCGTCGTCGCGGACGGCGCGGAGAACGTCGCCCGGCACACGAAAGCGCGCGCGGGATTCGCATCGCTCTGCGCGTCGCGCCAGTACTCGTCGAACGGCACCGGCGCCGAATGTTTGTCGCCGAGGATGTGCATCAACACTTCGGTGTGATAGTTCGCGGCAAGGAGCGTGCGCAGGTAATTCGTGCCGGTACGGCGCTCGCCGTATTGCTTGACCAAGATCGTCTCCGGAATCTCGTCCGGCGGGGGTAGCGCAGGCGCGGGCGGCCGCGTGCAGCCGCGCGTCCGTGCGAGCTCGTCGAGATCGCGCTCGATTCGCGCAAGCGGCTCACTCCAGTCGCCGGGGGACGCCTGCCGGTAGATGCGCATCGACGGATACCACGGCGAGTCGGCGCGCGACCTCATCCAGCGCCAGTCCGGATGCGCCTGCAGCAGCAGCCATACCGGCACGCCGAGGGCGCCCGCGAGATGGGCCATCGACGTGTCGACGGTGATGACGAGATCGAGCCGCTCGACGAATGCCGCGGTCTGCGCGAAGTCGCCGAGGTCGTCGGAGAGATCCATCAGTTGCTCGCGATAGGGTTCGGCATCGGGCGAACGAAGTCCGTACTGGAGACTGAACAGGCGCACGCCCGGCACCCGCGAAAGCGCGGCCAGCGAGCGGACGTTGCAGTCGCGCTGCCGGTGCTTCCGATACAACGCGCCGCTGGCCCAGACGCAGCCGACGTTCAGCGCCGCGCCATCCGGCGGAATCAATCGCTCCGCTCGCTCGCAGCGCTGCGGCGCGCGCAGATAGCGCTCGTCTCCGAGCGAATCGAGATCGATGCCCATGCGGAACGGAAGACTGAGCATCGGAAACTGCACGTCCGCCTCGAGCCAGTCGCCGTCCGTCACCACCTGATCGACGCCATCGCATGCCGCGAGCAAACGCGCGAGGCGTTTCGGCGCGTGCAGCACGATGCGTCCGCCGTCCTTCGGAATGCGGCTGACGAACCGCGCGAACTGCAGGACGTCGCCCAAGCCCTGCTCGCACCACAGCAGCAGCGAGCGTCCGGACAGCGGCGAGCCGTCCCACAGCGGCACCTTCAACTCCGGCCGGTGATACGTCTCACCGCCTTTCGCCCACCGCCACTCGTACTCGCGCAGCCCGGCGCTGTAGTCGCCGAGCATCATGCACATCATGCCGAGGTCGAAGTGGGCGTTGCGCGAGTCGGGCTCGAGCTCGAGGCAGCGGCGCAGAAGCGTCGCGCCGCGTTCCGCATCGCCGAGCCCGAAGGCCGTCACCGCGGCGTTGTGCAGCGCCCCATTCCAGTCGGGACGAAGCTCCGCCGCGCGCTCGTGCGCCGCCTGCGCGCCGGCGAGATCGCCGAGCATGTGCAGCGTCGCGCCGACGCTCATGTGCACCTCGGGCGACTCCGGCATCTGCTCCGCGAGCACGCGCTGCTCCGCCAGCGCCTCGGAGAACCGTCCCGTGCGCACGAGGATCGCGGCGAGATCCGAGCGCACCGCGACCCAGTCCGGCTGCAGCGCGAGCGCCTGACGGGCTGCGGCGACGGCACCGTTCAGATCGCCCGCGGCCTTGCGCGCCGCGCCGAGGTTCGCCCAGAGCAGCGGGACGTCGGCGCGGCGCGCGGTGAGCTCGCTCAGCATCTGCAGCGACTCGCCGGTGCGGCCCTGATGCAGCAGCACTACCGCAAGCTGCCCGCGCGCGTCGGGATCGTCGGGCGCGAGCGCAAGCGCCTGCTCGAATGCATTGCGCGCCGCGTCGAGATCGTGCTGCAACAGGCGGAACTGCCCGAGCGAGCAGTGCGCCTGCGGCTCCTCCGGGTCGAGCGCGATCGCGCGCTCGACCGCGGCGATCGCACCGTCGAGGTCCTGCCGGTGCACGAGCGAGATCGCCAGCGCGTGATGCAACTGCGCGTTGTGCGGCTCCCGCGCGATCTCGGCCTGCAGGGCCTCCACGTCCGGCGGCGGAGCGCCGAACGGCAGCGTGGCGATGGCGAGGTTCGTCATTCCTTCGGCGTGGCCTGCGTCGGTGAAGGATCGCGAATCACGAGCAGCGGCGGGAACGTCGGATTCCCGAACGGGCCGAAGCGGACGTACGTGACGATGGCATTCGGAGACGTGACCACGCCTTTCGCCGTCACCCCGCTGAAGCCGACGCTGATGCTGAACGGCGGGGCCCCGGTGATCGACTCCGAGACGTAGCTGCCGGGATAGACCGTTCCGTCGAGCAGCACCGGCGACAGCGTTCCGCTGATCATGACGGAACCTTTGACCGAGTAGGTGATGGGGTAGAGGGCGGAGGCGGTCAACGACTGCCCGGTGCAGTTGTTCACGGGAAGAATCGGCATCGCCTGAATCATCATGGCTCGACCTCGTGCCTCGTTGTCATTGACCTTGGACGACGATTGCGGTGACGGCTCGGGTGCCTGGTGAGAGCACCGCGACGAACGTGAGGATCGCGACCGCGCTGTTCGTCACGACCATGTTCCCGCCGTCGAATTCCGGAATCGAGATCCGCAACGCCACGGTGTAAGGCGGGCTGGCGGACAGCGACACGAAGGCGTACTCCTGGGCGCTCACGAATCCGGAGATCGCGGAGATGTTCGGGCCTTTCACGTGATACTGCACCGGCGCCGAGAACGTGGAGAGCACACAATTGCCGCTTCCGTGAATCTGAATGGCGGGCAGGGCTTGGATCCACATGATGCCTCCTTAGTCCGCTAACTACGGGGCGGCTGAAGCTCCAGCTCGGGATCGGGGGACGTGTAGGTGTCGCCGTTGTATTGCACGGTCACGGTGTACGGGAAGTTCATCACCTTCTCCCCGGGGGTGGTGTTGTCGTTGTAGACGCCCTGCACGATGGAGTCCGGAGGTGGGGTCGGCAGCGTCCATCCGTTCTGCAGAGCGGGCGGTGTGACGTTGTCGGCGAAATCGACCGACATGAGCGTGGCAGCGGAGTCCGACACCATCTGCCACGTGACCGCGTAGTTCTTCCCGGAGGTCAGGCTTCCGCCGACGATCTGGAAACTGGGGCCGCCCTTCCACCTGAATCGAACCCTGACGTTCTTCTGTTGCGCGGTGGGCATCTTCATCCGCTCCTTTCGGTCGAAAGTCGTCCGCATCGCGACGCGGCGGAGCAGCGGTTCGTCGTTCTGGATTGAAATTGGACCCGAAGAAAGTATACGCGTCCTGAGGAGCGTCGCGTTGGCAATGGCACCGGAGCGTGAGCCGACAAGTCGACAAGTCGTCGAGTCTCATAGGCGCATGCGCGACAAGCTGAAGAAAGGAACGTCGCGGAAGGCGAGTACGGACCCCGTCATCCCCGCGCCGATTCCTGTTCCCCCGGCACCGGCCGTCACGAAAGTCTAACCCGGAAATCCGAAAGGCGGCCGCAAGGCCGACCTTCACCGCACCGTCACCTGAAAACACGTCACGACGCGCGGCGTGCCGACGAACAGGGCGACGTCGTACGAGCCTGCCTTCGGCATTCGGGCGATGGTCGTGAAGAGTCCCGGCTCTACTTCGCGCAGGGAACGATCGACGACGAGCGCGGCGCGCGGCACGTGCGAATAGGCGGAGATGGCGGCCGAGGGGGCAGCCATGCCTTCGCGGTAATAGTAGATCTGCCCGTCGGCGGGATTGGTCACGAGCACCGCGTTCTCTCCCGCGGCCTGGACGACGCCGTCGGCGGGAATGGGCGCGATGCCGCTTTGACCGAACGCGCGCTGGCCGCCGGGAAAATCGGCGACCGAGACTTGCGCGCCGGGCTGGCCGACATTCGCGAGCGTGACCATGAGAACGGTCTCGCTGCCGAGGTGGCGAATGTAGGCCATCGTGTCGGAGAACGTCACTTCGAA